>ERZ1673744.3222-NODE-3222-length-11217-cov-5.253539_pt1 | contig 11217 bp, 6 predicted proteins | sample MGYA00580207_ERZ1673744 | MGnify/ENA primary metagenome ERZ1673744 (study PRJEB41218, sample SAMN15661751) | gut metagenome | host: Homo sapiens | place: Canada: London | collected 2015-08-20/2019-03-30 | study: EMG produced TPA metagenomics assembly of... | reverse complement strand
TACACGCTTTCCATTTGATATTGTATTCTTATTTCTCTATGTGCTTATTTCACTTTTTCAAAAGCTCCTCCCTGATCAGATAACCAGCGCGGAGTAACATGATTTTTCTCATACGACTCAAAATTCTCTGTATAATATGCAGGAAATTCTGACTTTGCAGGAATAGGATGAATAGCCTTTCCTTTCTTTTGCCCTACCGTATTTGTTAACGAATAAATAGCATCCGGTGCAAGGGTCAAAATTAAACGCCCGTCCTTGACAGGGACAGATGTCTGTCGGATAAACTGATCTTTTTCATCACTTTTCCATAAACAAAATTCTGTTGAACCAATAAGAGAAACATCCAGAACAAGAGTATCCGGCCTATTTCCGGTTACGATAATCATGCTATACAATTCTTTTCTCGGATGCTTTAAAGTGACATATGACAATCCCGTATCGGTTTCACCACAAGCATCATCTAAATAACGCCATCCCGGATCTGCAAACTGCGTCGTATGAGCTATCGCCCAAATAGCCGGACGCACATCATAATAACCGCACCACGGCATACGGGCTTCCATAGCTCCTACCCCATTCCAACTCACATTAGGGAAATATGCATCTACAAGACACCATATCAATGTCTTGACCGCACGACTCCGGATATAATTGCGATTCGTATTTCGCGCAAAAGTAAGAGCATCTTTCCAGTTTCCAGACAAAATAGATGCCTCACTTTCCCAAACAGGCATATCTAATGATTTCACGTCCTGTGTAGCATCGACATTCAAATAATGATACCCCAGGATATCTATATTTTCTTTCAGAATCGAATCATTCAATAACTCTCTCGCATAACTCCACGGCTCATGATGTTCAGGTGAAGAGCAATACATATCATTACCGACTATCTTTACTTTTTTCAACCCGTTTTTATCTAAAACCGGACGTAAAATATTTACGGCATAATTGCGGGATAAATCAGGTATATGTTTTTCATTCCACAATCCGCAATAAGCTATATCGATATTATGATAACGCTTCATTCCCTTTATATACGATGCTAAATACTCTGCATTGTCCATAGAATAAAAACCTCCGTCAAACCACCCCGGAGCCCCCCACTGCAATATATCGAAAATCATATTTCGGTTTCTTTTCAAAGCCTCCCGTGCCAACCACCATTCGTAGCCTCTTTCAAAATAAAACCGGACCGGATTCTGCATCTCCTGCCTCGTACGTGCATGAGAAGGTTCTGTTCCACAAGTAGAATTTATATCTCCTCCAAGTTCAAATTTAAAATGTTGTAACGAAGCTCCAAAATGAGGTTTAAATAAAAAATCCAATATATCAGATCTGTACGGTTCTGGATAATCAATAAGTAGACGTGACGAAGCACCAGCACTTACAGCACCAATACCTTCAAATTCCAATCCGGAACTTCCCCTATCTATTCGAATTACAGTCTGAGCAGATATTCCGGAAATCCCAGCAACGAACAATAAAAAAATTAAATATCGTCTCATTTCTCCATAACCATTCTATAAATTTCAGTACCAGCCAATAGAAAAGCCCCCGTGCCATATACTTCTGTCATATCTGCCGATACTCTTTGAGGATCAGATCCGATGGCCTGCACCCAACCTAATTTCCCATCCGGATGTACTGCCTGCACAAGAGCACTCCACCCTTTTTCCATTATAGGAAAATATTTCTTTTCAGGCAGATATCCACGACGAATTCCCCAAGCCAAACCATATACAAAAAAGGCCGTAGAACTTGTTTCAGGCATTCGGTATATTTCTGTATCAAGCATACTGGCATGCCAATATCCTTCATCATCCTGTAATCCGGCAACACGTTTCATAAGCTGCTGATATAAAGTTATATACTTTAATCGTGTCGGATAATTTTCCGGTAATTGGTCTATAATTACGGCCAGAGCCCCCGCTACCCAACCATTACCTCGTCCCCAGAAAACTGGAGCTCCATTCTTTTCACGCATTGACAAATAACGGGTATCTCTATAAAAAAGATTCTCCTTGCGGTCATATAGAAGCTCTACGGTTTCCCAAAACTCTTTTTCCATAAAATTCCAATACCGTATATCACCCGTAATCTTTCCCATACGTGCATATACGGTAGGAGCCATAAACAAAGCATCACACCAACACCAACGATCATGGGAATGCGGAGACTCATAAGTCAGTTCTGCCTTTGAAGGATGATTCATTACCCACTCCAAACGTGCTTCTGTAGGTTGAAGCATTACCGGATCTTTATATTTTTCATATAACTGACAATAAAGCTGCGATACACAAATATCATCAGCAAAATACATACCCTTTGCCGGATGCCACCGTTCTTTTGCAGCAATTTTCTTCAACCATTCAAAATAAGAGTCGTCTTTCCACAATGAAGCCCATTCCGCCATTCCGATATACATTACTCCGTTAGTCCACATTACAGGAGTATGCGTCCATTTATGTAAATGTCGAGGATAATCCGCTATTTGCCAATCGGCAACACGTTTCATTACACTCATTAATGAATCGGGAGAAATTTTCGTGTTTCCAGCTTTCATATACCCTACAAAAAAGATGCAGAATAATAAGCATACATATCTCAGTCTCATAACTCAATTATATTTCATTTCAATATTTTATTTCCTTATAATCTGGATTATATACAGGCATTTTTGCAGCACATGAGCACAACCATTCCTGCAGTTCTTTCTGTAAAGACAAAGCTCTTTCCTTTTGAGTTTCCGCCAAATTTTCCTTTTCAGAAATATCCATTTTAAGATTATATAATTCTATATGATCATCCTCATAAAACCATATTAACTTATAATCTCCTTTACGTATAGCTCCTGCCGGAGAATCACCTTTACCTCCATAATGAGGATAATGAAAATAAATAGCTCCCCGGTCAAAGACCCTATTCCCTTTCAATAAAGGTACAAGACTTACTCCATCTTTATGCTGGTAGGGTTTCAAAGTCGCTCCGGTAAGCTCCAGTATAGTAGGATAAAAATCCGTAGAAGAAACTGGAGTTTTACAAATCCCAGCCGAACCTTTCATATAAGGAGTCTTAATAATATAGGGGACCCGTATCCCGCCTTCATACAGCCAGCCTTTTCCTCCCCGTAACGGGAAATTAGAAGTAGGAGAACCTTCAGCTGTAGATAAACCGCCATTGTCAGAAACTAAGCAAACGACCGTATTATCATATAAGCCCTCTTCTTTTAAATAATCTAACACTTTCCCCACATTTTCATCCATACTCCATATCAATGCAGCATATTCGGCATCACTCTGTATCGTACGTTCTTTCCAATGCCAAGCTCTATATGGAGTATTCCGTATCCAATCTTTATTTGTTGTAAAAGGTGAGATCGTATCCAAACCCATTTTCCGAGCCTTCTTCTCGAAATATTTCGTAACCTCAGGTTTCGCCTCTATCGGAGTATGCACTGCATAAAACGACAAGAAAAGAAAGAAAGGTGATCTTCCTGCCGAATCCATTAGTTTCAAACATTCATCTCCTAAACGATCCGTAAGGTACTCTCCATCCGGACCGTCCGATAACATCGGATTATGATAGGGAGAGAAATATGCTCCCCGTCCTCCTTTCTTCCGGACATCCCCGTTAGGTTTTCCCATTAGCCATCCCCCGATATTCACATCAAAACCTTGATATTGAGGATAGAATAAAGAATCTTCAGCACAATGCCATTTCCCGACATAAAATGTTTTATACCCTTGTTCCCTTAATGCTTCTCCGATAGTAACTTCCTCAAGCGGCATATTCAACGGTATCTCAGGAGACAACATTTTATATTTGCTCAGTTTCTGTTTATCCAGGCCATATTGATAACCCGGAATCCAATCGGTGATCCCCGTTCGTGCGGGATTCTTACCTGTCATTATACTTACCCTTGCAGGAGAACTTACCGGAGCTGCGGCATATCCGTCCGTAAAAATCACTCCGTCTGCAGCAAGTTTGTCTATATTGGGAGTTTCATAAAAACGGCTTCCATTGTACCCGACATCTGCCCATCCATAATCATCCACAACTATGAACACGACATTCGGACGAGTCTGGGTTTGAGCCGTAAGCGGAAAAAATAACAATCCCGCCACCGGAAATAACGCAGAAGAAGAAACCGGATATTTCATAAAACCAAATTTTTAAAGCAAACTTTTCCAATTCCCGCTACAATAAGCAACAACCAATTTTTGTTGCAGGTCTTTATCTCCTGTGCGAAGACCGTAATTCATCAAATCTTGAAACAGATAATATTGCAGCCAATATCCGCGATGATATTTTTCACGCATCGAAAGTGCTTCTATCCACCATGCATACCAAGAGGTATTCAACCCGTATTTGTGTGCTACACGTACGGCTGTTTGTGCACGTTCCCATATTCCGTCCGACATACGTTTCATCATTTTAGTATAATCTCTGTATGTAAACGACGAAACATCGATCAGTTTAGCTCTATCATCAATTCCTAAAGCTTTCAAATCAAATACAGTCTCGAACTTCCCGTCACCATCCATATCGTATTCTACATAATCCAGAAATCCATTACCGTTTTTATCTGTATATTTTACCGTTGCGAACTTTTTAGGATTTTTATTGATCCAAAGACGATCCCAACCTTGATAATATTCCGTATTCTGATCTACACGCCAGCACCCCCATTCAGCTCCATATAAATGTAAACGACCATCTAAAGGACTAATATATAAATTACCTTTTCCCGAACAGTCCATATCCCATTCCCCTCGGTCTCCGGCCGCATCAGCCTGTGTATTATGGTCTAATCCTCCATTTCCCGCCCCTACCTTGAAAGGATCACGGGCTTCATAAAACTCAACACGCTCCCAACGATGACAATCATCATCTTCATCATAAACGAAATGAGCGCTTTCCCATTTTCCTCTATTGAAAATCAGATCGAATGCATTTTTATGATCAGGATAAATCAATTCATCCATTTGACGCCAACGCGGATCCATAAAAAATTTATCAGCTTCGGGCAAACCTCTCATATTCTTAAATACATGAACCTGATCCATATAATCAAATCCGCCTCCTCGAAGACCTAAAGTAAAATCGAAATCGAAATCATTTCCCGGAGCATTATCATTATCCAAATCTACAGAAATGGACACCCAATCGATTACTCCTTCCAACTGCATATTTACATAATCATTCCAAGACGCTTTCTCATCCTTAGTACTCGGGGAATCCAACAAACGAACGGCAATCTCCGAAAGGCCATCTTTATCCGGATCATAAAACAAAAATGGATTCTCCCAATTAAGTCTTAAATCCCCCATATTATAGGTAGCCACATGCATTTTGGTAAATGCAGATTGTCCGCTATAATCCGTATAGAACGCTGCTCGTCCGCTTTTATTCCAGCTTTTTATTTGATAAGTATTCCAATCAATATAATTAAAAATATTGTCTTTATCCGTATCTAACAAAATCATCACATGCCCATTCGGCCATACTTCCGTAGCATGCACGGCCGGATAATCCATCACAATCTGCAGATCGGCTTTTCCATCATTATCGCTATCAACCCAATCGATTACCAAATCTCCGTCACCGCCATATATGCCATCTTTATTTCGGTCTATCAATAAACAGTCATTATCCATATCGCCTTCGATGTCCGTCCATTTCATATCTCGGTCATCATCGATCCAAAGAATAGGAACACTATCACCTGTCATAGAATAGATAGCCTCCGGCTTCCCGTCACCATTCAAATCCTCCAGTTTCGGTTTAAAACCGGGAGGGGGTAACGGCATCCGAAACGATGCGATACAAGACTCTTTCACACTCTTCATTTGAGCATGAGACACGCTGTTTATTCCCCCAAAGAACAAACCTATGCTCATTACAATACAAATACTTAACCTATTCATAATATAAAATATAAAATACTTATTTCATTTCGGATACTAAAGTCACTAACGATCGAGCAGGAATAACGACCTTATTTCCGACATTACCTTTATATGATAAATCACACTCTTCAGAAGTAATATACTGTTTATATTTTACAGAAGCAACCTTCTTATTTCCTTTGAACTGAATATTCACAATATTTTCATCCTGAGCGAAATTGATAAAAACCAAAACCATTTTACCAGAAATCGGATCTTTATAAGCAGACACCATCAACGATCGCACCGATTCTTCATCCGAAACTCCTTGCAAATTCGCAGAAATTCTCTGCATACCGGGACGGACAAACAGACTGTAATTTCCTAAAGCCCACATTAGTTTTGACGTTCTGTACACTCCGTCATATTTACAAGATTCTACTAACGGATTATCAAGCGAATTAGCTCCTTGAGGCGACCTTCCGTCATCGATATAAATCAGACCGTCTTTATAATCCCATTCCGAAAAAGCAGTCCAAAACTGCCAAGAAGCCGCATTTGCATAAACTAGATCGCTATGAATAACACGCGCTACATATAAGGCCGTATTCATCCCTATATCTCGTTTTCCACCGCCATACGGATTATCATCATTTTTCTCCATAGGGCAATATTCGGTCTGCCAATAAGCTGTACCGGGTAAATCCGTTTTTATTTTACGATCCAATCGTTTTCTCCAACTGATTAATGAATCTAACGACCATGTTGACCAATAAGAATGTCCCGAAACAATAGGAGCGACATTTTGCAGTCCAGATATGCTATATTTTCCATCGGTAGCAAATATTTCTTCTATTTGATTACTTCTCAACGGATTATCTTTCACCCGTTCATATAAATAATTAATACAACCTGCTTCTCCAAAAACTACACGAGTATTCCCATTTATTTTTTTCAATTCTTTATCCAGACACCGGATCAAACGGCAACACTCTTCATTAGTCATTTGCATACCTTCCTGACCTGCATGAATCCAATTCCATTGAGGTTCATTAATAGGACTCAAATAGTCAAGCCCCAATTTTTCGCAAACGACAGCCATAAAATGAGCATAATCGACATATTTATCAGGTCTCAAATTAGCATAAGGTGTAGGCTCACTAGCCCGTGCCATTCCATTTTTCGACATAAATACAGGTGCCGAAATAGAAAAGCCTAAGGTATAAGGAACTTTTCTCTCCCGGGCAGCTTGCAAAAACCATCTCTGTCCTTCTTGTTTTGACCAGTCCCAATTTCCCAAAGAATCTAAAAAACATTCGGTTCTACGCCATTCCGACGCTACGCCACCTCTCTCTCCAGCCTCATGGCTTCCCGAACCTATATTAAAACGCCAAAGTGTTAATCCTATCCCACGAGGATTTCCTTTGTCATCAAAATCAGAACTGAACAGATAATCGGCAATGGCATTTCTTTTTTCTAAAGGCCAATTTTTCCCGATATATTGGGTACGCCAACAATCAGAAGCACCGAAACTGTGAATTGTCTGATGCACTTCATTAGGGAATACGACAACAGTATTCTCTTTTGAAAAAGCAAATGTGAACAAACTGCAAAGAAGAATAAATAACAACGATCTTTTCATACTACCTACATTTTAATACTCCGTAACTAAATACCCTGTCGGTCTGAAAATTTTCACATCGGGACGAGATAAAGGATCTAACCCGTCAATCTCGAAAGTATATCGTTCTCCCGGTTTCAGATCGGGTAACTCCAATTTTTTCATACCAGTAACGGTCTTCCAGCATACTGTATATTTTCTTAAAGTATAGGAAGGCAGATCGTCTTTTACTTTTAAAACAACCTGGGCCTCTTTCCCAGAAGCTCGTATATGCAAATTTTCCACATATATAGGGGCTGCTAATCCTTTATAGACTTGAAATGAAGGCTTTTTATCAAACCACATCGAAGACAGTCCATGTACCCGCGATTTATATCGTCCGAAACCGGCTTCTCCGACATGAGTGCGATAATCGTTTAATGAAAAATAAATCACTCCGATAATAAACTTATTTTTAGCCCATTGGTCATAATGATAAGTCATTTCTACGACACGACGAGCATCTGCCCCCACAAAACGCGGCTCACACAATCCGTGTTCTGTAATCAATAACGGACGTCCTTTTAAAGCACGATTATTAATCAATGCCAATTTATCGGGTGTCTCCTCCCTGCTCTTACCATGCCAAGTACCCGTATAATCATTCCATGTAGGAATATCACCTAAAAGAGACTCGTCATTCTCAAGACGATCAAATATCTCATTTGAAACCACCGTCACAAATCGTCCCGAATTATAATCCTTGGCATAACGAATCAACCTCCGGTAAATATCTTTATCCGTATTATAAAATACTTCGTTACTTACTCCCCATGCAATTATCGACGGATGATTAAAATCCCGCTCTATCATTTCGTCGATCTGTTTTTTTGCTAAATCTTCTAATTCCGGAGTCAAATTCCCCGGAGCCTGCCACCAGGGAATTTCTTCCTGAGCCAATATTCCCTTTTCGTCCAACAAATCGAAATAGCGTTTATCATATTGCCAATGGCAGCGGGTAAGGACACAATTCAAATCTTTTATTTGTTCCACAGCCTTTTCCATAACCCACAACGGTTCTGCCATGCCGAACTCAGGGTAACTGCCGGGCATATATTCTATTCCCGGAAGCCGAACAGGTTCGTTATTCAAAAGAAGCGTATCTCCCTTAATCTCAACTTTTCTTATTCCGAAACGTGTTGTATATGAATCTGATACTCTACCCTTCTGCACGCTTTTTATCTCCAATGTATATAAATGAGGAGTATCGAAATGCCACAATTTAACACTATCCAATCTAAAATTCAATCGGGATATGCCATTTTTTATACTGGCCTCAAATGTCTTTTCAAAAATAGTATTCTCCGATTTCCATTCTTTGATAATTACGTCATAAGAAAGCTCCTTTATCTCAGGGTTCCAACTTCTCACCTCTATATCCATATCTGCGGAACTATTACTAAAATCTATATCGTAACGAACAAACGCAGAGCGTACTGCAGGTTTTTCCAAAGCTAAAAGTTTTACCGGACGAATAATGCCCCCATCATTCGGCCAGTCGAATTTAGCTTTATAAGGCAGAGCATGTTCAGAAAAAGAGTTATCGACAGACACTGTTATTCGATTTTCTTTCCCATATTTTAGTAAACGAGATATGTCAAAAGAAAATTCCGTAAATCCCGATCCCGAATGTGTACCCGCTTGTTTTCCATTGACCCAAACAACAACATCTCTATATACCGCATCAAAACAAAGGCGGACATGTTTACCCTTCCAATTCTCCGGAACAATCGTTCGCTTTTCATACCAAGCTTTTCCGAATATACGTTCCGTTTTATCTTCTACATTCCACGTATGAGGGACTGTTACATCCCGACCGAATTCAAAACCTTCTGTCCAAGAATCATAAGATTTATAATCTCGTTCTAATGCAAATTTCCATACTCCGCAAAGAGACATTTCCTCACGAGCAAAAAGACTTCCCGATATAAGAAATAAAAAGCTAAACAAGACGATACTATATTTTATAATTATGTTTTTCATACTTTTCTATTTTAAATTCCAAATTGTTTGTATATTCATTTTCTCACCTTTTACTCTGATAATTAAAGGATAGCAAGGTTGCGTTTCTCGTTGCTCACTATGATTTTTCGTTATAACTCCGGGATTCGTGGGGGGTATTCCGGGTGCTACCCCGGTATAAAGTTCTATTTCATCACAGCCAGGCTCGATTCGTATCTCTGCATCAGCTGTCTGTATAGTAAATTTTCCTCGGACAATACACCGTTTCATATTCTGGATTTTTCCATATACAGGAGCATCTGTTATGGCTATTTCTTTCCCTACCCAAGGAAGATCCAAAGGTTCTGTAAACAACAATACATAATCATAAACATGGGATCTCGACGACTCACAAACAAAATTATCCGACAGCCGATTTTTTTTAAGAGTCACACAGCGTCTCATCTTTACACCATTATACGCACTATCCACTTCTGCTTCAATTGTACCTCCGGATGAAGACGGTAAAAAACGAACCAATTTCCCTGTAACCGGAGCTTGATCTTTACCATCGACCGTAACCGTATTATGCGCTAAAGATTTCCGATACCAAGTTGTAAAATCAGGTACGCCATAAGCCGACGTTCCCAAATCGGGTAAAATTTCACGTTTCCCGTTGTGAATAGATATGGATAGCTTATCCGGATGCCCATGTCCACCACCATACGGTCCATATTTTAAAACGACTGTTTTATCTTGATATCTTAAAACACCGACCCCGAGATCCTTAAAATAGGTACTCTTTCCATACTCGGGTTTTCCTTTTTGCTCCATCGATACCGGATTGAATAAAGCCTCAGCGGAAGTTCGGCTGACAAAACAATAACAACGCTCCAATATATTACGGAATAACGGATTATGAGACCTTGCATAAGCCAACTCATACAATTTAGTTTGCGCCAAAAGAGATTCTCCATACCAACCGTCATTATGCGCCGGAAAAGAAAGATCGGCATATACACCCTGCGCCGGAGAAGCCAACATATCCAACAACTTACGATCATACAAATTTATATCTCGACAGCGCAACGCTTCGGCAGATAGCATCATAGCTCTTAAAGGGTAATAATGATATGTCGGAGAACCTTCATTCCACCAGCCATCATCATGTACATGTCTTTCCATTAAGGCATGATATCCGCATTGTTTGTCATTCAGTGCAATATCGACGATTCTATCATCTTCCAAAGCAACTCCTAAAGCAATCAATCCGCTATTATGCCATACCTGCCAATTTCCTCCACCCCGACGTTTAAGCAACAACTCGGCACAAGGTCTCAGATAGCCGGTCTCTATTTTCTTTATCTCACCGGAGGACATTATGCCCTTTGCAACCGAATAAGCCCGGGCTGCATCACTCGCCCAAACTGACTCATCGAGACTTTGTCCGAACAGTTTACCACTATTTAAGCCGGTTGCCACACGATTTGTATTATGCTCGAAATAAGTGGGATATTTGTATGCATAATCAAGTAACATATCACGGATATAAGTTGCATAGACCGTATCTCCCGTCGCCAAATACAAATAAGTACAATTCTCCAGATATTGTAGATTCTCCGCGTGGACCTTATTTATCCATGCCCAATCATAGCGCTTGTTTCCTTTCCAATATTTCTTACATGCAGAGCAATAATGTTCATTCGGTTTATCCCATTCAAAACT
>ERZ1673744.3218-NODE-3218-length-11232-cov-4.662790_pt1 | contig 11232 bp, 10 predicted proteins | sample MGYA00580207_ERZ1673744 | MGnify/ENA primary metagenome ERZ1673744 (study PRJEB41218, sample SAMN15661751) | gut metagenome | host: Homo sapiens | place: Canada: London | collected 2015-08-20/2019-03-30 | study: EMG produced TPA metagenomics assembly of... | reverse complement strand
AGTGGCAGGGCTGGCTATCCATGTCTTGTGCTTCTCTACCGTACATGAGCATTTGGGCAGGGGATGTCAACCTAAATGAGAAATTTTGGGGAGGTGCACAAATTCTTGTGTAATTTTTATGCAAAACAGAAGAGCAGCGCCGCAGCGCTGCCCTTTGCAGGAGAAAATCCGGGATATCAAATCATTGCTCTGTTACTTGCAGAGGGGGCTTTCCTTGGGCCGGGTGAAGTATTCCTTGGTGAGTTTGAGAACGACCGGCGAAAGCAGCGCCACGGCGATGAGGTTCGGAATGGCCATCATACCATTGAAGGTTTCGGCGATGCTCCAGAGGAGATCGAGCTTGACGGTGGCACCGATAATGGCAACCAGGGAATAGATGACCATGAAGGGCTTGATGACCTTTTCACCGAAGAGGTACTCGCTGCAGCGGGCACCGTACAGGCCCCAGCCCAGGATGGTGGTGAAGGCAAAGCAGCACATGGCCACGGCGGTGAAAATGGTGATCCAGTTGCCATAGGTGCTGGTAAAGCCGCTGATGGTCAGCTCGGCGCCGGCCGCCGCGCCAAAGGTGATGGGAACGCCGCTGCACAGGATGACCAGCGCGGTGAAGGTGCAGATGATGATGGTATCCACAAATACCTCAAAGACACCGAACAGACCCTGCTGCACCGGATCATTGACCTCGGCGCCTGCATGGGCAATAGAGGCAGTACCAAGACCGGCTTCATTGGAGAAGATGCCGCGGGCAACACCCTTTTGTACGGCGGTGAACATGGCGCCTACTACGCCGCCGGTCACAGCGGTGGGATTGAAGGCGCCCTTAATGATGGAGGAGAACGCCGCAGGGAGATTCCCGATGTGAACAATGATAACGCCAAGACCCAGCACCACATACAAAAGCGCCATAATGGGCACAAGACGCTCCGCCACGTGACCGATGCGCTTGATACCGCCCAGCAGAATGAGGCCGACCAGGATGGTGATGACGATGCCTAGGATGAGATTGAGGGTGGAGGTGCTGCCGGCTTCCATTACGCCAAAGCTGATGAGGGCGGTATCGATGGAAGCGACGATGGTATTGACCTGTGTGGCGTTACCGGTGCCGAATACAGCAAAGACACCGAAGATGGCGAAGAGCACGCCCAGCCATTTCCACTTCTTGCCCAGGCCGTTCTGGATATAATACATGGGGCCGCCGACCCAGTCGCCGTGTTTATTCTTCTGGCGGTAGTGGACGGCCAGCGTAACCTCGCTGTACTTGGTCACCATACCCAGCAGGGCGGAGATCCACATCCAGAAAACAGCGCCGGGGCCGCCGATGGCGATAGCGCCTGCCACACCGGCGATATTGCCGGTGCCGACGGTAGCTGCCAAGGCGGTGCAGACCGCCTGAAAAGGGGTGACGGCGCCGCGACCAGCCTCGGTGGAGCGATGGAACAGCTTACCGATGGTATTCTTCCACACGGTGCCGAACTTGCGGAACTGGAGGAAACCGGTGCGGATACTGAGGTACAGACCCACGCCGAAGATGAGCACCATGGCGGGCACACCCCACACGATGCCATTGACGGTAGAATTGATACTGCTGATGGTTTCAAGCATTTACGATACTTCCTTTCTCTACACAATTTTTTACGGGATTTGTGCGGGAAAGGGTATAAAAAAACGCCCCCGCCCCTGCACTTCGGCATAAGGACGAAAGCGAAAAACGCCTGCGTGGTACCACCTTACTTCGCTCCGCCCTCGCAGGCGGCAGCCTTATGGGTGCCAAGGACACCCTGCCGCTGTAATGGGCGGCGCCCAGCGCAGCCTACCGGGGTTCCCTTTCGGTGCGCGGCTCCGGGAGAGCTTCATACAAAACCACACCCGCGCCTCTCACCAACCGGCTGCTCTCTTTGGGGGATCTTTGTACTACTAATTCCCTTCGTTGCTTTTTATTATGTTGCATATTGTAGCGGATGAAAGCGGGAATGTCAACGGGTTTGACGCATTTTTTGTAGTTTTTCCAAATCATAAATTCATCTTAGCTGGCTTTTTGATAAAAAAGACGGTAAAAAGGCTGGAAATATGAAAGTTTCTCATTGAAATTCCTGCAACATGGAGATTTTTTGACGGAAGCCTTGCTATAACTATACTGCTGTGGTATAATATAAGCAGCCGGAACACCCGGTGAGAAAGGATGAAAAATGATATGGCAATGAATATAACCGAACTGCACGCGGAAAATTTTGAACAGGAAGTAGTAAATGCCGACCGGCCGGTGTGCATCGACTTTTGGGCGCCGTGGTGCGGTCCCTGCCGGATGCTTTCGCCGGTCATCGAGGAGCTGGCGGCGGAGGAACCGGCCATCAAGTTCTGCAAGGTGAATGTGGATGACGAGCCGGGGCTGGCGGCCCAGTTTGGGGTCAGCAGCATCCCGACGCTGATCTTCAGCAAAAACGGCGCGCTGACCGGCCGCACGGTGGGCTTCCGGCCCAAGGCAGAGCTGCTGGAGCTGATCGACGGGATCAAGGACTAAAACTTTATAAAAATACCCCCGGTCACTGCGGCCGGGGGGTGTTTTTCTTTATTCTGTTTATTCGGTTTTCTCCGGGGCGGGCTGTTCCGCGTACTGGTGCGGGGTACCGCTGCCGGGGTAGCAATCCACCAGGGCGTGATACATCAGCGGCCACACATGCTCGCTGACATACCTGGTGCCGCGGTGCTCGCTATCGTAGGGCAGCACCTCCAGTACCTTAAGATTGACGGTGGTGGGCTGCCAGGGGAAATTCTTGAGGATCTTTTCGGTATTTTCGATGACGCAGACCACGATGGGGACTTTGGCCTTTTGGGCGATCTTGAAGGCGCCATTGCGGAAGGGCAGCAGCGGCTCCTCTGTTTTATTGGTTTGGCCCTCCGGGTAGATGCCCATGGAAACGACATTCTCATCCAAAAGCTCCACCGCTTCATTGATGGTCTTAACGGCGGCGCGGTTATCCTCGCGGTCCAGCGGCAGGCAGAAGCACATATGCATGAGTTTATTGACAATGGGGATCTTGAAATTCTCCTTTTTGGAGATGAATGCCAGGGTGAATTCCGAAAGCTCCGCCATGGTGAGGACAGGATCAAAAATGGTGCGGTGGTTGCTGACCAGCAAAAAGCGGGTATCGTGTGGGATCTTTTCCCGGCCGGTAACATTGACCCGCACCCGCAGCAAGAACATACCCACCTGCACGATGTTGGTCATGAGCCAGTGGTAGAAGCGGGTCCTGCGGTCGGCGGGGCGATCGATACGGATGAACACTGACAACCGCGCCACCAGCAGCAAAAAAATAATAATGCAGCCCAGTGTATAGCCCACGACCAACAGAATGCCAAGAATGGGGCCGATGCTGTGGAGGATGCAGGTATAGACGGCCAGGCCGATACCCAGCAGGATGAGAATGGTGAGGATCAAGGGAGTCCCTCGCTTTCAGGTGGATGATGGATAAGAATAAAAAAGGAAAGATTAAGATTTCCTTAAGGTATAGTATCTATTCTATCGAAAAGATTTTGATTTGCAAGGGATTTTTCCGTTAAATTTTCGTAAACGATGGCATGGGCTTGCATTTTACGAGGTATAGCGGTATACTATTGGCGGAATAACCGTTCTGAAAATACATTTACAGGAGGTATTGTGATGAATCATATTGACGCAAAAGGCAAGGCCTGCCCCATGCCCGTAATGATGGCCAAAAAAGAGATGGATACCGGCTGCGAGGCGCTTTCCATCACGGTGGATAATGCCATAGCCGTACAGAATCTGAGCCGTCTGGCGGAGAGCCAGGGCTTTGCCGCCGAGACCGCCGAGGAGAACGGCTGCTATACCATTACCATGCACCGCACCGGCGCGCCGGCTCAGGAGATGCCTGAGGAGCTGCTGAACTGCGCTGTGCCCGCCGCGAGCGACTATGTGGTATTTGCCGGGCGGGATGTCATCGGTGAGGGCGACCCGGAGCTGGGCCATTCCCTCATCAAGATGTTCTTCTACACCCTGAGCGAGAAGCCTGACCTGCCTTCCGCCATCTGCTTTATGAACAACGGCGTGCGGCTGGTGACTGAGAACGAGCAGACCATAGAGCACCTGAAGGTACTGGAAGCAAAGGGCGTCAAGCTGATTGTGTGCGGCACCTGCCTGAATTTCTACGGGCTGACCGACAAGCTGCAGTGCGGCACCATCGGCAACATGTATGACATTGTGGAGACCATGACCAAGGCGGGCAAGGTCATCACCGTGTAAGCAAAAAGAAACAGCTCTTCCCCCGGCCGAAAGGTTGGGGGAGTTTTTTGCAGGGGGGCAGGCAGGGGCGGGCCGGCGGTGTCATATTTTACAGGAATGTGAACATTTTACACCATTTGCCCCGGAGTGTGGCATGACATCTTGATTTTATGAAGGCGGACCGCTATACTATTGATATTGAAAATCCGCCGGCACAAAATGCCGGCACAAATTATCTTTTTCCGAGGTCAACACCCTATGACAAAGCTGAAAGATTTTTTGCACAAGCGGCCCTCCGCATGGTATATGCTGTATATCCCGGTATATCTGCTGCTGTTTTTCATTGTGGAGCAGCTGGTACCCTCCACCTGCGATTACTGGGTAAGCTACCTGCCGCTGGATGATCTGATCCCCTTTTGCGAGTACTTTGTTGTTTTCTACTGCTTGTGGTATCCGCTGCTCATCGCCACGGCCATTTATCTTTTTGCCAATGATGACCACAGCTTTCGGCTGTACGGATGGTTTATCATCATCGCCTTTACCGGGACGCTTTTATTCTGCCTGATTTTCCCCAATGGACAGAACCTGCGGCCGGCCGAATTTACCGATCCGAACATCTTTACCTGGCTGGTGGGACGGTTGTACCATGCTGATACCAACACCAATGTCATCCCCAGTATGCATGTACTGGGCTGCATGGCCGCCGTCTTTGGGCTGTTCCGCTGCCGCTGTACCCCACGCTGGGCCAAGATCGGTGTCATTATCCTGACGGTGCTTATCAATGCCTCCACGGTGTTCATCAAGCAGCACAGCATCCTGGATGTTATCATTGCGCTGATCGTCAGCGTGGTGCTGTACTTTGTGGTATTCCGGTGGATGGATAAACGCATCGGCGGCACACCGTTGCCCCTGCCGGAGGATGCCAAGACCTGATTCCACAGAACAAAAGAGAACCTCCCCTGACTTTCCGGTCAGGGGAGGTTTTTGCGTATTTATTTGTTTTGGGCCAGCCAGTCCATACGGCCGATGCGTTTTCTCAGAAGCCCAGTTAGTTCCTCCATTATTTTTCTTTTGTTTTATGATATGCCAGCCGCTCGCCGCCATCTGCCAGGTAGATGATGCCGCACTGATGAAAGCCGTTTTTGGCAAGGCAGCCCTGCATGGGCAGATTGATGCGATGGGTGTCGGCGCGGAGGTTGGGGTGCTGCTGCCAGCACCACGCCAGACAGAAGCTGCACACGCCGCCCCGGTGCGCCCCCACGCCCAGCCGGTGGATGACGCCGTAGGGTTTCTCATCCAGCCAGGTGCCCTGGTAGATTTTACGGTAGGTGGGTTCTTCCCCTACAGTGAAGCAGAATACCGCCAGCGGGGTGCCATTATCATCGCTGCAGAGATAGCTCTGCCCTTTGGTGATATCCTCTGTCACCAGTCCCCGGCTGGGATAGCCGCCGCCCCACTGCTGGTCATTGCCGTTTTGGCGCATATACTGCCGGGCGTGGTCGTACAGGGCCATAGCGGCGTCTAAATCTTCTATTTGAGTGGGGCGAATAAACATCAGTAATCTCTCCTTTGCGGGGGCATATTCTTTGTGATGGGGATACTATAGCACACGGGAAAAGCCGGTGCAAGGGGGAAGTATGGAGCTCGCCGGCATTTCGCCCCAAAGGGCGAAATGCCGGTGGGCCCCTGCCCTTAGCAGGAAGCCACGGGGGTGCAGGGAGTACGGAAAGGCCGCCGGCGGAGCCGACGGCCAAAATGCTCATGTGCGGTTTTTAGATGGTTTCGTCCCGGCCAGCTTTCTGTCCGGCCAGCAGGGCCACCATGCAGGTAAACAGGATATACCCCAGGCCGATGTTCCAGTTGGGGGTCAGATCATGCAGCCAGCCCACCACCAGCGGACCTGTAGCGGCCAGCGCATAGCCTACCGACTGTGCAAAGCCGGAAAGCCGGGCGGCATCCACAGCGTTTTTGGCACGGAAGCCCATAAGCGCCAGCCCCATGCTGAAGGCGCAGCCGTTGGCGAGGCCCAGGATGATGGTGGCAGCGACCTGCGCCGCGGCCGCGGAGGAGGCCATCAGGGTGGTGATGCCGATGATATTGAGGATGGAGCCCAGCAGCAGCCAACCGCGCTGATCCCGGCGTTTACCGGCCAGGGTGGGCACCAGCAGCGAGGGGGCCAGGCTGACCACCTGATACAGGGAGGTGACCATCCCGGCGGTTTGGCCGGCCATGCCGGAGGACTGCAAAATGGTGGGCAGCCAGCCGATGACCGCATAGAAGATAAGGGAATTGATGCCGAAATACAGGGTGACGCACCAGGCCAGCCCGCTTTTCCAGATGGGCTTCGGATCGGATGCGGTTTCGGCCGGGCCGGTGGTGCCCAGCCGCAGGGAGACATTCTTGCGCCAGATAAAACCTGTAATAACTACCGCGATGCCCCAGATCATCAGCGCGCCGTTCCAGCCCAAGCCGGCGGTGGAAAGCGGGACATTGAGCGCCAGGCCGATGGCGGCAGCCGCCACCATGGCCACGGTGAAGTAGGCCGTGACCTGCCCCACTCGGGTGGGATATTCCGCCTTGACCACAGCGGGGAGCAGCACATTGCCGATGGCGGTGCCGACACCGACGATGGCAGTACCGAGGAACAGTCCAAGGATGCCTGCGGTGCTCCTAAGCACGGTGCCCAGCAGGATAAGGCACAGCCCGATAAGGACGGTTCGGCCCTCCCCCAGGCGGCGGCCGATGCCGCCGGTAAGCGGACTGACCACGGCAAAGGCGATAAGCGGCAGGGTGGTAAGCAGCCCGGAAGCGCTGCCGGAAAGGCCCAGACTCTCGGTGATCTCCGGGAGAAGGGGGCCCACGCCGGTAATGATGATACGCAGACAGAAGGCCACCAGGATGATGCTGAGCATCATAGTGCGGCCTGGGGAGGAAACGGTGTTGGTTTCAGCTTTCGTAATGATCCCTCATTTTTTACTTATTTTTATTGCAGTGGTATTGCCAGTAGATCTTATTGACAAGGCCGCCCAGCAGGATGATGGTCCCGATGAGATGCAGCCAGAGCATCAAAATAATAAGCGAGGCCAGTGACCCGTACACCAGCGTATACCGCGCCGAAGCACTGATCATGGTGGAGAAAAGGATGCTGACCGCCAAAATGGCCAGCCCGCCAAAGATGGCGCCCGGCAGAACCGGCAGCGCGGGACGGTTGTGTGGGGTGACGCTGCGGTACAGCAGCAGCAACAGCAGCATGATAATACCGGTGAGCAGAATAAAACGCAGCCAGGTCCAGCTGGCGATGATCTCGCCCACATGGAACCACTGGTCCAGCAGATCGATGAACCAATCGCCGGTGGCCACTACCACCACCGAAAGGTAGATGATGACCAGGAATACCGCCGAATAGAGGAAGCACATCACCGTGTGGAGCAGGCCCTGATAGCGCTGCTGGCCGTAAAGATCCCCCATGGTGGCCATGATGGTACCAAAGGCGCCGGAAGCCGCCGTAAACAACAGGATGATGCCGGCCCACAGCATGGCCTGGGAGTAGTTATCGTGAATATAGCCGAAGAAGGTGACCAGTGTTTCGGTCACCTGGGGAGGGATGACCTCGCTGAGCAGTTCCAGCAGCTCGCCGGTATCGATGCGGGTGCGGCCGATGATGCTGGCCACGCAGATGAGCAGCGGGAAAAAGCTGAGCATCAGGTAGTAGGCGAATGCTGCCGCGCTGCGGCCCATGCGCCTGCTGCCGTACAGGTCCAATATCTCATACACCTTAGTCAAAAACGGGCTCTTATCGATAATTTTCTGCAGGAATGGGGGCAAGGGATTCCCTCCTTTCTTCTAAATTCTACAAGCCGCCGGGCCCCGCCGCCCCGCTGCCGGGCTGCGCCCGGCACCCGCCCGCAGGGCGGGAAGCGGCGCCCCCTGCGGGGGCGCCGCGGCGGGGCGGCGAGGGCCTGCGGCTTTACTCAAATTCTGGTTGATGCTGCCGCGGCAGCGGATGCACTTAGCCGATGCCAAACAGCCGCTTGGCGTTCCGGCAGGTACTTGCGATGATCTCCTCCGGGGTCACCCCGCGGATCTCCGCCAGACGCTCCGCCACCCGGGGCAGCATACTGCTGTCGCAGCGCTTGCCGCGGTAGGGTTCCGGCGCCATGTAGGGGCAGTCGGTTTCTATCAGCAGCCGGTCATCAGGGACGACTGCAGCCGCCTGCGGAGCCTTGCGGGCATTCTTAAAGGTAATGGCTCCGGTGAAGCCCAGGTACATTCCCAGTGCCGCCACCTCCTTGGCCATCTCCACGCTGCCGGAAAAACAGTGCAGTACCCCGGCCGGGTGCAGCTCCCGCAGCAGCGCCAGCGTATCGGCATGGGCCTCCCTATCGTGGATGATGACTGGCAGGCCCAGCTCCTTGGCCAGCAGCACCTGCTGCCGGAACAGCTCCATTTGCCGTTCCTTCGGCGGATTTTCCGCCCAGTAATAGTCCAGTCCGATCTCGCCGATGGCCCGGCACTTGGGGTGAGCGGCCAGGGCTTTCAGCTCTTCCAAATAGTTTTCGGGGGCGTCCCCTGCCTGCTCCGGGTGGATGCCGGCGGCAAAGTACACAAAGTCATACCGTTCCGCCAGTTCGCGCGCGGCGTAGCTCGTGGTCAGGTCGGCGCCTATCGTCATAATATATTCCACACCCTCCCGGTGGATGCTTTCCAGCAGTTCGTCCCGGTCTGCATCAAACCGTTCATCGTCATAGTGGGCGTGGGAATCAAATATCCCGTTCATGGCTTCTCCTTTGGGAAAAAACGGGGCCGGCGGCAACGCTGTTGTCCCGGTCCCGCAATTTATATCCTCTGCTCAAGGGTATATCAGCACAGCTTTGCACCGGCAGGAATCGCATCATCCAGCATCAAAAGATGCAGGCTTTCGCCCTGCTCGGCAGAGATAAGCATGCCGTTGGATTCCCGGCCCATCATCTTGCGGGGCGCCAGGTTGGTGCACGCCACCACCGTCTTGCCTACCAGCTCCTCCGGCTTATAGTACTTTGCAATGCCGGAGAGGATCTGGCGGTCCTTGCCGGTGCCGTCATTCAGGGTGAAGCACAGCAGCTTATCGCTCTTTTCCACCTTTTCGCAGGCCAGCACCTTGCAGACGGTAAACTCTACCTTTTCAAAATCGGGGAAGGCGATCGGCGTCTTGGCGGGAACGCTCTCCTCCTGCGGCTCCTCCTTGGGGGCAGCGTCGGCTTCCAGCTCGGCCAGTTCCTTTTCCATATCAATTCGGGGGAACAGCACCGGGCCCTTCTGCACCGTTGCACCGGCATGCAGCCCGCCAAAGGCGGCAGCGGATTCCCAGGTGCGCTCATTCTCAGTGGCACCGCACTGGTCCAAGATCTTCTCAGCGGATTCCGGCATATAGGGCTTAAGCAGGATGCCTGACAAACGGATGCTTTCCAGCAGGTTATACATAACGGTTGCCAAGCGAGCACGCTTGGTCTCATCCTTGGCCAGCACCCAGGGGGCGTTTTCATCAATGTATTTATTGGCACGGGAAACCAGCTTGAAAATCTCGGCCAGGCCATTCTGGAAGGCGAAGGCCTCCATCTGTTTTTCGTAGCTGTTCCGCAGCTCATTGCCAATGGCAATCAGCTCGTCATCAGCGGGGGCCGCTTCCCGTTCAGCGGGCAGGGTGCCTCCAAAATATTTTTCCACCATCGCCACGGTGCGGCTGACGAGGTTGCCCAGGTCATTGGCCAGGTCGGTATTGATGGTGCTGATGAGCAGCTCATTGCTGAAAACGCCATCAGAGCCAAAGGGGAAGCTCCGCATCAGGAAGAAGCGGATGGCATCCACGCCGTAGCGCTGGCACAGCACCACGGGGTCCACCACATTGCCCTTGGATTTGCTCATCTTGCCGCCCTCCAGCAGCAGCCAGCCGTGGCCGTATACCCGCTTGGGCAGCGGCAGATCCATAGCCATGAGCATGGCAGGCCAGATGATGGAGTGGAACCGCACGATCTCCTTGCCGACAAAGTGCACATCGGCGGGCCAGTATTTCTCCACATCGTGGTATTTATGGTTCTTGTAGCCCAGCGCGGTCATGTAGTTAAAGAGGGCATCCACCCACACATACACCACATGCTTGGGGTCAAAATCCACCGGCACGCCCCAGGTAAAGCTGGTGCGGGAAACGCACAGATCCTGCAGCCCCTGGTTGATGAACGCCTTCATCTCATTGACGCGGGAGGCCGGGGTGAGGAATTCGGGGTGCTCATCATACAGCTTCAGCAGCCGGTCGGCGTACTTGGAGAGCCGGAAGAAGTAAGCCTCCTCCTCGGCATCCACCACGGGGCGGCCGCAGTCGGGGCAGCAGCCGTCCTTCAGCTGGCTCTCGGTCCAAAAACTCTCGCAGGGAGTGCAGTATTTGCCCTTGTAGGTGCCCTTGTAGATATCCCCACGGTCGTAAAGCTCCCGGAAGATCTTCTGAATAGCCTCCACATGGTAATCATCGGTGGTACGGATAAAGCGGTCATAGCTGATGTTCATCAGCTTCCACAGCGACTTAAAGCCGCCTTCCCCCTCCACGATCTTATCCACATACTGCTGCGGGGTCACACCGGCCGCCTTGGCCTTATCCTCTATTTTCTGGCCGTGCTCATCGGCGCCGGTGAGGAACATGACATCGCAGCCCTGCAGGCGCTTGTAACGGGCCATGCAGTCGGTGGCCACGGTGCAGTAGGTGTGACCGATGTGCAGCTTATCGGACGGGTAGTAGATGGGCGTGGTGATATAAAACTTTTTCCGTTCCATATTTTTTACCTCCTGCGCAAATGAGCGCAATTCTTCATTATCAGTATAGTATAACACACTTTGCCGCCAAAGCAAAGCATTTTTACAGGGAACCGGCCGCTAAGGGACGGCTCCCCCACCGGCTGCTGCAAACCGCAGGCACCGGCCCGGCGGGCAGCCCGTCCTGCGGACGGGCTCAGCGGCCTGCGGCCGCC
>ERZ1673744.3216-NODE-3216-length-11239-cov-8.335747_pt1 | contig 11239 bp, 7 predicted proteins | sample MGYA00580207_ERZ1673744 | MGnify/ENA primary metagenome ERZ1673744 (study PRJEB41218, sample SAMN15661751) | gut metagenome | host: Homo sapiens | place: Canada: London | collected 2015-08-20/2019-03-30 | study: EMG produced TPA metagenomics assembly of... | reverse complement strand
ATCAAGCTTTCCGTTTACTATTAAACCTAGTAAGGGAAGAGTACATCTTTTCGTGTACTCAGCTTGATTTTTTTATTTCTAATTTATGGGCTATATAGAAATATAAAAGTTTTTTTGGGAAGGAATGAGTAGAATGTCGAAAAAGAAAAAGAATATAAGAAGAAAAAAATCGAACAATCTTTTAAAGGGAATGGCTGCTGCTGGTGCTGTTGTTGGTGGCGGAACTATTTTTGCGGGTAACAATGCCGTTTATGCTGCTGAATTAGGAAGTGAATCTGGTTCAACAGAAAATCTAGATGGAATTGGATCACAATCTGTTTCTGAATCTGTATCTGAATCTGTGCGTCCAACAAATTCACAAGCTTCAGATCAAGCACAAGGCAGAAATTTTGCTAGAACTGAAAATAGTTTTGCACAAAATACACTAGGTAATAATGTTGCTACAGTTAGTGATGAAACTCAAGGCGATGATGTTGCTGCTAATAATGAAAATACAAACAAAGAAAGTGAATCTGTTTCTGTATCTGTAAGTGATAGTGAATCTGTTTCTGCATCTGTAAGTGATAGTGAATCTGTTTCTGCATCTGTAAGTGATAGTGAATCTGTTTCCGTATCTGTAAGTGATAGTGAATCATTGGCAAATTCGAAATCAGTAAGTAATGACAAGGCTACATCAAATGAATTTGGTGATTTAATTAATGGTTTATTCAGTGGTGATAAAAAAGTATCGGCTGCAAATAATACAACACCAAACGGTAAAGGTTCTGTAGCGGTTACTGCAAATAGTGAAAGCGTTGATCCTGAAACAAGTATGAAAATATACTTCTCTGAATCTGAATCTCTTTCAAATTCTTTAACTTTAAAATATGGAAGTGAAATTGCTAATGAAACGTTACATGATAACGCTTATATCGTGAAAAATAATGGCTTAATCGAAGAAGGTGTTTTAGTTAAGGATAAGGACGGTAGCGATTATCTGTTTACTTATTATTATAAAGGCACAAAAATGCAGACAAAAATTTACGGTAATCACGTAGAGTTTGATGAAACAGGAAATGCAAAAATTAGTTGGAATGGATATTACATTAAAGATAATGGAACTATTGAATTAACTTCAGAAATCGAAGATATTAATAGAAATTCTGGTAATAAAACATTCATCACAATTACTGAGAACAATGAAGAAAAATATGTATTCGCTGTAAAAGAAAAAATTGATAATATAGATTATTGGGTTCCAGTAAAGGTTAATAACAATTATGTTGAAATACAAAATAAGGGAGAAAAAGTATGGAATCATAATTTTATTATTAGTGATTATTATGTTCAAATAAAAATTGGAAATAAGTATTATTATTTGGATAAAGCAGAATATAAAGAGGATAATAAATATTTCTATGCGATAAGTTGGGATAGTAGAAAATTAGATTGGTCTAAGCCAAGCAGAGTAGGAAATGCAACATTAGATGAGACTAACAAAAAGCGTGCCATTGATGATATGCTTGCTAATAAAACTACATATTCAGAAACAAATTCAAAAGTTGTAAGTGAAAGTCGTCAATCTACAAGTACTTCAGCTAGTACATCAGCATCAACGAGCGCATCAACTAGTGCTTCAACATCAGCAAGCATATCAGCTAGTACATCGGCATCAACTAGTGCATCTACAAGCGCATCAACAAGTGCAAGTACTTCAGCTTCGACTAGCGCATCAACAAGTGCTTCAACTTCAGCTAGTACATCAGCTTCAACTAGTGCATCAACAAGTGCAAGTACATCTGCTTCAACTAGTGCTTCAACAAGTGCAAGTACATCAGCTAGCACATCAGCAAGTGAAAGCGAATCGACTTCAACTTCTGTAAGTGAAAGTGAATCAACAAGTACTTCAGTAAGCGAAAGTGAGTCAACTTCTACTTCATTAAGTGAAAGTGAATCTACTTCTGAATCAGTAAGTACAAGTGAAAGCATATCAGCATCTGCAAGTGAATCAGAGTCTTTAAGTATTTCTGAATCATTGAGTGTTTCTACTAGTGAATCACAGTCAACTTCAGATAGTATTAGCTCTTCAGAATCTATGTCTATATCTACTTCAGAAAGCTACGCAACAAGTGTTGCTACAAGTACCGCAGGTGGTGGAACAGCTTATCGTCAAGTTGTAGTTGATACTCGTGCTCCTTTACAAGTAGCTCCAAGAGTTAGTGAGGAAGAAACTGTAGAGGATGATGTGACTCCTAAGGCTAAGGAAGAAATAATCAAAAAAGAAAAGATGCCTAAGTCAACAATGGATGTGACTCATCGTGTATGGTGGTCTTGGGTACCAATCGTTGGCGCATTAGTTTCATTAGTGAATGCACATGCTTCTAAAAAGGGAAGAAATGATGCTTCAAAGGAACATGTTGAAAACGATGCTTCTAAAGAAAAAGAAGATAAATAATTAAAATAATGATAAAATAACAGTAGCTAACTTTTAGTTACTGTTATTTTTATTTGGGAGTGGTATTTATGAAGGAAAAGACGCATTTGGTTAGAAACAGATGTCTTTTTTCAATTGTTATAGTTGTGATTTATTTTGTTTGCCATAGAATTCCATTAAATGGAATTGATATGAGTGCTTATGATAATTTAGGGTTGGATTTAGGTTCTATATTGACTTTAGCTGTAAGTGGATCGAATAAACAATGTTATGTCATGAGCTTAGGTATTTCACCTTACATTACAGCTAGCTTAGTTGTTACTATTTTATATGCTATGCGATCTAAAGAGGCTAAGGCTCGTACGTCACCTAGGGCAATGAATTATTGGATTACTGCACTTACATTTATAGTTACCTTAGTTCAATCTATTTTTTATGCTCTTGGTTTAAAATATATTGATCGTAATATAATGAGTATTTTAGTTGCTATTTTTGAATTAATGGCAGGAGCGAGTATTGCACAATTTTTATTGATGAAAAACAAAAAATACGGTGTTGGTGGATTTGCCCCAATTATTATTATCAATATGACTGAATCATTGATTGGAATATTAATGAAATCAACGTTTAAAGCATTGAAAATTCCATTAATCATTTCATTTGTGATGGTTATTATTATGATGTTTATGGAAATGCATGAAAAAAGAATTCCTCTTCAAAGAGTTTCTGTGCATAATGTGCATGCCGAAAAGAATTATATGGCAATTAAATATAATCCAATAGTCTTTATGGCGTTAATGTTTGGCTCTGCAATTTTTATGATTCCTCAATTAATAATAGCTTTTATTCATTATTTTCATAAATCAGACATTATCAATTTCTTATATAAGAATTTCAATTTATCAACCGTATTTGGTATGAGCGTCTATATTATTATGATGTTTTTGTTTACGATTCTATTAAGCTTACTATTTGTGAATCCAAAAGATTTATCAGACGGGCTTCTTCAAAGTGGAGATTGTATAGTTAATGTTCCTGCAGGTAAGCCTACACGTCGATATATTCGTAAATGGGTTTTAATATTGAGTTGTTTAAGTGGAGGCATCATGTGTGCATGTTTAGCACTATGTATGTATTTACAGTATAAAGGTATTGTAGATGCATCTGTTGCCATGCTTCCAACTACATTTATGATGCTTTCAGGATTTATTTGTAGTATTTATTTAGAAATTCGTGCTTATCGTGACTTTGATTCATATAAGCCATTTATTTAGGGGGTAGTATTTATGATGTATTTTGTACCTTCCTGGTATCATGGAAATGAATATAAAGAAAATGAACAATATTTTTATGTGCGTCGTGCAGTAACTGAATTTGATGATAGTGTTAAACAGATTCAGATGTTTAACCGTAATGACATTATGGATTATAAGATTTTGAATTTATCGTATAGTCCAAACTTTCGTCACTTTCTTCATAGACAAAGTGTATTTCATGCACCATATTGGTCTTGCTTTGATGCAATACAAGAAATCAAAAGAAAACAAGTGGATATTTTATCATTCCATGATTTGATGTGGCCTGAGCATACGGAGTTTGTTTATACACAGTTTTGTATCATTGCATATGTAAATAAACAAAAATATGCGGAAATTCAATTTGGTGAAGATGGAAATATGATTGAAGTCTTTTTGTTTCAAGATAATATGATGGTTCGTAAAAATGTATATGATGATCGAGGCTTTTTATCTGTTACTATTGTTTATCAAAATAATCAAGCTATTTATGAACAATATCTGGATGGTAAAGGAAATTGGAAATTGTGTCATTTCTTTGAGGATGATCATATAGAGATCAATTCTGAAAATCCATATTATTTAATTGGAAATAAAAGGTTTACATTTGATTCTTTGAATTATGATTCAATGGAATCTTTAATTGAAGAAGTATTTTCAACATATTTAGATGAAATGACTTCAACAGATGATATTTTCTGTTTGGCTATGCATGTACTACATCATGATATGTTAGAAAAATTATTTGAAAAACGTAAGACAATTTTATCTTTCTATCAAAATCGTTTGGAATTATTTGATGATCCTGAATTGAAGTCTTTGATTCAAAATACGAACTATTGTATTGTCGATTCTAAACACAAGATTTCTTTGTTAGAAGATTATGTAGAAAAGAAACTTCCAATTGTAGATATTACGCCATTTGATACGCGTGCTGATTTTGGGATTAGTCAACAATTAACGGTTCAAAATATTTTGGTTCCTATTGATACGATTGAACAATCAAAATTTGAAGAATTGATTCTTTTATTCGCTAAGTATTTTGAAATAAATGAAACAGCTCGTGTTCATTTCTTTACTCGAAACGCTGACTGGAATAGAGTTAGTACAGTTTTGAATTATGTTCAAGATGTATTAAGAATTAATGATTTGGACATGAGACTTGCTCGAGGAGAAGATCAGTTAGCTGCTGAATTTGATTTGGATGAAGATAAAAAAGTTCCAATTAAATTCTTCGTAGATCAATGTGTGGATGAATTGAGTATTTCTAAATGTATACGTGAACAGCGTATTATGGTGGATGTGACATCACGTCCAGATCTATATTTACAGATTTCATGTATTAGTAGTGCCATTCCTCAAATTGTTTCTTTTAATACACAATATGTACATGATGGAAAGAATGGTTTTATTGTCAAAGAAGTATCTGAAGTATTGAATGGTTTAAAGTATTATTTGGATAATATTACGAATTGGAATAAGTGTATGATTTATTCTTATGAATTAGGTAAGGAATATAATACGGCAAGTTTAATTCGTAAGTGGAAGGGAGTTATGAAGCAAGTTGGACAAGATTAGTGTTTTACAAGTTGGAAATGAAGATTTAAGTTTAACACTTCATATTCCTGACTTTGTGGATTGGAATTATGTAGACGATTTAAAAGAGGCTACTGAAAGAAGTTATGATGTATGTGTTTTAAATCGTTGTGTAAATGAAAAAGAAGCGCGTATCTTGCTTAAGAAAATACGTGCTTATACCATGTTTGTGCTAGATTCGGTTGAATTGAATGGTTGGACAAAATGGATTTATGAATCACGTATAGGTAAAATTTATTCATTAAATGAGCTACAAGAATTTATGAGTGATGATATCAAGCTATTCTTTCCATCAGGATATGGAGAAAAGTTTGATGCATTAAGTTTAAGTATTTCTCAAAACTTTGGTGGTTCAATTTCTTGGGATGGATATAATGGAGTTTTACTTAATGGAGAATATGGAGATGACTTTTATCAAATTGCTTATTGGAGAATGAATGTTCCTTTGTTTAATGAACAAGTTATTGATTTTTGGTTAGAATATGAAAAGGATCCTTCTGTGAATATTCAATTAAAATTTGAACAATTTCAAGCAGGGTCTGTCTCCACTGTTCAAAATCGTTGGGTTTTTAGCGAAAAAGACTTAGAATCTGTAATTTCTATCGAAAATAAAAAAATGGATGGTCCTATTTTTGCTTCTTTGCTCGCAAAAGGACAAGGTAAACTAAGAATAACAAATTTACATGATCGACATTCAAGAAAATCCTATGGCGTTTTCTTTCCTGGAGGAGAACGTTATGTAACCTCAAAAAGAGAAGAATTATTTATGTATTTTGATCCAGGAGATATGAAACCGCCTTTAAATATATACTTTAGTGGTTGGAAAAAGCAGGAAAGTTTTGAAGGCTATAACATGATGAAGAAAATGGGGGCACCATTTTTATTGATCACAGATGTCCGTCTTACAGGAGGAGCTTTTTATTTAGGTGATAAAGAATATGAATCTTTAGTAATCGATGGCATAAAAAAATATTTAAAACGATTAAAATTTGATGAATCTCAATTAATTTTATCTGGTCTATCCATGGGTACTTTTGGATCTTTATATTATGGTTGTTCATTAAGACCTCATGCCTTTATTTTGGGTAAACCACTTGGTAGTTTGGGTGATATTGCAGAAAATGAAAGAATTAAAAGACCTGGAGTGTTTCCTACTTCTTTGGATGTATTGAAGAAAAACACAAATAATATGAATGCGAATGCTATTAAATGTATAAATGATAGATTTTGGGACAAGTTTGATGAAACAGATTGGTCTCATTCTAAATTTATTATGTCTTATTTGATTGAAGATGATTATGATCCTAACACATATAAAAATGTGATTGGGCATATACAAAATGTAGGTGTTGAAGTCATTGGTAAAGGAATTCATGGACGTCATAATGACAACACATATGCAGTGGTAGAATGGTTTAGAAGTCAATACAATCAAATTTTAAAAGAAGACTTTAATAGAAATGGTGATAGTAATGCAAACAGGTAAATGGAAAATATATTGGAATGATTATTTGTTTAAGGCATATTTATTTGGTACTAAAATAACATTTCATTCTCGTGAAGATGTTGAAATTGAAAATGAATTGATGCCTCCTGGAACGATTATTAAAGAGTGGTATTCCAAAGTGAATTATCAAATGATGAGAACAGAGCCATCTTTACCAATTATTGATGGGGAGAGTTCTTATCATATTCAAGTGAATATGAGTGATTTTGAATCGTATTTAATACGAATGGTATTTTATGATCGTTATGAAAATGAGGCGGGTACACTTATCATTCGTGAACCGGAAATGGACTTTAAGTGTCCTTTAAAAACATATAGCTATCGTGTACAGTTGATTAATGCGGGTGGTACTAAGATGCATTTTCATTCTTTTGTGATTATAGAAAAGGAAGGGTAAGATGAATAAAATTGATAAAAAATTACACTTTCTTTTGGGTAAGGTCAAAGATGAGTGTAAAAAGGTTAAAGAACTTAGTGATTATGAATTGAAGAATAAAACGTTGGAATTCAAAGAACGTTTACATAATGGAGAAACTACAGATGATATTCTACCAGAAGCGTTTGCGGTATGTTGTGAAGCCGATTATCGTGTATTAGGTATGTTTCCTTATGATGTACAGATTCTAGCTGGTATAGCTCTTCATTTGTGTTATTTATGTGAAATGAATACAGGTGAAGGAAAGACCTTAACAGCTACAATGCCTTTATACTTAAATGGATTGACGGGTAAAAGTACCATTTTAGTTACGGCCAATGAATACCTTGCTATTCGTGATGCCGAGGAAATGGGACAGGTTTATGAGTTTTTGGGCTTAAGTATAAAAGCTGGTGTAAAGCGTGATACAAATGAAAAGTTAGATAATAATTCAAAAAAAGATGTTTATGATGCGGATATTGTATATACGACGCATGGTTCTTTAGGTTTTGATCATTTATTAAATAATCTAGTGCATTCTAAGGAAGATCGTTTTATGCGAGATTTCTATTACGTAATAATTGATGAGGCGGATTCTGTATTATTAGACAGTGCAAGTATGCCTTTAGTTATTTCGGGTTCTCCTCGTGTTCAATCCAATTTATATGGTATTACTGATTTTTTTGTGACAACACTAGTAGAAGATGTTCACTATGAAATTGAAGATAAAAAGGTATGGTTAACTAAAGAGGGGGTTGAATATGTACAACGTTACTTTAGAATTGAAAATTTATATGGTGAAGAAAATTATGATATTCTAAGACACGTTGTTTTAGCTTTGAGAGCTCATTTCTTGTTGGAAAAAGATACGGATTATGTTGTTACAGATAAAGGCGAAGTTGTACTTCTAGATAAAAGTACTGGACGTAAAATGACAGGTATGAAGCTTCGTGGTGGATCTCATCAGGCAATCGAAGAAAAAGAACATGTAGAGTTAAGTGATGAACAGCGTTCGGTCGCTTCTATTACGTATCAAAACTTATTTAATTTGTTTCCGAAGATGTCAGGTATGAGTGGTACCATCAAAGATGGTAAAGAGGAACTTTTAGAAGTTTATCACAAACAAGTTGTTGTTATTCCACCCAATAAACCTTTAGCTCGTATTGATTTACCAGATCAGTATTTTAAAACGAGTGAAGAACAGTTTGATGCGGTCATTCAGGAAACTGTAAAAAGACACAAAACTGGACAGCCCGTATTATTGATTGCGTCTTTAATTTCGGATACGGAAATGTTGTCTAAATTATTAGTACAGGAAAATATTGAGCATAGTGTATTGAATGCGAATAATGCGTTCTGGGAAGCTGAAATTATTAAAGAAGCTGGTCAAAAAAATGTTGTGACAGTAGCTACAAGTATGGCGGGCCGTGGTACGGATATTCGTTTAGGACCTGGAGTAAAAGAATTAGGTGGTCTTTGTGTATTAGGCGTTGGACGAATGAATAATACACGTGATGAAAGACAGGCTAGAGGTCGTGCAGGACGTCAGGGAGAACCGGGAATATCGATGTTTTATGTATCTCTTGAAGATGATGTGTGTGAAATTTTAGGTGAGGATTTTTTGGATAAATATATCGAAAAAGATAAGTATATTTCAAAAAGAAGAATAAAAAAACTGGTTAATAAATCGCAAAAAATAAAAGAAGAGTCTAGTGTTTTCCAAAGGAAAAATTCAGTAGATTATGATAGTGTTATGCAACGTCAAAAAACGATTATGTATAAGACAAGAAATGATTTGTTGGATGGGATGAGTTTGGATGAGAATGTCCTTAAGCAGATTTATGTAAATAATATCAATGAATTTGCCAAAGACCACAAAAAGATGGATGATAAAACAATGTATCGTTACATCTTAGATAATTTGACGTATCGACTTAAAGAATTATCTGTTTCTTCTGCCAATAAAAAAGAGTATTTGAAGCAGTATGCAGATATGGCGTTTAAAGATAAGAAGCAATTACTAGGAAATCGTTTCTCGGAATATTGTCGTCTTTGTACATTAAAAGCCTTAGATGATGGTTGGATTGAAGAGGTTGACTACTTGCAGCAGTTACAGGCAGCCATTTCTGGTCGTTCTACGGCTCAGCGTAATCTTTTATATGAATACCAAAGGGAGGCAAGACTTTCTTTTAGAGATATGGAAAAATCAATAAAAAAAGCGATGATTCGTAATATTTTATTGGGAGAAGTTTCATTTGGTAAAGACAACGAGATGATAATATTGTATCCTTAAAGAAAGGAGTTTTTAGGGTTATGATTTATAATTTTAACTTAGGCATTGGCTGGGCAAGTAGTGGTGTTGAATATGCTCAAATTTACCGTGCTAGAATGTTTAGAAATATTGGTGTTGATGCGAAATTCGTGTTTACAGATATGTTTCCACAAGAAAATATCGAACATATGACGAAGAATATTGGTTTTGAAGATTCGGAAGTCATTTGGCTATATACGTTCTTTACAGATTTTAAGACGGCACCTGTTACTTATACTTTAAGTGATTTAGAAAAGACATTTAGTAATACGGAATATACTAAATCTAGAGAAGGCAAGATTTGTCGTTATGTGTTTGGTGGAAGTAATAATTTCTATACGGCCTATATGGTCAATGATCATGATGATTATGTACATCGTGTAGAATTGGTTTCTAATGGTTTTTTGATTCGTAAGGATTACTTTACGTATGGACGTGTGTATTCAGAATATTATGCGCCATTAGACAATGCAGCACATTTATATCATCGTCGTTTCTTTAATGAGAATGGTAGCATTGCGTATGAAGAAATGATTGATGATGATCGTGTGATGTATAAGTTTAAGGATAAGATACTTTGTTCGAAAGAAGAATTTGTAGGTTATATGGTATCTCAATTGAATCTTACGAGTGATGATGTAGTTCTTATTGATCGTTCAACTGATATTGGTCAATCGATTTTAATGAATTGTAAACCGGCTAGAGTGGGTACAGTCGTGCATGCGGATCACTTTAGTGAAAAAGAGACAAATGAGGATTATATCTTATGGAATAATTATTATGAATATGAATTTAATATGCATAAACATATTGATTTCTATATTTGTTCAACACAAGCACAGAGTGATTTAATGATTCAACAATTTGAGAAATATTATGGAATGACGCCTTGTGTTTATACAATTCCAGTTGGATCTTTACCGGAATTAAAGTATCCAAAAGAAGGAAGAAAACCATTCTCATTGATTACGGCAAGTCGTTTGGCAAGTGAAAAACATGTAGACTGGATTTGTAAGGCTGTCATTCAAGCTCGTAGTGAAGTACCGGAATTATCTTTGGATATTTATGGTGTTGGTGGCGAAAGAGAAAAACTTGAAAATATTATTAAAGAAAATAATGCATCGAGTTATATTCATTTGATGGGTCAACATGATTTGAGTGAAGTATATCAGAATTATGAGGCTTATATTGCGGGAAGTACAAGTGAAGGTTTTGGACTTACTTTAATGGAAGCTGTTGGTGGAGGATTGCCAATCATTGGTTTTGATGTTCGTTATGGAAATCCTACATTTATTCGTGATGGTGAAAATGGATATTTGATGCCTTTACCTGAAGAGGATAAGGATCGTGTTGAAGCTTTAAGAAAGGGTATTGTTGATTTATTTAAACAAGATCTAGAACATTGTCATTCTGTATCGTATGAGGTAGCTCAGGATTTCTTAACTAGTAATGTACAAGAAAAATGGAGGAAAGCAGTATGTTAGAAACTCCAGTTGTATTGTTAGATAATTTTGATGAAGATAGTCAAATGTTGTATCAAAGTATGCGTTCTTCTGGATTTAGTGGTCCTATTATTACGTTTAGTGATGATGGATATTTACCAGAGGATGTAATGAGTATTTATACGTATTATTGTGGTAAAAAAGAGGGTGGAAAGCCTAGATATTTTAACCAGATTGATGTTCCGGATTATTGGGAAATC
>ERZ1673744.3206-NODE-3206-length-11274-cov-3.845084_pt1 | contig 11274 bp, 8 predicted proteins | sample MGYA00580207_ERZ1673744 | MGnify/ENA primary metagenome ERZ1673744 (study PRJEB41218, sample SAMN15661751) | gut metagenome | host: Homo sapiens | place: Canada: London | collected 2015-08-20/2019-03-30 | study: EMG produced TPA metagenomics assembly of... | reverse complement strand
GATGGTACGGTTTATAAGCCAACGTTTGAGGAACTTTTTTATGATTACGATTTGACATTGACGAAGGAAAACGGGGAAGCGGTTGATTTAGAGGAAGCGGCTTTCTGCAGTTGGGATGAGGAGTGTATTAACGAGGGGCAAAGCCAATATAATCAGGTGATTGTATGTATATACGACTGGGAGAACTGTAAGGGTGAACTAACATTGACGCTGACCCATTCGAAAACCGGCAAGAGTATATCGCGAGTGCTTTTGGTGGGTGAAGAACAGCCGATTCCGACAGTAACCCCAACCATGACCCCAACGTCGACGGCAACGCCAACCGTAGCGCCAACAACAGCGCCAACGCAGGTGCCAACGCCAACCGTAGCGCCAACAACAGCGCCAACGCAGGTGCCAACGCCAACGCCAACCGTAGCGCCAACAACAACACCAACGCAGGTGCCGATGCCGACCCCAACACCGACGGCAACGCCAACCGTAGCGCCGACAACAGCGCCGACGCAGGTGCCGACGCCAACCATGACACCAACAACAGCGCCAACCATGACACCAACGCCGACAGCAACGCCAACAACAACACCAACGCAGGTGCCGACGCCGACGGCAACGCCAACTGCGCCGACGGTTCCAACTCCGGCTGCGACAGAAGTACCAAGTTCAACACCCGATGCTACACCTGTAATACTTCCAACGCCACCAACGGTAACACCATTGCCGCCAACTAGTGAACCGCGGGCATTTACATTGAACAAGACATCTGTCACATTGTATACAAAAGGGAAAAAAATCATACAGCTTAGTGCTGATACAGAAAGTGTAGTGAAATATACATCTGACAATGAAAAAGTGGCAGTTGTAGATGAAAATGGCCGGGTAACCGCAAAAAAAGCAGGAACTGCTTTGATTACTGCGAGTGCAGATGGTTATCAGAGCACGTGCAGGATTGTTGTAAAGAAACCAACATTTAAAGTGGCGAAAAAGATGATAAAGGTCAAAAAAGGAAAAAAGGCTCGTATTATTGTTAAAGTCCGCCCATCAACGAAAGTTGTGTTTGCTTCCGCGAATAAAAAGATTGCAGCAGTTACCAAAAAGGGAATGCTAAAAGGCATGAAGAAGGGGCGGACAAAAATAAAAGTAAAGTGTTATGGAATAACGAAGACAGTTATTGTTATCGTGAAGTAATCCGATATAGGAGGTAGGTATGAACATCCAAATCTTTGGCAGCAAAAAAGACAACGACACAAAAAAAGCACAGCGTTTTTTCAAGGAACGGGGAATCCTCTATGTGACGGAGTATTCGGATTGGAAGGCAAGGATTCAGAAAAACTATGAGCAGCAGAAAGAAAACGAGGATTTCTGTCATTTTCTGGTTCAAAAGAAGAGAGACATTGAAAATCTGAAAAAACAAGTGGAAATAATTTCCATACCGCTTGTGCTGCTGGCGTGACCAGACAGAGTTTTTAGAAGACATCATGCAGGTGCTGGGAGACAAGGAAGAGAACTAGTACATATGAATGGAGTGATGAAAATGAAAAAGAAAACAATTAAGAAGAGGATTCTTGCCGGATTGCTGGCATTTGCACTTATTGTGCCAGCAAATGTGGCAGGAGCAAAAACGCAGACGGTATTGGAAACAAATGTGACAGAGGCATCGGAAGGATGTACACTGGTTGGTGTATATGGATCCTATTTTGCACAGGCGAAGGAAGCACTTGCTAAGATCAATGAAATTCGAAAAGAAGCATGTGAAGCAGGAAATATACGAGATCCGAGAAATTCCGGCAGATATCTTCAGCCATCGGATTATGTTCCCTTGAAATGGTCGAGTGATCTGGAGTATATTGCACGTATCCGTGCGGCAGAAGCGGGAATTGCATTCCGGTTTATGGATTCCGGACATGACCGTTTGAATGAAAAGGGTACTTTTTCCATTGGCAGTAATGGGATAACTTCTTCTTCTGAAGATCTTGCTTATTATTATGTAAAGGATATGATTGAAGGAGTTTTGCTTTGGTACAGTGAAAAACAATATTGGGTAAAACAGGATTTCAGCGAGGAAACCCGTCATTATACAAGTATGATCAACCCGAAGTATACCCATGTTGGTTTTGGCGGTTTTTATTCAGAAGCTGCTCCGTATCCGGCAACAATGGCAGGAGAGTTTTCTGCAAAATCGGATTTGGATGAGACAATGATGGAAGTACCGGAAGATGTGATGCAGAAGATCGAAGTATCAAATGACTATATACAGGAAACGTATCTGGACGGGGATGACCAGATTTTTACAAATGGAACGACGACGGTGACGCCGCGTGTGAAACTTCGAAGAAACAATGCAATTCGTAATGTGTGGTCAATGGAAGATGTTACCTATACTTCATCGGATCCGGCGGTGGCGACGGTGACGCAGGATGGTCAGGTGACAGGAATTACCAATGGAACGGTTACCATTACGGCAAAATCCGGGGACACGATCGTAGCGCAAAAAGAAATCACAGTAAAATGTAATCATCCGAGAAAAATGATATCGTATACGGAATCTACATGTACGAAAGAAGGAAAAAAACAATATTATTGTGCCATTTGCCAGAATACGATAGAAGAAGTCGTGGCGAAAAAAGCACATGATTATGTTTATGGAGAGGCAGATTCTGAGGGAAAAAGCACCGGAAAATGTTCCGTGTGCGGCGATACGATACATATTGCTCCGCCGACAAATATGAAATTGTATTGGCGAAACAGCACAAGTTCTATCTCCAGTTATTCGCCGGTTTTTCCGACGAGCAACCCGGTAGGATCCCTGTTATACTGTTGGATTCAGGCGAGTGATGGAAACCCGGATTATCAGGATATGGTAATGGAATCCACAAATGAAGAAGTGGCAGCAGCACCGGAAAAGGCGAGCAATAATGCACCATACGACCATTTTGAGATTTTAGCGGAAGGAATCACGAAATTGAGTGTATATCCGAAGTACAATCCACGCATTAAGCAGACCTTTATGCTGCGTGTCGGTGGCAAAGGAAGTCAGGACATTTCGGATATGGATGTCAGCTTGTCAAAAGACACCTTTATCTATGATGGAAATGCCTGTAAGCCGGAAGTGACGGTATCTTACCGAAAAGACACGGTGCTGGAGCAGGGTATTGATTATACGATTTCCTATGAAAAGAATGTCAATGCCGGAACGGCGACAGCTGTTATTTCCGGAAAAGGACTGTTCTATGGAAAAATCCGAAAAGATTTTACGATTCAGAAAACAGGAGAAGAATCCCACATCCATGAGGTGGTCATTGATGAAGCAGTTGCAGCTACTTGTACCAGAGACGGTGTGACAGAGGGAAGTCATTGCTCGAAGTGTGGTGAGGTGCTGGAGGAACAGACAGTCATTCCGGCGATGGGACATCAGTATGCCGGAGGAACGTGCGAAAGGTGCGGAGACATTCTTTATATCGAAATAGATGGAGTGCGTTATTCAAAGGAAGAAGACCTTTCCGGCAATGTGACGATACATGTTTGTGCGAAACCGGGGGAGAAGATTTCCGGTAAAGTGAACATTCCGGCAAAGGTTGCGATGGGAGATATGGCTTATACGGTTACGGTTATTGACGCCAATGCATTTGCTGATCAGACAGAACTTACCTATGTGACATTGCCAAAAACAATTACCAATATTGGAAACAAAGCATTTGCCGGCTGTACCGCCCTGGAAGGAATGAAATTTAAGGCAAAGATAGCACCAGAGGCAGCAGAGGACGCTTGGGAAGGAGCTGGAACCGAAGATTTCACGATACTAACTCCGAAAAATGCGAGGGATTATTACAACATTAAAAAAATATCCGGAGCGACAGTTCGTCCGGAAACGGATGCAGAACATGAACACGATATGCAGAAATTTGAAGCAAAGGCACCGACATGTACTCAGCCGGGAACTATGGAATATTACATTTGCCGGGACTGTGACAAGGTGTATGCAGATGAGGATGGCAAAGAATGCATTTCGCTCACAGAAACTTATTTGCAGCCACTGGGACATGAATGGGAGTCGGATTTCACGATTGATATCCCGGCGACGGCGACGACGCAGGGCGAAAAGTCCATTCACTGCCGTCGGTGTGGAGAACGTTCCCGCATCGTAAAATATTCGCTGGAAGATGAAAAGAATAGTTCCAATGACAATAGCAGCAGTGCCGGTAATTCGGAACAGGAGAATCTTTATTATGAAGGTTCCAATGACAATGAGGACACAGAATATGGTAGAAAGATAACGCATTCGTATCTGTTAAAAGGTTCTTTATTTAAGGCAAAAGGACTTCGTTACCGGGTCAATGCCGTCAATGCGAAAAAGGGCATCTTTGATGTCACCTGCATGGGCAGCAACTCAAAGAAGATCAAAAAAATAACAGTGCCAAATTATGTAAAATACAAAGGAATCCATTATCGTGTCACGGGAATCGGCAAGAACGCGTTTGCCGGCTGCCGCAAAGTAAAAACGGTAAAGATTCAGAGTATGTATCTCAAGAAAAAGAATATTGGGAAGAATGCTTTTCGTGGAATTCCGAGAAAAGCATCGGTTTATGTGCCGCCCAGAAAAATGAAAAGCTATCGAAAATGGCTGAAAAAAGCAGGATTGAAATGCAAAGGAGGAAAAAAATGGAAAAGATAAGATGGGGAGTTTTAGGAACAGCAGGAATTGCCAGAGATTGCAGCATACCGGGAATGCAGAAGGCAGAAAATTGTGAACGGTATGGAATTGCAGGGCGCAGCTTGAAAAAAGCAGAAGATTATAAATATATGTTTGGGTTTGAAAAAGCATACGAAGGGTATGAAGCACTTTTGTTAGACCCCAAAGTGCAGGCAGTTTATATTCCACTTCCAAATAATCTTCATTATGAATGGGTAAAAAAAGCTATTGCAGCAGGAAAGCATGTGCTGTGCGAAAAACCATTGGCGCCGACACCCAAACAAACAGTAGAACTTTTTGAGGCAGCAAAAGAGAAGGGGGTATTTTTAATGGAAGCATATGCCTACCTTCACAGTCCTTTTGTTACAGCACTTAAAAAAGAAATTGAAGAAGGAACAATTGGAGAAATCCGTTATATTGAATCTCAGTTTTTGACTTCATATTATGATAAGAGCAACATTCGTCTGCACAAAGAAAATTATGGGGGTGCAGTTTATGATCTTGGCTGTTATAATACAAGTATGCTGTTAAAACTTTTGGAAGATATGCCATCCCGGGTAAAAGCAATGGCACAGTATGATGAAAATGGCGTTGATATATATACAGCTGCATTGTTAAATTATGAAAATGATGTACGTGCATCGATAACATGCGGGATGATTTTTGAAAAAGATAAGCCGCATCGTTATGATAGATTGTATATTCACGGAACAAAAGGCGACATCAAATCCGATACGAAATTTAACCAAGAGGGAAATGCTTCCTATACGTTGATTATTGAAGGAAAAGAGCAGATTCGAAATGTATACTGCCCACATAATTATCAATTAGAAATAGAGCAGTTGGGAAGATGCATAATCGAAGGCGAGACCCCTGTTGTGACAGCTGATTTTTCGATTAAGAATGCAAAAATACTAGATGCTATATTGCAAGAGATCGGTTACTTTGAAAGTAATGTAATGTAAGCACAACGAAATTTCGGCATTCATAAAAGGACATAAAAAAAACACAAAAAAATTAGCACTCACCTCTTGACAGTGCTAACAATTAGTGATATAACATAGTTAACGATAAGGAAAGGGGTTACGAAAAGGAACCCGGATCCGAATCGAAATTTAACAATCGACACTTCAGATTTCTCTGATGGTGCTAATAATACAAAAGTCTAAGTGCCTATGGTGTTTTGCAGGAACCCATATTTCCGACACTTGTTACAAGAAGGAAAGGAGAAATGACTTATGTTAAGACCTAGTATTTTTGGAGAGAGTTTGTTTGATGATTGGATGGATGATTTTCCATTTGGTAAGGAATTTGAGAAGGCTATGTTTCCGGCGAAAGATCCTCTTTATGGAAAACATGCAAAGAACATGATGAAGACAGATGTCCGCGAGACAGATGATGCGTATGAGGTTGACATTGATCTGCCTGGCTTCAAGAAAGATGAAGTAACCGCTGAACTGAATGATGGTTATATTACCATTTCGGCAGCAAAAGGTTTGGACAAAGATGAAAAAGATAAAAAGACCGGTAAGTACATTCGTAAAGAACGTTATGCCGGCAGCATGAGCCGAAGTTTTTACATCGGTGAGGGAATTACCCAGGATGAGATTTCGGCGAAGTATGAAAATGGTATCTTGCAATTGAAGATTCCGAAAAAGACAGACAAAGCAGTTGCTGGTAAAAATTATATCGCAATTGAAGGATAATCATTCAACAAGTCCCCTTCAGAGAACGAGCCCTCTGAAGGGGACTTGTTTTTTAGCAAAAACCATTGTAAGATTTGAAACGTACTTTATATTCTTTCATTTGCTGCCCTTCACGGCTTTCTATTTTCGTTGAATTTCCCGTAGGAATCTCATAGTATACTTAAATAAAAATTACAATAATTTACTGGAAATAATGCCGCAGTGAGAAAAAACTGGTTTGAAAGGATATCCTATGTTACAATGTGGATATAAAAAATGGAGGTTAGCTGGAATGAATATTAGAAGGGCAAAAGAAAAAGATATCGAACGATTGATGGAATTATTAGGACAGGTACTTCAAATCCATGCGGACATACGCCCTGATATTTTTATTCCGGGGACAACAAAATATACAAAAGATGAGCTGGCAGAAATGATAAAGGACGATACAAAGCCAATTTATGTTGCAGTGGATGAAAAGGATGACTGCCTTGGCTATGCATTTTGTCAATTGAGGAAACAGCCGTTTTCAGAGAATATGATACCGTTTACGGCGCTTTTTATTGATGATTTGTGCGTGGATGCGAAAACCAGAGGCCAGCATATCGGAGAGCATTTATTTGAATATGTGAAAGAGGAGGCAAAGCGCCTTGGCTGTTATGAGGTAACGCTCAATGTGTGGGCCGGAAATACATCGGCAGAAAAATTTTATGAGAAAATGGGATTGAGAACAAAAGAGAGACAGATGGAATATATCTTGTAAGAAGATGAGAGCGGCTGTAGGAGTATGTAGCACAAATTCAGAAGAATAATTATAGTAGGACCTCTATAATGGATTTCGATAACAGAAATCAGTAAAGGAGATACTACTATGGATGTAAAACAAATGAAACAAAATAAGCTGAAAAGGATTCTTCAGTTTTCAATTCCGAGTATCATAGCAATGTTATTGCAGACGATCATCACGGTTACGGATGGTTTTTATACCGGAAATTATGTAGGGGAGCAGGCTTTGGCAGCGGTAAATCTTGGACTGCCAATCTTGTATTTTTATTTGGGGGTAGGGCTTTGTATAGGAGTTGGCGGCTCTGTAATCAGTGGCAGAATGATTGGTGCAAAGCAGAAGGAAAAATCAGATAAAGTATTTTCACAGACGATTGTGACAGCAGCAATTGTGTGTGTTCTCATCTCATTTTTAGTATTTGCACTTTTTCAACCAATCCTTGGCATATTACATGCAGATGGCAGTTTGTCAGAATGTTTTACGCGGTACTATAGAATCATGTTGTTTGTGTATCCACTTATGGTAATTGGAACAATTTTGGGAATGTTTATCCGCATTGATGGCAAGCCGCAGGTATGCATGTTTATAAGCATTGCCGGCTGCATTCTGAATGTGATTTTAGATTATGTGTTTGTGGCGGTCATGGGGCTTGGTGTGCAGGGAAGCGCAATCGGTACTTTGATTGTTCAGATTGTTTCGGTACTGATTCAGTTTGGATATTTTATGAGGAAGAGTGCTCAAATCAAATTTCACAGTTTTACATTTGACTGGAAAATAAATCGAGAGATTTTTCTAAACGGCTCATTTGAATTTATTGGAGAAATGTCGAGTGCCATATCTATGTTTGCTTTTAACTATGTATTAATGAAATATGTGGGAGCCGAGGGCGTAGCGGCATTTACCATTCTTGGATTTGTGGTGTATGGTTACAGTATGATTTGTATTGGATTTGGACAGGGGATTAGTCCACTGGTCAGCATATGCCGTGGCGCACATGAAATGCAGGCGGCGGTTGATATCAGAAAGATTACAAACCGAATTCTTCTTGTGGCGGGTGCTTTGATTGCCGGTATTTTCGCTTTGACAGGAAAAAGTTATGCCGGAATGTTTGGGTGCAGCACCGATGTGGCAGATATGGTTGCAACCGGATTTATGCTGTATGCAGTTACATTTCTTGTGATGGGATATGATGTGATTAATTCTATGTATTTTACGAGTTGTGGCGATGCGAAATCATCGGCGTTAATCTCAGCACTTCGTGGAATTGTGCTGTTGTTAGCTTTTACTTTTATCCTTCCTGCAATACTTGGAATGAATGGTGTGTGGCTTGCGGCACCATGTACGGAAGGATTGACGGCAATTGTTTCGTTATGCCTGATTCGGGCACAGCAAAAGAATATAAAAAGGGGTAATGTGAATGGAAAACAAGGACAATACACAGACCGGCACAACAATACGGCGTGCGGTTATTAATCAGGCAATTAGTTATATCTTTGATCATATTGATGAGGACATTACAGTGGATGACGTCGCGCATCACTGTTCTTATTCCAAATATCATCTGACACGGATGTTCAAAGAAGATACGGATGAGGCATTGTATCAGTTTATTAAGCGCGTGCGCCTTGAGCGCAGCGCATGGCGTTTGAAAGTAGAAAAAGAAAAGAGCATTACAGAGATAGGCGGAGAATATGGTTATTCTTCGTCTAATTTTGCTACGGCATTTAAAAAACATCTGGCACTCTCTCCGGCTGCTTTTCGAAAGGCAAGCGAACAACTGGTAGAGGAAAGCTCATTTTCTCACGGAATCACATTGGATGAATTAGACAAGGCTGAAAAGTTAATTACGATTGAAAATTTGCAGAGTTTTACGGTTGTGTATGAACGAAAAAGAGGGAATTATCATAATCTTCCCAAAGAGTGGTGCCTATTTGTTGATAAGTACGAGTATCTTGCGGCCCCGGATACACTTTATATTGAGTGCACAATTGATGACCCATCGATCACGGATGAAAATAACTGTATGTATGAACTATGCCAGACAATATCATCTTCCCATCCGGCGTTAAAGGAAAACACAGATATTTTGACACATGATTTTGAGGGTGGTAAATATGCAATTTATCATTTTAAGGGATTTCCTCAATTTTTATTTATGGTGTATCAGGAGATATTCTGCAGGTGGCTGTCGAGGACCGGCAATCAAATGGACGAGCGGCCGGTGCTTGACATATACCGTGAAGTGAGAGAAGATGGATACATGGAAATTGATCTTTGTTTTCCGTTGAAGTGATGAAGAACACCATTTTAAGAGAGAGGAGACATCATGGCATTAGAGGAGACGGTTTTGGATGGGGAAAATATGACAAATCTTTTAAAAGCAAATTGGGATATTTCATGTGCTTCTTACAGAAAACTTCCGATAGGAACTGCCAATTGTTTTACTGTTAATGATGGCAGTAATACTTATTTTTTGAAAGAATACCAATCGTATATTGAGGATTGCGATATTATCAGGGAAGAAAATATATTGGAGAAGTTGAAAAATTACGAAATCCCTTCGACAGATTTTATTGAAACAGTTTCGAGAGAAAAAATGGTAAAATACAAGGGACATCGATTTGTATTGCAAAAATACATGAGTGGACAATCTTATGGGTACAATGATTTCCCGGAGGAAATGCTTCCGCAAATGGCGGTTATGCTTGCCAAAATTCATATCGCATTAAAAGATATGGAACTGCCTGTTGATATGGATGCTGCGTGGGTAAATGGTGATGCTGTTTCCAAATATGATAATATATTAGAAGTATTGGAGCAGCATAGGGAAGATTCTTTATATAAACAAATCAAAGAAGATTTATTATATAAGCGTACTGTATTGCAGAAAAATCAAGATATATTTCGAAGATATTTTGAAGGTATAACGTATAGTCCCAGTCACGGCGACTATCAAGGATGTCAGATTATTGGGGAAAATAATCGGATAAAGGCAGTAATTGACTTTACATCGGCAAGAAAACTGCCGGTGGTATGGGAATTAATGAGGTCATTTGTGCAGACATCGCATAATTCAAGAAACAATGCTAAAATTGATTTGCAGGATTTGCGTAATTATGTAAAAGCATACTGTGAGTATTTTCCGTTAAGTGACAAGGATTTAAATGCAATGCCATATGTATATGTGTTTCAATTGCTTCGAAGTACCTATGGCTATAAAGAGTATTTATTGAGCGATTCGGAAGATAGAGAGGGCTTGATTTCTTTTGCTTTTTGGAGAACAAAAATATGTAAAGAGGTGCTTGGACATATTGATGAAATTGTTGAAAATATGATGAAGATAAGGGAAGAATGCGACTGGTGTAGTTTAACAGACAAGCAAAAGAAATATTTATTAATTACCACTGATTTTTGGTCCGTTTATTTAGCAGATGAACAAGATTATGTTGGGCGATGCGTTTTAGTTTTAAAAAGGCATTGTGATTCTCTATCAGAGCTTACGGAGAAAGAATGGTTTGATTTGAGATATGTTGTAAGGCACGTGGAAAGTTGTTTTAAATCTGTTCTTGGCGCAACGATGTGCAATTGGAGTTGTTTGATGAACAGTTTTTATAAAGAATCTTCACCAAATCCTGATTTTCATTTACATGTCAGGCCAAGATTTAAAAATCCAACTGTAATTAATGGTAATCAATATGTGGATGAGCAATTTGGACATCATTATGCCAGAAACAAAAATTCAAAAATAACACTTAAAGACATGCAGACAATATATGAGTGGATGAAAAATAATTTGAAGGTATAAGGCAGAGTATTTATTGGAGGAATTATATGGAAGAAAAATATTTTAATCGTTATCGTTCATTTTGCAGAAGTCTAAGAAATTTAGAGAAGAGTAAGTTTGCAGACCCGACAGCGGAGTTTGTTTTAGAGGGGACTATTCGGAATTATATACTGACATTTGACTTGGCTTGGAAAGTTATGAAGGATATTTTGGTTAAACAGTTGGGAATAACAGATTTTGCTATTGGGTCTCCAAGAGAAGTTTTACAATCAGCATTTACAAACGGATTAATTAGTGATGATATATGGCTAAAAATGCTAAAAACAAGAAATTT
>ERZ1673744.3180-NODE-3180-length-11331-cov-6.654842_pt1 | contig 11331 bp, 7 predicted proteins | sample MGYA00580207_ERZ1673744 | MGnify/ENA primary metagenome ERZ1673744 (study PRJEB41218, sample SAMN15661751) | gut metagenome | host: Homo sapiens | place: Canada: London | collected 2015-08-20/2019-03-30 | study: EMG produced TPA metagenomics assembly of... | reverse complement strand
AAGCACGGCAACAGAAGCGTATCAAGCAAGAGTGGAGCAGCGGATGTACTTGAGGCTCTTGGTGTAAATATCTCCATATCACCTGAAAAGATGGGCAAGGTTCTCGCTGAGTGCAACATGAGCTTTATGTTTGCTCAGGTTTATCACAAGGCGATGAAATATGCAGGTCCGGTCAGAAAGGCACTTGGAATACCGACAGTATTCAATATCCTTGGACCTCTCACCAACCCGGCAAAGGCTCAGATGCAGATTATGGGAGTATACAAGGAGGAGCTTGTTGATCAGATGGCTCCTGTACTTGTTGGTCTTGGCGTAAAACGGGGACTTGTCGTATACGGACAGGATTGTCTGGATGAGATATCCATGAGCGCACCTACAACAGTTGCAGAGATCAAAGATGGCGAGATCACAAAGTACGAGATCAAGCCAGAGAATTTCGGATTTGAGAGATGCAGCAAGGAGGATCTGGTGGGCGGCGATCCAGAGGAAAACGCGCAGATTACCCGCGATATCCTGTCAGGCAAGATCAAAGGAGCCAAGAGAAATGCAGTTGTACTGAACGCAGCAGCTTGTATCTACATCGCAGGCAAGGCAGATTCCATAGCGGATGGAATCAAGGTTGCAGAGGACGTGATCGACAGTGACAAGGCTGCTGAGACGCTTGATGCATTTGTAAGACTGACAAATGAGTAGATAAGTTTTATCGCAGACTATGATAGAAAGTTGTATAGAGAGGTAAGAGATGATATTAGATGAGATAGCTGCAAAGACAAAGGAACGTGTGGCGGAGCAGAAGAAAAAAGATCCTCTTGAGGAGATGAAGAGACAGGCACTTGATATAGTTGCCAGAGAGACGGATAACGGCAGCAGCCCATATAGTAAGTTCCCATTTAGGGATAATCTGGCAGCGGATGGAATATCGTTTATTTGTGAGGTCAAGAAGGCATCGCCTTCCAAGGGGCTTATCGCACCGGACTTTCCCTATGTTGAGATCGCAAAGGAATATGAGGCGGCTGGTGCTTCAGCCATATCGGTGCTCACTGAGCCGTTTTATTTCCAGGGAAGCAATCAGTTCCTGATGGATATAAAGAAGGAGGTAAATATACCGCTGCTGAGGAAGGATTTTACAGTTGACGAGTATATGATATATGAGGCAAAGGTCATAGGAGCCTCGGCGGTGCTTTTGATTTGCGCAATACTGGATGACGAACAGCTTGGATTATACCTGCAGCTTGCGCATGAACTTGGGATGTCGGCTCTGGTTGAGGCTCACGATGAGGATGAGGTCAGACGGGCGATAGCCTGCGGAGCCGGCATCATCGGAGTGAACAACAGAGATCTCAGAACATTTACGGTGGACATCATGAACAGCGTTCGTCTTAGAAAGCTGATACCGGATACGGTGCCAGCCACCCATATGGGGACGGAGGTACCTGTCACTGGTACAGGAGCTGCGGCTGACACTTTAGCACCCCAGAAGATGGTGTATGTGTCTGAGAGTGGAATCAAGGCAAAAGAGGACATAGACAGGCTCAAGGCAAATGGAACTGATGCGGTGCTCATAGGTGAGACATTTATGAGAAGTCCCGACAAGAAGAAGTTGTTTGCGGAACTTAGAGGCGAGTAACATATTATATAGAAGAAACACAATACAAAAGTGTAGAAATTACATTTGAAAATATATCTGAGAAGACAAAAACAGGAGGAAAAACATATGTCAAAAGGCAGATTTGGCGTTCACGGCGGCCAGTACATTCCAGAGACTCTGATGAATGCGATGCTGGAGCTGGAGGAGACTTACAAAAAATATAAGGATGATCCGGAGTTTAACAGAGAACTCACAGAGATGCTCAACGAGTATGCGGGAAGACCTAGCAGACTTTATTATGCGGAGAGAATGACAAAGGATCTGGGCGGAGCAAAGATCTACCTTAAGAGAGAGGATCTGAACCACACAGGAGCGCACAAGATCAACAACGTAATCGGACAGATGCTCCTTGCCAAGAGAATGGGCAAGACAAGAGTTATCGCGGAGACCGGTGCCGGACAGCATGGAGTTGCAACAGCTACAGTTGCAGCCATGATGGGCATGGAGTGCGAGATATACATGGGCGAGGAGGACACGATCAGACAGGCTCTCAACGTGTACAGAATGAGACTCTTAGGAGCAAAGGTTCATCCGGTAAAGACTGGAACAGCCACACTGAAGGATGCTGTATCTGAGGCATTCCGTGAGTGGACAAGCAGGATTGATGACACACACTATGTACTCGGCTCAGTCATGGGACCATATCCTTTCCCTGAGATCGTTCGTGATTTCCAGGCTGTGATCAGTAAAGAGATCAAGGCACAGCTCATGGAGAAGGAGGGAAGACTTCCTGATGTCGTCATGGCATGTGTGGGTGGCGGTTCAAATGCCATCGGAGCTTTCTACGATTTTATACCTGACGAGAGCGTCAGATTGATCGGCTGTGAGGCAGCAGGCAGAGGTGTTGATACATTTGAGACAGCGGCAACTATTGCGACTGGAAAGCTTGGTATATTCCACGGCATGAAGTCCTACTTCTGTCAGGATGAATTTGGCCAGATCGCACCTGTATATTCTATCTCAGCGGGACTTGACTATCCGGGAATCGGACCTGAGCACGCATACCTTCACGACATCGGACGTGCAGAGTATGTGGCGATCACAGATGACGAGGCAGTTGATGCATTTGAGTATTTGTCAAGGATCGAGGGAATCATCCCTGCGATAGAGAGCGCACACGCTGTGGCTTACGCCATGAAGCTGGCACCTACAATGGACAAGGATAAGATAATAGTGATCAATGTATCAGGACGTGGTGACAAGGACGTTGCAGCCATCGCAAGATACAGAGGGGAGGATCTTCATGAGTAATATAGCAAAAGCATTTGAACATGGAAAAGCATTTATACCATTTGTGACATGTGGCGATCCGTCGCTGGATGTGACAGAGGAGGTAGTATACGCAATGGTGGAGGCCGGTGCAGACCTTATAGAGCTGGGAATCCCATTCTCAGACCCGACAGCCGAGGGTCCGGTCATTCAGGGCGCAAATATAAGAGCGCTTGCAGGCGGCGTGACGACAGACAAGGTATTTGATCTTGTGAGAAAGCTCCGCAAGAAAGTGACAATACCTATGGTGTTCATGACATATGCAAATGTCGTGTTCTCGTACGGTTCGGAGAGATTCATCAGCACATGCAAGGAGATTGGCATAGACGGTCTGATCCTTCCTGACATTCCTTACGAGGAGAAGGATGAGTTCGACGGAATCTGCAAGCAGTATGATGTGGATCTCATTTCACTCATCGCACCTACATCCCATGAGAGAATATCCATGATCGCAAATGATGCGAGTGGATTTGTATACTGCGTGTCATCACTCGGTGTAACAGGAACCAGAACCAAGATCACCACAGACATAGGAGCAATGGTCGATCTGGTGAAGAAGACGAAGGACATCCCTTGCGCTGTAGGCTTCGGAATATCCACACCTGAGCAGGCAAAGCAGATGGCGGAAAAGTCAGATGGTGTCATCGTCGGTTCAGCCATCGTCAAGCTGTGTGCCCAGTACGGCAAGGACTGTGTGCCTTATGTGAGAGATTATGTGAAGAGCATGAAGGATGCGATAAGGTAGGAAATTATAGATACTAATTTGGGTATGCATTTGTGGATGCATATTTAAGAGAGTCGGAGAAATCTGGCTCTCTTGTGTTTTATAGATATATTATAAATATGTTGACACCTCAGTTAGTTTTTGATATAACATATACATCAGCGATTGCTGATATCCATAATGAAAATTGAATAAATCATATTTTAATAAGTAGAAGAGTTTGAAAACATGATGAGTAGCAAGTGCTACAAGTCTGCGATCATGACTCTTTTTTTGTTGCCTTTTGGGCATGGGGCAGATTTCAAATGAAAACTGAATATGCATCTGCCCGGTATCCGGGGCAGCAAAGAATACGGACACAGCGACTGTCGTCGGCTGAAAAATGACAGACCGGGGAGCAGGCACCATGGAGGTGTGAGCTGGTGAAGCTTCAGATAACACATTGACAACATTTTGTAGATTTATTTTAGGTTTATTTTTTCATTATGGAGGTAACGATTATGAGATATTCATTTACAGAAAAGACATCACACAGACAGCAGGAGACAGCATACATGCTTTACATGATCATCGGCAGCTATTTTCACAGATGCAGCTGCAGATCAAAGGCGTTGGAGGAGAATCTCTTCCTTTATTATAAGGAGCTTCAGGAGAAGAGACAGGTGGAGAAGGAGAGACAGATCATCAGAGTCAGCGAGGGTGTGCTGAAAGACAATATGACAGATCTTGCGGAGATGAATGCTGAGGTGGTTATCTCAAGGGCAGATGATCTGTATATATTAAGATTTTACACAGGATTTGAGAGAGTCGTGGTGACTGTCGATGAGAAAGGCTGCTATGAGATAAGCCTGGGTAGGGATGAACTAGCGGTATAGAAGGTGTTGTGAGCAAACAGATGAAGTATAGTGGCAGTTGTTCAGGGCATAAATAAACTTGAGCAACTGCCGTGTTTTTACTTGATATGGGAACTAATGTTCGATATAATAGATGCAGGTTTTAGCCTAGAGTAGGAGACTTTTATGGATCATTTTGAATTGGTATCGGAATACAAGCCCACCGGAGATCAGCCGGAGGCAATAGAAAAATTGGTAAAGGGTTTTCAGGAAGGTAATCAGTTTGAGACGCTGCTGGGTGTAACCGGATCTGGTAAGACTTTTACCATGGCGAATGTCATACAGCAGCTGAATAAGCCCACGCTTATACTTGCACATAACAAGACTCTGGCGGCGCAGCTTTATGGGGAGATGAAAGAATTTTTCCCGAACAATGCGGTGGAGTATTTTGTATCATACTACGATTATTATCAGCCGGAAGCATATGTGGCGTCTACGGATACTTATATTGCAAAGGATTCGTCTATTAATGACGATATTGACCGGATGAGACATAGCGCCACAGCAGCACTCATAGACAGAAAGGATGTCATAGTGGTTGCATCTGTATCGTGTATATATGGCATCGGTGATCCGGACGAGTACAGGAATCAGATGTTGTCGTTTAGAGTTGGCATGATAAAGGACAGAGATCAGGTCATCGATGAACTGACAGATATACAGTATGACAGGAATGACATGGATCTGCAGAGAGGCACATTCAGAGTGCGTGGGGATGTACTTGAGATAATTCCTGTGTCAACATTTGACGATGGAATAAGGATAGAGTTTTTTGGTGATGAGATAGACAGGATCACAGAGTTTGATCCGCTCACTGGAGAGGGAAAGAGGGATCTGACATATACCTGTCTGTTCCCGGCGTCCCACTATGTGGTTGGACAGGAGAAGATGGAGAAGGCACTGAAGAGGATAGAGGCGGAGCTCAAGGACAGAGTTGCTTACTTCAAGTCAAAGGATAAACTCATCGAGGCACAGCGTATCGAGGAGAGAACTAACTTTGATATGGAGATGATGAGAGAGACTGGATTTTGCTCTGGTATAGAGAACTATTCCGGTCCGCTGGCTGGAAGATCAGCCGGAGAGACGCCGAGCACACTTCTGGATTTCTTTGATGATGACTTTCTTCTTATTATAGATGAGTCACATATGACTGTGCCTCAGGTTGGCGCGATGTATTCGGGAGACCGATCCCGTAAGATGAATTTGGTTGACTATGGATTCAGGCTTCCATCGGCACTTGACAACAGACCACTCAACTTCTCGGAATTTGAGCAGAAGCTTGATCAGGTCATGTTTGTATCAGCCACACCGGGCAAATACGAGGAGGAGCACCAGATGCTTATGGCTGAACAGATCATCAGACCTACAGGACTTCTTGATCCGCCGGTTGAGGTCAGACCGGTGGAAGGTCAGATAGATGATCTGCTGAAAGAGGTTCGCAAGGAGACCGAGCAGGGACACAAGGTACTTGTGACAACACTTACCAAGCGTATGGCTGAAGATCTCACCAGCTATATGAGGGACAATGATATAAAGGTAAAATATCTGCACTCGGATATAGACACCATGGAGAGAGTTGAGATAGTGAGAGATCTCCGCCTTGGAGTATTTGATGTGCTTGTTGGAATCAACCTTCTGAGAGAGGGTCTTGATATACCGGAGATCACACTGGTAGCCATACTTGACGCTGATAAGGAAGGTTTCCTGCGATCGGAGACATCACTCATCCAGACCATAGGAAGAGCAGCCCGAAATGTGGATGGACATGTCATCATGTATGCGGATACTATCACGGGTTCTATGAAGTATGCCCTCGATGAGACGAGCAGACGTCGTGAGATACAGCAGAAGTATAATGAGGAACATGGAATAACCCCTAAGACTATAGAGAAGAGCATAAGGGATCTCATAACCATAGAGGTGAAGAAGGAGGAACTTCCAGAGGAGGATAAGGACGCTGAGTCCATGACGAAGAAGGAGCTTCAGAAGGTTATCGCCAAGCTGACCAAGAAGATGAATATGGCGGCAGCAGACCTCAACTTTGAGGTGGCGGCAGAGATCAGGGATCAGCTCAAGGTGTATAAGGCGGCACTGAGAGATTATGATAAGGACTGAAATATAAATAATAAAGAGAAAAGGTTAGATCAAGATGGAAGACAATAAGAATTATGAACGTGGTGAGCATCTGGAGAATATAACGGATGCGAGCATGAAAGATGATGATTATTTCAACGCCAGCAGGAATATTGACAGGAAGTATATTACTATTGAGGGCGCACGTGAAAATAATCTGAAGAATATCAATGTCAAGATTCCAAGGGACAAATTTGTTGTCGTGACAGGACTTTCGGGATCAGGTAAGTCTTCACTGGCATTTGACACGATATATGCGGAGGGACAGAGACGATACATGGAGTCGCTGTCCTCCTATGCGAGACAGTTCCTTGGACAGGCTGAGAAGCCGGACGTGGATAAGATAGAGGGACTTTCCCCTGCAATCTCCATAGATCAGAAGTCAACAAACAGAAATCCTCGATCCACAGTTGGCACTGTCACTGAGATATACGACTATTTCAGACTTCTCTATGCCAGAGTGGGAATACCACACTGCCCGAACTGTGGTAAGGTCATAAGCAGACAGACGGTTGACCAGATGGTGGATGAGATCATGAAGCTACCTGAGAGGACAAAGTTCATGGTGCTTGCGCCTGTGGTCAGAGGCCGAAAGGGAGAGCATGTAAAGCTGCTGGAGAAGGCAAAGAAGAGCGGATTTGTCAGAGTGGTTGTCGATGGCAGCATGTATGAGCTGTCGGAGGAGATAAAGCTCGATAAGAACAAGAAGCACAGTATAGATATAGTTGTCGATCGTCTGGTTGTAAGACAGGATGTGGAGAGGCGACTCACAGATTCCATAGAGACCGCACTTCAGCTTGCAGAGGGGCTTATGAAGATTGAGGTGATCGGGGAGAGGGATGAGAATGGTGTTCAGAAGGAGAATACCATTATCAATTTCTCAGACAGCTTTTCATGCCCGGATTGCGGAATCAGCATAGATGAGATAGAGCCGAGAAGCTTTTCGTTCAACAATCCATTTGGCGCATGCCCGACATGTGCAGGTCTTGGCTTCAAGATGGAATTTGATCCGGATCTTATGATACCCGATCAGAGTTTGTCGATAAATGATGGAGCAATTGTGGTTCTGGGATGGCAGTCGTGCAATGATGGCAAGAGCTATTCCAATGCCATACTCAGGGCACTCAGTGCGGAGTATGGATTCTCTCTTGATACGCCATTTCAGGATTATCCACAGGATATCAAGGATCTCTTATTATATGGAAAGAACTCACGACCGGTTAAGGTGCATTATAAAGGACAGCGCGGGGAGGGAGTGTATGATATAACATTTGAGGGACTCATAAAGAGTGTTGCCAGAAGATACAGGGAGACATCTGCGGAGTCCACAAAGGCTGAGTATGAGACATTCATGACGATAACTCCTTGTGAGGTCTGTGGTGGCAAGAGACTTAAGCCTACAGCCCTTGCGGTGACGGTTGGAGATAAGAATATTGCTGAACTTACAGAACTACCTATCACAGAACTTGCAAAGTTCATGAAAGATCTGGAGCTCACTGACAGACAGAAGATGATAGGTGCGGCCATACTCAAGGAGATAAGGTCGAGACTGCATTTTCTTATTGATGTGGGACTTGACTATCTGTGTCTGAGTAGAGGTACAAGCACGCTCTCAGGTGGAGAGGCACAGAGAATAAGACTTGCCACGCAGATAGGTTCAGGTCTGGTCGGAGTTGCATATATTCTGGATGAGCCAAGTATCGGACTTCATCAGAGAGACAATGACAAGTTGATCGCAGCGCTCAAGAATCTGAGAGACCTTGGAAATACACTGATAGTTGTAGAGCACGACGAGGATACCATGAGGGCGGCGGATCACATCATAGATATAGGACCGGGAGCCGGTGCAAATGGTGGATATGTGGTAGCTGAGGGTACGGCTGAAGACATTATGAAATGTGAGAATTCTATCACCGGTGACTACTTAAGTGGCAGGAAGAAGATAGAGGTTCCGGATGTGAGGAGAAAGCCAACCGGATGGCTCACTGTCAAGAATGCTTATGAGAACAATCTCAAGCATATAGATGTGGACATACCACTTGGAATCATGACATGTGTGACGGGTGTGTCTGGTTCAGGAAAGAGTTCTCTGGTAAATGAGATCTTGTACAAGAAGCTGGCGAGAAGACTCAACAAGAGCAGGATTAAAGCAGGAAAGCACGACCATATCATTGGCTATGATGCTTTGGATAAGATTATCAATATAGACCAGTCACCTATAGGTAGAACGCCGAGATCCAATCCGGCTACTTATACAGGTACATTTGATCTGATAAGGGATTTGTTTGCTGGAACCAAGGATGCCAAGGCAAGAGGTTACGGCAAGGGAAGATTCAGCTTCAATGTATCCGGAGGACGATGCGAGGCATGTCGTGGAGACGGAATAATCAAGATAGAGATGCATTTCCTGCCAGATATATATGTGCCATGTGAGGTGTGTGGAGGAAAGAGATACAACAGAGAGACTTTGGAGGTCAAGTACAAGGGCAAGAGTATCAATGAAGTTCTCGATATGACAGTTGATGAGGCGTGCGAGTTCTTTGCAAATGTTCCAAGGATACTGAGGAAGATAGATACTCTCCGCGATGTGGGACTCGGATATATCAAGCTGGGTCAGCCATCCACTACTCTGTCGGGCGGAGAGGCGCAGAGAATCAAGCTTGCAACAGAGCTTTCGAGACGAGGAACAGGAAAGACGATATATGTGCTTGATGAGCCAACCACGGGACTTCATTTTGCTGATGTGCACAGACTTGTGGATATACTCAGAAGGCTCAGCGAGGGCGGCAACACAGTTGTGGTTATCGAACATAATCTTGACGTTATCAAGACCGCAGATTATATTATTGACATGGGACCTGAAGGAGGTGCTGGCGGTGGAACGGTCATTGCCAGAGGAACTCCTGAGGAAGTTGCGAAGATACCTCAGTCCTATACAGGACAGTATCTGAAGAGGTATCTCGATATGTAAGGGATGTGTAGAATAATTACATCGGAGGTAGATGACGAACATGGATGAACAGAATAGAGTAGAAGATATTGACAGAGTTGATGGCGGGTCGACTTCTGAGCAGAATCTGGAGCAGGAAAAGGCTATGATGGCTGAGAATAGTCAGGTAGCACAGCCAGCTCAGTCACTGTATCAGCATATGCCACAGTATGGCCAGCCGGTGCAGCAGATGCCGCAGTACGGTCAGCCAGCCCAGCAGCCATATCAGCCACAGTCACAGTCACAGTATAGCCAGGGAGCACAGCCAATGCAGACACCATACCAGCAGATGCCGCAGTATGGCCAGCCAACCCAGCAGCCATACCAGCCACAGTCGCAGTATGGCCAGCCAACCCAGCAGCCATACCAGCCACAGTCGCAGTACGGCCAGCCGGTACAGCCAACGCCATACAACAACCCTATGGGTTATATGGGATATGAGAACAGGCAGAACATACCTGATGATGTGAAGAAGGGATCCACACATGTACCTAATATGTTAAACCTGATCGGCATTATCATGGCTGTTGTATCAGTATTTATTCCTTATGCTTATATGGGGACAGATGCCAGAAGCATAGTTGGAGTGTTTGGGATAAATGTACTGTCAATGCTTGTTGTGGCGGTAGTTATCATAGCAGACGTGATCTGTGCATTTATCAACAAGGCAGGCTGTTATATAGCAGACCTTGTTATATCTATAGTTGTTGGCGGAATATTGATATTTGAATTTGTTCTGTCATTGATAGATCTTGGAAAGCTAGATGCAGCGGCAAATGCAAGACTCGGAGTCGGTGCATGGATCAGCGTGGCAGCGGCACTTTTCATGCTGATATCAGTTCCTATATGGTGGACAATCAGCAGAAAAAAGGATAAGGCAGAGAAGCAAGATTAGAATTTAGAAATTTATATTAGTGAAGATAAAAAATAATATAAAAGAAAAATAAGTAAGAATAAGAACCCCATCATGGCTTGTGCAAGCTGTGATGGGGTTCCTTTAAGTTTACGTGAGCGATACTTGTCCGAAAGCTGTCGAACAGTTTATCGTTACATTTGTTAATTGTTCTGTTAAAGATCTGTTAATTAGTCGTTAGCCTTACCAACTGATCCGAAGAGTTCCATCTTCTCCTTAACAGTAGCCTTGATAGCCTCGAAACCAGGAGCGAGAAGCTTTCTAGGATCAAATCCCTTGCCCTCAAGATCCTTACCAGCCTCGATGTACTTTCTTGTAGCATCTGCGAATGATAACTGGCACTCTGTGTTAACGTTGATCTTTGAAACGCCAAGTGAAATAGCCTTCTTGATCATGTCAGCTGGGATACCTGTACCACCGTGAAGAACTAATGGCATAACGCCTGTCTTCTGCTGGATAGCATCAAGTGTCTCAAAGCTAAGTCCCTTCCAGTTAGCTGGGTACTTACCATGGATGTTACCGATACCAGCTGCAAGCATATCTACACCAAGATCAGCGATAGTCTTGCACTCCGCTGGATCAGCGCACTCGCCCATACCAATAACTCCGTCTTCCTCACCACCGATAGAACCAACCTCACACTCGATTGAGAGGCCAAGCTGATGAGCTACGTTAACGAGCTCTGTTGACTTAGCAAGGTTCTCCTCGAATGGATAGTGTGAACCATCGAACATGATTGAAGTAAATCCAGCCTTAACACAC
>ERZ1673744.3176-NODE-3176-length-11339-cov-4.916430_pt1 | contig 11339 bp, 8 predicted proteins | sample MGYA00580207_ERZ1673744 | MGnify/ENA primary metagenome ERZ1673744 (study PRJEB41218, sample SAMN15661751) | gut metagenome | host: Homo sapiens | place: Canada: London | collected 2015-08-20/2019-03-30 | study: EMG produced TPA metagenomics assembly of... | reverse complement strand
CTCCTTCGGTCGTCAGAGCCGGATCGGGATAAAATATTTTCTCGGTCGTGTTGTTGTAATCGTTCAGCGTAACCTCTAACGGCAGACGGGAGAGGAAATCCCTGCCTGCCGCATTGTCCTCCATCGTGGCGGTAATCGTGCGATCGCCGACCGTGATGTTCACTTTCAGGGAGATTGCGGCCGGAGTATCGGGTTCTTCCGGTTCTTCCCGGCTCGCCCCGATTTCGTCGAGCCATACCGGAACACGTGTCGCCATTTGCGACAGACTCTCAGAAGTCAGCAACAGGGTTCGGTCGATGATCGTCGCATCGGGGCAAAGACTGCGGGCCTCGCTGACCGAAGCGGAAATGCCGCTGCTGCCGCTGGTGGCGAACAATGCGATTCGTTTTCCGGCAAGTTTCGAGGCATGGGTGTGCAGGAACGTCTGCATCGGTGTCGCCATGCTGCCGTACCAGATCGGATAACCGACGAATACGATGTCGTAATCGTCAAAATTCTCCATCGAGGTTTTGACAGGCGGAAAATTGCCCTGACGGATAGCCGCCAACTCTTCCTGCGCTCGTTCCAGCATAGCGTTATAATCGTTATCGTAAGGCTCCTGCGGCTCCACTTCAAGCATGTCGCAGTCGAGTGTCGCCTGAATCAGTTGCGCCACACGTTCGGTGTTACCCGTGCGCGAGGCATAAAGCACCAAATAGCGTCCGCTATCGCCGAGTGCCGGCGTATCGGGTTTATCGCCGTTTTCTTCGTCCGGTCGTTCGGACGCTCCGGACTGTCCCGGCGCAAACGGCTCGCCGCCATCTCCGCCGCAGGCCGCCACAGACAGCAGAGCAACCGACAACAGCGGAATCCACAATAACTTTTTCATCGGTCATCCATTTTACATTCAACATCATACAATCGTTCCACCTCAGAGGAGACACGCCGATCGAGGATCAGGCTACGGCCGGCGTCCATTGCCGCGATAGCAGCCATATCTCTGCCGCAAGCGTAAAATCCCCTATTCCGAAGTTCTCCCCTATTCGCCGCCAATGCACCGTCTTGGGAATGGCGACGACTCCGCGCCGCCAATGCCATCGCAGCACGACCTGTGCCGTCGACCGGTCCGTATTTACCGACCGATTCCTGTCAACGTTTCGTCCGCAAACAATCCGTTCCTCGGCCAAAGGTCTCTACGCCTCCATCTGTATCGCGACCCGCACCGCCTCGGTCTGCCGGACTTGGGAATGCTACTTCGAGCTGATCGGCAGTCGAAACGACTCTTTCGTATTCGGCGGCAGGCGGCCGAAATCCGATGCCGTTTTCAGAAAGTTTCTGCGATCCATGTGCGACGGTTTATCTCTTATCCATTAAATATTTCCGGAAAAATTCGCCTATCCTGTCGAACGGTATCGCATCCGGATTGTCGTACAGATCGACATGGTTGGCTCCGGGGACAATCAGCAGTTCCTTGTTGTCTCCGGTCAGCCTCTTGTACGCATCCTCGCTGAAATATCGGGAGTGAGCCTTCTCGCCGTGAACCAGCAGCACGGGGCTGCGGATCTCCCCGATATAGGAAAGAATAGGCATGTTGATGAACGACAGGGCGCTGGTTTCGGTGATTCCTCCGTTGGAGTTCGGAGAGCGGCGGTGATAGCCTCTCGCAGTCTTGTAATAGTCGTGATACTGACGCACGAAAAGCGGAGCGTCCTCGGGAACCGGATCGACTACGCCGCCGTTGAGTTTGTAACTGCCGTTGCGGTAGTCTTCTGTGCGCTGAGCGTTGAGCCGTTCGCGCAGCTCGTAACGGTCATCGGCGCTCATGGCGTCGAAATATCCGTCGGCATTCACGCGGCTCATGTCGTACATGGTAGAGGTTACGGTAGCTTTGACGCGCGGATCGTTGGCCGCGGCATTGAGCGCGAACCCGCCCCAGCCGCAGATGCCTAAGATTCCGATACGTTCCGGATCGACGTCCTCACGGGTCGAGAGATAGTCGACCGCCGCGCTGAAATCCTCCGTACTGATTTCGGGCGATGTGAGATAACGCGGCGTACCGCCGCTTTCGCCATAATAGGAAGGATCGAAAGCGATGGTCAGAAAGCCCTGCTCGGCAAGAGTCTGGGCATAGCGGCCCGACACCTGCTCTTTCACCGCCCCGTAAGGACCGCTGACAGCGACGGCAGCCAAAGGCTCCCGTCCGTTTTTCGGCTTATAAAGGTCTGCGGCAAGCGTAATGCCGTAGCGATTGTGGAACGTGACTTTCGAATGCTCCACCCGATCGCTCTGCGGAAATGTCTTGTCCCACTCCCGCGTCAATTCCAATGCCTCCATATCCGTCGATTTAATAGTTGTTTCTTGCGCCGCGACATGCGTCAAGGTCAGTAATGTCAGCATGACGATTGCTTGTATCCTCATAGTTATCCTATTTAAACATTATTTATACAATATCCTTCGCCCCGCATTTTCAGTTTCAGCCGGTACGAATCGTCCCCGCACAGACACACATTCGAGCGCAGTCATCGTCCGTTCCGCCAACCTCGCACAAGGGCCGCGCTTTTGCAATGCCACACAACACCCATCCGCCCCCGATCGTCCGACCGACAGAAGCCGGCGCGGCCGACGCCGGCATCATGCGGCGATAACGCAATACCTTCCGCTATTTTCTTCTATGCAAAGATAAGGGCGCATTCCGTCCGGACGGTAGACCGATTCCGGATAATACTACCCTTTTTACAGATTCTTTAGCAGCCTGCCTGCTGCTGCTCGGCATCGTACCGGTCTCCGACGACGGAAATGACAGCGACGGCATCTTCCGGCGCTTTCCATGCCTCCGGACGCAAGAGAAAATTGCGGCGCGAACAGGGCGACCGATTTCTATTATTACGGAAGTAATCTTCACCACCATCCGTATTTTCTGCTATCTTTTTGCGAATGGCAGCACAAAGAAATGCCGTGAATTTTCGTCCGTCAATTATATTGCCGACGAGATATCAAACGAAGAATCTCACACTGATACTCTCGCAATTGAACAGTCTATCAATGCCCATAGATTCGGAAGCCATACCGAGAGTGCCGCTTCCGACGCAGAAAATCCGGGGAGGACACCCAACCGGGATAAATTTCCTCGCTCATTGACCAAATTACCTGCAAATCCGTTTGCAGGTATCGAGATATTTTTGAATATTGCATACAGGTCGTGCATACGGAGAACGCCAACGGGCCATATCTGTTTTCAAAATATGAAGAAATCTTTCTTTATTATTTAGGGGTCTTTACGATTCCGATCTACTGTCAACTCCCGGCCGGTTTTGCGATAGTAAAAATAAATAAAAGCATCAAGGACTTCAAGCTAGACTCTATAAATCTGTCCAGCCCGCTTAATAACTATTTATCAAGGACTTGGATTCGCATTAACGGCAAACCAAAATACTGGTCAGCCATTTCAACCTTTCAATTTAACCTTTCACAAAACCGTCCAGACGAGGACATTAGCGATCATACCAAACAATATATCTTAAACGAACAGATCAAAGGCATTATAACTTATTGTGATTCCGCAGCATCGGTTATCTCATACAATGAATCGGATAATTTGTTTTTTATCAATTACTGCTGGATTGAAGATGGGAAATGGGTAAATGGCGGTCAAAATCTGGCATCTACCGAAGATGAGGTTTTGGATATAGTTATAAAAGACTTACCCATCCAATATGCCAATATTCCCCGTATAGCTCTGATTAAACAAAAGCCATCCAATGTCAAGCCATTCTATGACTTTATATCTGCAATCAGGCAGTCGCCCGAAGAGTTTCTTCTCCACCAACTCGAATCTCACAAACTCGTGATAAATGGTGAGTATCACAGAAGAAAGGTTTCATGGGATATGCTCAAGCGGCTTATTGCAATGCCTGATTTTGCACATAAAGTGGGAACAGTATTTTTGGAACTTCCTTCGTGGTGTCAGTCCAAAATGGATGAATTTATGGCATCTGAAACGCTTAAGCAAGAAATTAATTCTGGAAATATTCAGAGAAGAACAGCCTCTCGGATGGTGGGATAAAGGTGAATTTGAATTTATCTGTGATTTACGGCGTATCAATATGAATCTGCCGGCGACTAAAAAGATTAAAGTCATATTGGCCGATTATCAGTTGCCGTACTCTAAATTAACAAAGTCTGAAGAATGGAAAGAACAGGAAAACAGAAACGCACATATGGCTCATATCATATCCAAGACGATCCTTTCATCGGATGATCATCGTGGCAATTTATTCCTTGTCGGTTGTGGACATGCATACAAATCCGAACAAAAGGGAATCGGTTCTTCTGCTCATAACAAAACCGCTTTCGAATCCGCAGGAGCACAACTTGCGAAAATACTGGGAGATAAGAATGTTTTCTGTGTTTTTCAACATGTTCTTTCCAGTGATAACAATGGCAATAACAAATCTTTGCTTCGAGGAGGTATTTTTGACAAAGCCTTCGAACTAAATGGAAACCGTCCGATTGGATTCGAACTGGAAAATTCTCCTTTCGGTGATGAACCCTTTGACGGGATCCATGAAATCAAATACAATATAATGACCGGCAGTTATGCAGACAATTTTGACGGCTATTTATTTTTGCATCCACTGGACAATGAACCGCAAGCCGCTCCATTGACCGAGGTATTCACCGATGAATTCGTTAATGAAATAAAGAGAAGAGCCAAATTGATGGGTAACGAAAATAACAGAAATTTCTGGTTTGGCCGTAAAGCCACAGAACTTACTAAACAATACATCGTTGAAATTTTATTAAAAGATAATTGAAATACACTTATTTCTAATAGCATAGCATCGCACGCCACCGATAGCCCGCAAGCCGTCGGGGGACGCATGTCCCGAACAAAAAGATCTCGGACACAGGTAAACTTACAGTCTGCGCAGCTCGACCTCGCGGCGATCGACGTAGTTGGGGAACCGGAAAGCCGGCATGCCCATCGCCATGCCGGCATGGATCTTCCCGTCGATTCCGAGCAGCTTCTCGAGGCCGTGTCCGGCCTGTCCGGCGGCCGAGCAGACGAAGCCCGTGTAGAACTGGCTGACCCCTAAGCTCTCGGCCATGAGCGAAGCGTTCTGATAGGCCAGATTCGAATCCTGACAGCCGAAGCGCGAGTCGTCGGGCGTATGGATCAGCAGCACCGCCGTAGCACCGCGCAGAATCAGATCGCGCCCCTCGCCGTACTCGCCGATCAGCCGGTGAAAGTTAGGCAGGTACCTGTAAGCTCCGCCGACAAAAACTTTCAACAAAGGCTTCAGCAGCGGATTCTCGAGCTTGCGGACCACCGAAGCGAAAGTCTCGACCGTAAAGGCGGTGATGCGCCTCAGCGTATCCGGATCGGTGACCAGCGTAAACGCCACCTGTTGCAGATTGCTGGCCGTCGGCGCGCGGTGGGCCGCCTCGACGATCATCCCGAGCGCCCGCTCGGGAACGGGAGACGATGTGAACGCGCGGTTCGAGCGCCGGGAGCGGCACAGCGCCAGCATCTGCTCGGGCGAGGGAAGCCCGCCGCGATCCACGGGATGCACTTTTTCCTCGGGAAAGTCGCCGTGCCCGACCGAGCCGGTCGGACAAGCCGCGACGCAATGTCCGCAGACGATGCAGGTGTTCGGGTGCTGCACGCCGACCGGCCGCTTCGGGGCGGCTTGCGTGAAAATGACCGACGGACACACCCGCACGCATCGGCCGCACCGGATACAGGTCGCGTCGTCTATGCTCAAAGATACTTCCATAACGATATTATATCAATCTCAATCCTCGCGAATCAACCGCATGCCGCCGAAATCCGGAACCACGAAGCGCAACCCGTTTCCGACCCGCTCCTCCGAGGTCGAACCGGAAGCCGCTATAAACGGAGGACCGAAACCCGCTGTCGGCTCATAGGATTCCGCGCGAAGACGCTTTCCCCGCACCGACGCAACATCCGGCAGACATCCGACGGGAAACGGCATACCGCGTGCCGATCCGCCCCTGAAGACTAACTCTCGGCGTCTTTCTTTCTCTCCTCCCTGCGGGGTCCCCGGCCATGACGGCGCCCTCGGGAACGTCCGGCGGAACCGCCGCCTTGGTCCGGGCGCGACTCGAGTGCGGGACGGGAGTCTCCGCCACGGTCCCGGCCCCGGTTGCGGCCTCCCCGGCCCGAGGCGTTCCGACCGCCGCGTCCCCCGCGACGTTCTCCGGCACCGGGGTCGTAGGCGGGACCCGCCCCCAGCTGCTCCGGCAGCGCGGCCTTGGGAATTTCCCGCTCGATGAAGGTCTCGATTCGGTGGAACTTGCCCTGCTCCTTCTCGTTGACAAACGTAATGGCCGTGCCGGTCGCCGCGGCCCGGGCCGTCCGGCCGATGCGGTGAATGTAGTCCTCGGGGTCGTGCGGAACGTCGAAATTAATTACCGTGCCGATGTCCTCGATGTCGATCCCGCGCGCCACGATGTCCGTAGCCACCAGCACGTCGATCTTGCCGTTTTTGAAGTCGAGCATGACCTCTTCGCGCTGCTCCTGCTTCAGGTCGGAGTGCATCGGTGCGACGTTCAGCTTCATGCGCTTGAGCGAAAAAGCGAGCTCCTTGACCTTCTGCTTCGAGGAGGAGAAAATGATCGTCTTCGTTCCCGTAGGCTTCGAGAACAACTCGCGGACGATACCCATCTTTTGGTTCTCGTAGCAGACGTAGGCCGACTGCTCGATCGCCTCGTTGGGCTTCGACACGGCGATATTGACCTCGGCCGGATCGTGCATGATCTCCTTGGCCAGCTTGCGTATCTTGGGCGGCAGAGTGGCCGAGAACATGATCGTCTGACGCTCGGAAGGCAGCTGGGACACGATCCGCATGATGTCGTCGAAAAAGCCCATGTCGAGCATCCGGTCGGCCTCGTCGAGCACGAAGTACTCGACATGGGAAAGGTCGATCCCGCTGTTCTGGATATGCGCGATCAGCCGGCCCGGCGTGGCGATCACGATATCGGTTCCCATCAGCATGCCCTGCTTCTGCTCGCTCCACCCGAACCCGTCGCCGCCGCCGTACACGACCGTAGTCGAAAGCGGCAGGAAGTAGGAAAATCCCTGAAACTGGACGTCGATCTGCTGCGCGAGCTCGCGCGTGGGCACGACGATCAGCGACTTGACCACGTTGTCGGGATTGCCCTCCCGCAACAGCCGCTCGAGCAGCGGGAGCGTATAGGCCGCCGTCTTGCCCGTTCCCGTCTGGGCGCAGCCGATCAGGTCGCGCCCCTCCATAATCACCGGTATGGTCTGTTCCTGCACGGGAGTCATCTGGTCGAAATTCATCGGCCGGATTCCTTCCAGAATATCTTCATGAAGCCCCAATTCTTCGAATTTCATAATCTTGCTTGTTGATTTCCGGGCGTAAAGATACGGAAAGTATCGGATTGTTTCCAATGCCTCGGGCAATCGATACCTCGAAAACAACGCATGAAGCGGCCATGTCGCCGAACGCACGCTTCCCTACGGGAAATCTATCCGGACTTTCGTCGCGACTCGGCTGCGCGGGCGACCGAGCCGTACCGCCTCCGTAATGCGTTGAACGTTTCCCGGGAAACCTCGTAACGCCTGCATACGTCGGCGATCGACTTGCGGCCGCGCAGCATCCGTACGATCTCCCGACGGTTATCGATCAGTATCCGTAATTTCGTGTAGCTCCCTTTGCGACGGCCGAGTTTCACGCCCTCGGCCCGACACAGGGCCAGCGCCTCTTTCGTTCGCATCGAGATCAGGTTCCGTTCGATCTCGGCCGCCAGCCCGAAGGCGAAGCAGAGCACCTTGCTATTGATGCTGTCGTCGAAGGCATAGCCCTCCTTGATACTGTAAAGGACGATCCTGTGCTCGAGGCAGCGCCCCATGATCGCCATGATGTCGGTCAGCGTGCGACTCAGCCGCGACAGCTCCGTCACGATCAACGTATCGCCCGACCGCATTTTCCCGAGCAATGGGCCCAGCTTTCTCTCTTTTTCGTTCTTGCGGCCGCTGACCACCTCGGTCACCCAACGGTCGACCACGATGCCTCTGGCGGCGGCGAACCGCCTGATTTCATCCTGCTGGTTCGCCAGATTCTGCTTCCCAGTGCTCACTCTCAAATAGGCAACTACCATGGAATCCGCTATGATCATTTCGGCTCCGTGTACAGGCACCGAACCGATTACAGCAAACTTCGGGCAAATATGTCCGGCAGGGCTTCCCGATCAGTCGTCCGGGAAATCCGCCGCACGGCAGACCTGAACTCGCCCGGCTTTCACCGTCTCCCGAAAAAATCGGGAATCAGGCCGGTTCGGAAGAAACTTCCTCGGCAACGCGACAGGCAGTCTCCGAGCGGCCCGGCGAATCGTTTTTTTTGCTACCTTTGGGACCTGCAAACTATCATTCCGCATGGCTAAACTGACTTTTCTGGGAACCGGGACGTCGCAGGGGGTACCGGTCATCTCCTGCCATTGCAGGGTCTGCCTGTCTCCGGACGAGCGGGACAAACGACTGCGAACGTCGGCCCTGATCGAGACGGGACGCGAAACGATCCTGATCGACGCGGGCCCGGATTTCCGGCAACAAATGCTGCGGGCGGGCGTGGAAAGACTCGACGGAATTCTGCTGACCCACGAGCATAAGGACCATATCAGCGGACTGGACGACGTGCGGGCATTCAACTACACTTCCGGCGCTCCGGTGAAGCTCTATGCCGAGGAACGGGTCCAGAAGCGGGTAAGGCAGGACTTCGACTATGCGTTCTCGGAGCATCCCTACCCCGGCGTTCCGGAAATCGACCTGCATACGATTCGCTCCGACGAGCCTTTCTCCATCGGACAGACGAGGATCGTCCCGATCCGGGGCATCCACTACAAGCTGCCGGTCCTCGGCTTCCGGATAGGACCGCTGGCCTACCTGACCGACATGAACCGGATCGACGAGCGGGAAATCGACAAAATACGGGGCGTAGACACACTAGTCATCAACGCCTTGCGCAAGGAACCTCATCTGTCGCACTTCACGCTCGACGAAGCGCTGCGGATCAGCCGCGCCGTCTCTTCTAACGTCACCTACCTGACGCACGTATCGCACCAGATGGGACGCCACGCGGAAGAACAGGCCGCGCTGCCGGAGGGCGTCTATTTCGCATACGACGGCCTGACCGTCGAAATTCCCGAATAACGTGGAAAAGCTGCTGCTCGTCACGCCTCCGTTCGTTCAGGTCAACTGTCCCTACCCGGCCACCGTTTACCTGAGCGGCTACCTCCGGCGCAGGGGGTTCGACGTCGCTCAGGCCGACCTGTCGGTCGAACTGATCGGAGCCGTGTTCTCGCGGGACTTTCTCGAGCGGGTTTTCGAGCTGCGGATTCCGGACGAAGACGAGAATCTGGAGCGCATCCATGCCATGCGGACGCGCTATACGGCCACGATCGACGCCGTCGTCGATTTTCTGCGCGGACGGGACCCGGGCCTCGCCCAGCTGATCTGCACGGGCGAGTTTCTGCCGCAGGCGGGAAGGTTCGAGACGATCGGGGAGCTGAGCGACCTGTTCGGCACCCTCGGCACGGCGGAATGCGCCAAATTCCTCTGCACGCTCTACCTGCAGGATCTGAGCGATCTGATCCGCGCGACGGTGACCGAACACTTCGAGATCGTCCGTTACGGAGAACGTCTGGCCATGGCGATCGGGTCGTTCGCCGAGATCGAGACCGTACTGGTCGAGCCGATGAACCCGATTGAAGAAAGAATGTGCGAACTGCTCGAACGGAAAATCACGGCCGAGCGGCCGACGATCGTCGGTTTCACGATTCCTTTTCCGGGATGCCTGCTCGCCGCGCTGCGGTGCGCGCAATACCTCAAGCAACATTATCCCGGCATCCGGATCGCTGCGGGAGGCGGATATCCGTCGACCGAGCTCCGGACAATGAGCGACCGGGGCATCTTCCGTTACATCGACTACCTGATACTCGACGACGGGGAGCTGCCGCTGGAGCGGATTCTTTCGGACGGAGAGCTCGTGCGGACCTACACGCGCGACGGCTACCACGAAGGCGAGGGGAACGTAACCCACAAGGAAAGAGGTTGCCCGGATTTCACAGGGCTGCCTTTCGACCGGTATCTCTCGCTGCTCGAAACGACCAACCCGATGCACCGGCTGTGGACCGACGGACGCTGGAACAAGATGACGATCGCGCACGGCTGCTACTGGGCCAAGTGCGCCTTCTGCGATACGTCGCTCGACTATATCCGGCGGTACGAGAGCGTTCCGGCCGCCACGTTCGTAGACTGGATGGAAGAGGTGATCCGCCAAACGGGCAGCCGCAGTTTCCACTTCACCGACGAGGCGGCCCCGCCCAAGCTGCTCAAGGAAATATCGCTCGAGATACTCCGCCGCGGACTGTGCGTCAGCTGGTGGACGAACGTCCGCTTCGAGAGCCGTTACACGGGCGACCTGTGCCTGCTGATGGCCGCGGCCGGATGCATCGCCGTGTCGGGCGGGCTGGAAGTGGCCTCGGACCGGCTGCTGAAGAAAATGAACAAGGGCGTCGATATAGCGCAAGCCGCGCTCGCCATGCGTAACTTCAGCTATGCGGGCATCATGGTCCATGCCTACCTGATGTACGGCTTTCCTACCCAGACGTTGCAAGAAAGCGTCGACTCGCTCGAGGTGGTGCGCCAGATGTTCCGGGCCGGACTGATCGATTCGGCCTTTTGGCACCGGTACGCGATGACGGTTCACAGCCCGAGCGGAACCGACCCGGAAGCGTTCGGCGTCCGTCGCCGGAATGCCCATGTGCACGCGTTCGCCAACAACGAAGTGGCATTCGTCGAGAACCGGGGATACGATATCCGTCTGGTCGGGGAAGGACTCAACGAGGCGCTCAGACACTACATGGCCGGCGACGGGCTCGACCGTCCGGTTCACAAGTGGTTCGCCGGGAAAACGCCACGCACGACAGTGGACGCCTCGCTCATAGCCGATCAGATGATCCGGCCCGACGCATCGCGTCTGTTCGACGAAAACGCAAGGGTCGTGTGGATCGGTCCTCCTCCCGTTCGGCAAGAGGACGGCCTCGTGCTGCACGGCGCCTCGTCTGCAAGGAAACTGAAATTCAAGCCGCATGAGACCGAATTTCTGCTGTGCCTGATGCAAACCGCCTCCGATCTGTCGCGCAAGTTCACGTTCGGCGAGGCGGCCGAGCTGTTCCGGCATTACAGCGAGGAGTCTTTCGTGGCTTTCTACCTGTCGAAGAAATGGGACCTGATGCGGCTGCTCGGCCTGCTGCAGATATAAATTTCCGGAAAGCCCTGCGGGACGGGCCGCCCCCCGAAATAAGCCGCTGCA
>ERZ1673744.3175-NODE-3175-length-11342-cov-3.744573_pt1 | contig 11342 bp, 9 predicted proteins | sample MGYA00580207_ERZ1673744 | MGnify/ENA primary metagenome ERZ1673744 (study PRJEB41218, sample SAMN15661751) | gut metagenome | host: Homo sapiens | place: Canada: London | collected 2015-08-20/2019-03-30 | study: EMG produced TPA metagenomics assembly of... | reverse complement strand
GCGCATCGTGATTACCGGCGGTATTACCAACGGTAGATCCGGCAACACCAACATTATCAAGGTCGAGACCGTGTAAGACCGCGACCGCACACCGAAACGCCGCCTCGAAAAAAGGCGGCGTTTTTCTATACAATGTGTATATGGTGGTCGTATTCAAAATAACCACTATATTTTGTGGTATCGTCTTGACAGCGGTATATGTCTGTGCTACAATAAGAACTGTGCCGGAAATGAGCGAAAAAATCAATTTACATATATGAGGAGAAGGGAAAATCATGAAGATCATCAAGCGTAACGGTTCGGAAGCGGTATTCGACATCACGAAGATCATCGCCGCAATCACCAAGGCAAACGAGACGGTGGAGGAGGGCGCGCGCATGACGCCCACGCAGATCCACCGCATTGCGGAAAGCGTGGTGCTGTCCTGCGAGGCGCTCGGTCGCTCGCCGGTCGTTGAGGAAGTGCAGGACATGGTGGAGCATCAGATCATGGCGCACGGTGCGTTCGAGGTCGCCAAGTCCTACATCACCTATCGTTATACCCGCACGCTGGTGCGTCAGTCCAACACCACCGACGACAAAATTCTCAGTCTCATCGAGTGCAACAACGAGGAGGCAAAGCAGGAGAATTCCAACAAAAATCCCGTCGTCAACTCTACGCAGCGCGACTATATGGCGGGTGAGGTGTCCCGCGACATCACCAACCGCATCCTGCTGCCGCAGGACATCGTGGAGGCGCACAACGAGGGCATCATCCATTTCCACGACTCGGACTATTTTGCGCAGCATATGCATAACTGCGATCTTGTCAACCTGGAGGATATGCTGCAAAACGGCACGGTCATCACGGGAACGATGATCGAGCGCCCGCACAGCTTTTCCACCGCCTGCAACATCGCCACGCAGATCATCGCGCAGGTGGCATCCAACCAGTATGGCGGTCAGTCCATTTCGCTCACGCACCTGGCGCCCTTTGTGCAGGTCAGCCGTGAGAAGATCCGCCGCGATGTGCTGAGTGAGAACGACGCCGTCGGCAGGATCATGACCGAGGATGAGATCGGTATTTTGGTGGAGCGCCGTTTGCGCGAGGAAATTCGCCGCGGTGTGCAGACCATCCAGTATCAGGTCGTGACGCTGCTCACCACCAACGGACAGGCGCCGTTTGTCACCGTGTTTATGTATCTGAACGAGGCGAAAAACGAGCAGGAGAAAAAGGATCTCGCCATCATCATCGAGGAGACGCTTCTGCAGCGCTATCAGGGTGTGAAGAACGAAAAGGGCGTGTGGGTCACGCCGGCGTTCCCGAAGCTCATCTATGTGCTGGAGGAGGACAACATCACCGAGGATGCGCCGTACTATTATCTGACGCGCCTTGCGGCAAAGTGCACGGCAAAGCGCATGGTGCCCGATTATATCAGCGAAAAGAAGATGCTGGAGCTGAAGGTGGACAAAAACGGCGAGGGCCATTGCTACACCTGCATGGGCTGCCGCAGCTTTTTGACGCCGTATGTGGATGAAAACGGCAAGCCGAAATACTACGGCCGCTTTAACCAGGGCGTTGTCACCATCAATCTGCCGGATGTGGCGCTGTCCTCCGGCGGCAATGTGGAGAAATTCTGGAAGATTTTTGACGAACGGCTGGAGCTGTGCCATCGCGCGCTGATGTGCCGTCATGAGCGTCTCAAGGGTACGCTGTCCGACGCTGCACCGATCCTGTGGCAATACGGCGCCTGCGCCCGTCTCAAGAAGGGCGAGCCGATCGACAAGCTGCTCTACGGCGGGTATTCCACCATTTCGCTCGGCTATGCGGGACTGTATGAATGTGTCAAATATATGACCGGCAAGAGCCACACCGACCCCACCGCAACGCCGTTTGCGTTGGAGATCATGGAACACATGAACGCCGCCTGCAAGCAGTGGAAGGCGCAGCATAACATCGATTTCAGTCTCTACGGCACGCCGCTGGAGTCCACCACCTACAAATTTGCCAAGTGCCTGCAAAAGCGGTTCGGCGTCATCCCCGGTGTGACCGACAAGGGGTATATCACCAACAGCTATCATGTACATGTGACCGAGAAGATCGATGCTTTCGAAAAGCTGCGCTTTGAGGCACAGTTCCAGCACCTGTCGCCCGGCGGCGCAATCTCCTATGTGGAGGTGCCGAATATGCAGCAGAACCTGGAGGCGGTGCTGCAGGTCATGAAGTTTATCTATGACCACATTATCTATGCCGAGCTGAATACAAAGTCCGATTATTGCCAAGAATGTGGATATGACGGCGAGATCGAGATCGTCGAGGAGGACGGCAAGCTCATTTGGCGCTGCCCCAACTGCGGCAACACCGATCAGGACAAGATGAATGTCGCACGCCGTACCTGCGGCTATATCGGGACGCAGTTCTGGAACCAGGGCAGAACGCAGGAGATCAAGGAACGGGTGCTGCACCTGTAAGACTGTGCGGGGGCGCGATATGCATTACGGAGAGATAAAAAACTGTGATATTGCCAACGGTGAGGGTGTGCGGGTGACGCTGTTTGTTTCCGGTTGCACCAATCACTGTGAAAACTGTTTTCAGCCGCAGACATGGGATTTTGCCTATGGCGAGCCATTCACGGAGCAAACGCAGGAAACGCTGCTTCATATGTTAAAGCCCGCCTATATAAATGGGTTGACGCTGCTCGGCGGTGAGCCGATGGAGCCGGAAAACCAGCGGGCGCTGCTGCCCTTCATGAAGAAGGTGCGGGAGACCTATCCCGAAAAGACCGTGTGGATCTTTTCGGGGTTCACCTGGGAGGAGCTGCACAGGGAGGGGAGTCATCCCCGCTGTGAGGTCACGGACGCGCTTTTGTCGCTTGCGGATGTGCTGGTGGACGGGCGGTTCGTGGAGGCGCTGCACGATATTTCGCTGCGCTTTCGCGGCTCGTCCAACCAAAGGCTCATCGATGTGAAAAAGACGCTGAAAAGCGGAGAGATCGTGCTCTGGAACGACTGAGGGTGAAAACCGTGAAAAAGGAATTGACAACTGGCGAAAAAGCGCAGCGCCGCCGCAAGGCGGTCGCGCTTTTGTCGCTTATTTTGGTGGCGCTCCTTTGCCTGTGGCTCACATGGGTGCTGTACCGCAAGCTGAAAGCGGTCGGCGGCACGCCGGAGGACTTCAAGAGCTTTATCGACACCTTCGGTGTCTCCGGCTGGCTTGTGGCGCTCGGTATTCAGGTCCTGCAGGTGATTGTCGCGCTGATTCCGGGCGAAGTGGTCGAGATCGGCATGGGCTATGCCTTCGGCGCGCTGCAGGGGGCGATCCTGTGCATGGTGGGTGTTGCCATCGCGTCGACGGCGGTGTTCCTGCTGACAAAGCGGTTCGGCGTGCGCCTTTTGGAGCTGTTTTTTCCGCGGGAGAAGATCGATGGGCTGCGTTTCATCAACAGTGAGAAAAAGCTGGATCGCATGGTGTTCATCCTGTTTTTTATCCCCGGCACACCGAAGGATCTTTTAACTTATTTTGTCGGACTGACGCGGATGCGACTGTCGCAATTTTTGGTCATTTCGCTGATTGCGCGCATCCCGTCCGTGGTGTCGTCGGTCATCGGCGGCAACCTTATCAGCAGCCGCAACTATGTTGCCGCTGCCATCCTATTTGCTATAACGGGAGCGGTGAGTCTTTTGGGAATGTTTGTTTATGACGCGCTGCTGCACAAAAAGCAGCTTTCTCGTGTGCCGCACGGCGCAAGACGGGTAGTTGAGATCTTCTTGAAGCTCTGTGCCGTGCCGCACGGCTCGGGCAACACGGGGAAGATTGCGGAGTGGTGTCTGCGCTTTGCCAAGCACCACGGTCTTGCGGCATACATGGATGAGGCGGGCAATGTGTTCATCGAAGCGCCCGCAACGGCAGGCTACGAAAAAGAGCCGCCGATCCTCCTGCAGGGACATCTGGATATGGTTTGCGAAAAAACAGCGGAGCGCCGCATCGACTTTTTGAAAGAGGCGATACGACCGGTGCTTGACGGGGACAGGCTGTGTGCCGACGGCACGACGCTCGGCGCGGACAACGGCATCGGCCTTGCCATGGCGCTGGCGGCGATGACCGATAAAAGGGCGGCACATCCCGCCTTACAGGCGGTGTTCACCGTGGACGAGGAGACCGGCATGAACGGTGCGGCGGCGCTGGCGCCCGAGCGCCTGCACGGCACGCGTCTGCTCAACCTGGACTCGGAAGAAGAAGGCATCCTCATCGCCGGCTGCGCGGGCGGTATGCGGCTTGATTGCACTCTGCCGGTGACACGCGAAACGGTCACGGGCAGGGCGGTCACACTGACGCTGTCGGGACTCGCCGGCGGCCATTCCGGCTCGGACATTTCAAAGGGGCGCGCCAACGCGATCGTGCTGCTGGTGGCGGAGCTGAAGCAGCTTGCGGAAAGCATCCCGCTGCATCTGACGGCGCTGCGCGGCGGCACGGTGGACAACGCGATCCCCGCTTTCGCCACTGCGACGGTGATCGTGCCCGCCGACAAGGCGGAAGAACTGCTGACTGCTGTGACGGCGCATGCAAAGACGCTGTGCAGCGAATGGTCGGTGACCGATCCCAATCTGGCGCTGACGGCGGAGACGGGCGCAGAGGAGACGGTTGACGCGATCACTCCTGCGGCGGTGCTCTCGTGGCTTTCCGCGTTGCCGAACGGCGTGCAGCAAATGAGCCCCACCTTTGTCGGAAAACCGGAGACCTCGCTCAATCTCGGCATTTTGGGGCTTTCCGAGGACGGCGTTTGTGCGACACTGTCGCTGCGCAGCTTCCGCGCAAAGGCGCTGGCGGTGCTCGCACAGCAGATCGAAAAGCAGACAGCGGACGCGGGCGGCAAAACCGTCAGCAGCGGGGCATATCCCGGCTGGGAATTCCGCAAAAAATCGCCGTGGCGCGACAAGGCGGTCGCCGTTTTCGAAAAGCAATACGGACATGCCCCCGAGGTGGACGCCATCCATGCGGGGTTGGAATGCGGGCTGCTCACCGAGAAAAAGCCCGACCTCGACTGCATCTCGCTCGGGCCGGACATCACCGGCGCGCACTCTCCCGCCGAGAGTGTGTCCCTGTCCTCCACAGAGCGCACCTATCTCTATGTTTGTGCGCTGCTTGCGGCAAAGGACGCGGAATAATCTATCACGGTGTACGGCACGCCCGCGGGGCGCTGCCGTACATTTTTTTATACAGTGCCGAAAACTGCGCGGCGTTGGAAAATCCGCAGCGATAGGCAATCTCCGTGCAAGAAAGGGCGGAGCTTTTCAGCAGCGTATCGGCGGCGCGCAAACGGGTCCGCATGAGATATTGCTGCGGCGACACGCCGTAGATTTCCCGAAAACGGTGCCCGAAACGGCTGTAGCTGAGATGCAGCGCGGCGGCAAGTGCGGAAAAAGCGATGTGCGTGTGGTAGTTTTCCTCTATGTACCGCGCGGCAAAGGCGAGTGATTTTTCCGTGGGGCGTGTGACAGGGGCGATCTTGCGCGTCAGCTGTATGACCAGTGCCTGTACCAGCAGGGACAGCATAGCGTGATAGCCGCTTCCCTGGCGGCAGCTTTCCTGCAAAAGCGCGGCGGCAATACTGCCGATAGTGTCGCCGGCGTCTTCCCACACGCCGCTTGGCAGCGAAAGCGGACAGGAAAAGGCGGCGCAAATGAGACGGCAGGGACGATCGTGTGTTTCGTCGTGCGCCGTCTGCGGCGCAATGAGGGCAAAGCAGCTATCGGAAAACGCATGGGTTTTGCCGCCGATGACGGTTCTGCCGCTGCCGCTTTGATAGCAGACAAGCTCATACTGATCGTGCTCATGCAGCGGGATGTGACATCCCACAGGATGGCTGCCCTGCCAAACAGTATAAAAAACGCAGTTCTCCATGTCTTCATCTCCCTATACACAGTATATCACAAGAATGAGAAAAAGCAAATACATATAAGTTTTCAGCAAATGCCGTATTGCTGCTCACTGGAAAAAATCGTATACTGAAAAAAGGAGGAATGCTGCATGACAAACGAGCAATACGAGAAAAACCTGTCCGTCCCGACGGGGCGAGTGGATGTGATTTTAGACACAGATGCCTATAACGAGGTGGACGATCAATTTGCCATTGCCTATCTGCTGCACGCAGAGGAGCGGGTGAACCTTTTGGGCTTTTGCGCCGCACCGTTTTTCAATTCCCGTTCTGTGTCGCCTGCTGACGGCATGAAGAAAAGCTATGACGAAATCAAAAAGCTGCTGCGGCTTGCAGACAGGGAAGACCTGTGCGAGCGGGTATATCGCGGCTCGGAGCAGTATCTGTCGGACGAAAAAACGCCCGTTCTCTCGGATGCGGCGCGCTTCCTCGCGGAGACGGCGCGCGGTTATACCCCGCAGCATCCGCTGTATGTGGTGGCGATCGGCGCAATCACAAACGTGGCATCGGCATTGCTTTTGGCACCGGAAATTGCGGAAAACATCGTGATCGTGTGGCTCGGCGGACATGCGCACCATTGGCAGCGACAGCCGGCGGGGGAGTTCAATATGACCCAGGACATTGCCGCGGCATGCGTGGTATTCGGCAGCGGCGCGCCGCTGGTGCAGCTGCCCTGTTCGGGCGTGGTGGATCACTTTATCGTGACCGAGGCGGAGCTGCAGCGGTATATGCTGGGGAAGGATCCCCTTTCCGACTATTTGGCCAAAAATGTCTTGGCGGACCAGGCGATATATGCCGCAGGACAGCCGTGGGGCAGGGTGATCTGGGACGTGACAGCGGCAGCGTGGCTGCTCAATGACGGCGAGCGGTTTATGCAGAGCGTTCTCACACCGCCGATGCTGCCGACCGAAGAGCGCGACTATGTGCCGGCTAGGACGGCAAAGCCGATACGCTATGTTTATGCGGTCGATCGCACGGCACTGCTTGCCGATATGTTCCGCCGCATTGCGGGAGAGGAGAGCGGAGCGTGAAAATTCTCAATTTCGGTTCGCTGAACATAGACTATGTCTACCGCGTTGATCGGTTTGTGCAGGCGGGCGAAACGCGCGCCGCAGCATCCATGCAGCGCAATGTCGGCGGCAAGGGGCTCAACCAGTCGGTGGCGTTGGCGCGTGCGGGCGCGCAGGTGTTTCACGCAGGCTGCGTCGGCGCGGACGGTGTGTTTCTTTTGGACTTTTTGCGGAATGAGGGTGTGGACACGCGGTATATACGGACCGTTTCCGCTCCGACCGGACACGCCGTTATCGAGGTGGAGGAAAGCGGCGAAAACCGCATTCTGCTGTATGGCGGCGCAAACCGCCTAGTACGCGAAGAACAGGTGGTTGAAACGCTCTCGGCGTTTGCGGCGGGGGACGTTTTGCTGCTGCAAAACGAAATTAACGGAGTGGAGCGGCTCATCGACGCAGCGCACGCCCGCGGGCTGACGGTGGTGCTCAACCCCTCTCCGTTCACGGAAAACCTGGCGGCGCTGCCCGCAGGGGCGGTGGATTGGTACTTTGTCAACGAGACGGAAGCCGCGCAGCTGTCCGGGAAAAGCGGCGAGAAAGCGGTCATTGCTGCACTGCGGCAAAGGTTCCCCTGTGCGCGGTTTGTCTACACGATGGGCAGCAAGGGCGCTGTCTATTTCGATGCCGCAGCGCAGCTTTTTGTGCCCGCAGTGCCTGTTGAGGCAGTGGACACCACGGCGGCGGGCGACACCTTCACCGGCTATTTTCTCGCGACTTATTATTCTATGGGCGGAGATGTACAGGCAGCGCTCACAGCGGCTGTCACCGCTGCCGCAAAGGCGGTTACGGTCGTCGGTGCGGCAAGCGCCATACCTAAAAAAGAGGAACTCTCATGACGAGAGTTCCTTTTTATGTATCACTGTCCGGCTTTTCGGTGAGCGCCGCGGTGATGGCGACGGTGATCTCCTCATCGGTGAGGGTGGGGGTGCGGTCAAACCGCATCAGATATTCCACATTGCCGTTGGTGCCGTGGATGGGGGAAACGGTGACGGCGGCGGGATAGAGGTGATTGTCCGCCGCTGCGTCGGCGATGCGGCGCAAAAGGGGCGGCAGGGTCGCGGGATCCTTCACTACGCCGTTTTTCCCAAGCTCCCGCCTCTCCGCCTCGAACTGCGGCTTGATAAGACAGATGCAAACGCCGTCTGCCGACAGCACGCGGTCGACGGCGGGAAAAATTTTGGACAGGGAGATAAAGGACACATCGACCGTCACCATGTCCTTGATGCCGCCGACCTGTTCGGGGGTCAGGTTGCGGGCGTTGGTGCGCTCCAAGACCAGCACGCGATCGTCGTTGCGCAGCTCCCACGCGAGGATGCCGTAGGCGACATCGACGGCGCAGACGGACGCCGCGCCGTGCTGCAGCAGGCAATCGGTGAACCCGCCGTTGGATGCGCCGATGTCGCACACGGTTTTGCCGACGGGATCGACACCGAAAACGGCAAGCGCCTTTTCGAGCTTGTAGCCCGAACGGCTGGCATAGCGCCGCGCCTTTTCCCGCAGGGTGAGCACGGTGTCGGGGGCGGTCGGCATGCCCGGCTTGTCGGCGGGGGTGCTGCCGATATAAATGCGTCCCTCCATGATGAGGCCTGTCGCCTCGGCGGGGGTGACGCCGAACTGCGCTGCGACCAGCGCATCCAATCGTACGGTCTCCATACTAACCTCTCATTCCAAATGTAAGATCTTTTTGACTTCCTCGATCGGCAGCTGGCGGATGCGGTGCGCGGTGGCGCGCTCGTTATAGCTGTAGATCCATACATCGCAAGCACCGATGGGTTTTTGAAACACGCTTTGCCGCAGATGGATACAGCTGACACGGTCAAGCGGCAGCACCACCGTGTGTAGCACGAACCCCTTGGCATAGCACAGCGTCAGACAATCGTCGCCCGCCGCGATGCCGGTGGCGGCGCGCTCAAACAACGCCAGCACCAGACGCCAGGCAAGCGGGAATACGCATACCGCGCCGCCGAGACGGATAAGCTCAGCCCAAAAGGGGAAAAAGCGCGAGAAGGCCATGACGGCGGGCACAAGCAGCGCACAGGCAAGCAGCTGCCACCGCGTATAGCGCCACAAGGCGCCGAAAGCGGGGTGAACCTGCACCGGCTTGCGGGAAAACTCCCAAAGGAGCTTTTCCACCGTGCGGTCGGTGGCGGAACGCGAGGCGGCGGGCACAAGGACGGCTTTGTCATTTTTGCGCTTACCGTAGCCGATGCACTGGATGAACACCACATTGAGCTGCAGGATTTTGCTTAAAACGCTCTGCCGATAGTCGAGATAGTTGATGGCTTTGACCGGACAGGTATATCGCCGTCGGATGAAAAAGCCGGTGCGGATATATAGGAAGGTGTTGTACCGCGTCACGGAAAATCCGATATAGTGCAGCAGATTGCGCACAAAGGTGATGCCCCAGCCGATGAGCACGATAAGGGCAATGAGTGCCGCGGTGCGGGGGATGAACTCCACAACGCCCGCCAGCGTTTCCAGCTCGGAAAGGAGCAGCTGCTGAAATTCTCTGCCGAGAATTTTCCCTGCCTGATTGAAGGCGGTGGCGACAAACAGCACGCCGGTCAGCGTGCTCGACACCACGACCGACAAAAACACGAGATAGCGCCACTTCGGACGATAGATGCCGCGCTCCTGTGCCGTCGGCTCCTGCAGGCGCAAGGCGAGCAGCGCCTCGGCGTCGCGGCTGCGCATGAGCAGTTGAAAATCAAAGCTGCGCAAAGCGCCGCCCGCCGTGTCCACAAACACCCGCCGTGCGCCGAGCGGCGCGAGATAGTAGGGCGCCTCCGACGACAGCGTGGTGATGTGCCCGAGCGGGATGCGCGATTCCCGTCTGATGAACAGCCCGTTTTTGAGAATGAGATTTTCCCCGTCGCAGGAAAAGGTGTTACACCGCCAGGTGAGATAGGAGAACAGAACGATCAGCAAAAGAATCAAAATGTCAAACCAGGCACCGCGTACCCAGGCATACAGCGCCTCGGGGCTGCGGATCGCCAAAAGACCGCGTGCCGCAGGCAACAGCAAAAGGAAAAGGTATTTGCCGACATAGGGAATGATCTGCAACGGGTGCAGGCGCTTTTCTTCAATCATGACGCACCGCTCCCGTGATGTCTAAAAGATATGCCTGCAATTCCCGTGCCTGCCGCAGCGGGACGCCCTCGATCAGCACCATGCCGCCCGTGACGAACAGGATGAGCGAGCCGATGCCGGCAATGCGCTCGGGCGGCCCATAGAGCAGGGTGATATACCGCACATTGTAAAGCGGCACGATGCGCCGCCGCCGGATGAGCACGCCGTCCGTGACCTCCAGCCGATCCTCGTGCAGGGCATATTCCATATGCCGAAAGCGGAGCGGCAGGAACACGCAGACGACAAACAGCCAGACAGCGACCCACAGGGCGGAGAAAAGATACACATAGATCTGCGGCAGCGGTCGGATATAGGTCATCGCCACCGACGCGGCGGAAAGCAGCAGTGCCGCCAAAACGGCATAGATCATCCACACAATAAACAGACGGCGGGACGGTCGTTTTTGCAGCATAGGCATACTCCTTTCCGAAATGTACTACTATATATTACCTTGAATTGCAGAATTTTTCAATGCTTTTTGTGCGGGTATAGGAAAAATGTTTGCGGGGAAACTAGCAGAAAACAGAGCGGAAAGGGAGCTTGGCATGGAAAAGGACTTTGGGCGGGAAATTGAAGACATTTTGAGGATGACGGCGCATGTCACGCTCGCGCAGGCGACGGCGGCGCAATTGTATAGGGCGGTCTGTGCGGCGGCGATGCAGCGGCTGTATCCGCAGTGGCAGGAAAAAAGCACGGGAAAACAGGCGGCATATTTTTCGGCGGAGTTTCTGATGGGGCGGATGGTGTTCTCCAACCTGCTCAACATGGGACTTTTGGAGCAGACGGAACAGCTTTTCAAGGACAACGGCGTCGATATACGGATACTGGAGGAGATCGGCGACGCCGCGCTCGGCAACGGCGGACTGGGACGGCTTGCCGCCTGCTTTCTCGACGCCGCCGCGACCCAGGGGCTGACGCTGAACGGCTATGGTATCCGTTATCGCTACGGTATTTTCCGTCAGCGGTTTGAAAACGGGTTCCAAAAGGAAGAGGCGGATGACTGGACGCGCTGCGGTGATCCTTTTTCGGTGCGGCGTGAGGAGGAACGGGTGCGGGTACAGTTCGGCGATCAGACGGTGTGGGCGGTGCCGTATGATATGCCCGTCATCGGGTTCGGCTGTCGGACGGTCAACACGCTGCGCCTGTGGCAGGCGGAGGCGCTCACCCCCTTTGACTTTTCCCTGTTTAACGCCCAAAAATACGCCGCCGCTTTTGCCGAGCGGGACGCGGCG
>ERZ1673744.3174-NODE-3174-length-11344-cov-8.952432_pt1 | contig 11344 bp, 15 predicted proteins | sample MGYA00580207_ERZ1673744 | MGnify/ENA primary metagenome ERZ1673744 (study PRJEB41218, sample SAMN15661751) | gut metagenome | host: Homo sapiens | place: Canada: London | collected 2015-08-20/2019-03-30 | study: EMG produced TPA metagenomics assembly of... | reverse complement strand
GTCATGCAATGTCGTCGCAACCTGGCAAGCGCTGGACAGGGTTCTTCTCTGAAATACCCAGATAGACTCGCCTTTGCTCCGATACTTCTTATCCTATACCGGTGCGTATTTATCGACTAAGGCATTACCGAAATCTTCCTGCACTGCCAAAACACCATTTTCGTTCTGCACAGTATCCTCCTCATAGTTTCAGCTGCCCTACACAGCTCTGCGCAGTGGGCAGTAGTTTGTGGGTTATCTCGTTGCGGAAATACTTAGGGCCCACGGCCCGCATCCCGAACCGCACACGGTCTAAAGCATCTGCATCCTTGAGAATCGTATATAGCAGCCACACCCGTTCTTTGTCCCGGATATTGGATACTTTGAGGTCTGCAAGAGCCTTGCGGTCATCCAAGCAATGGTACTCGATGAGGAAAGCAGTTGCCGAATTGCAGTCGGAGGCTGTGTCATAATAAATGTCCCTAGACTTTGCTCCGTGACTGTCATCGACATCATCGTTTGTCCGCCCAATATCATGATAAAGAATCGCATCACATAGCTGGTGGGATTCTTTTTTTGTTAAGGCAATGCCCTGAACCTGAACCAAAAGCAGCGCATCAAAGAGAACTCGCAGCGTATGCTCGGCGTTGTGCTCCTCATCATTAGCCCGGCCATAAGCATCATACAGAGTGGAAATGCGGCTCCGGTAGCGCTGGTAGAGAGGGTAGAATGCCTGAATTTCATCTGTCAGGGCGTTAATGCCGTATAGTGTATCGACCTTTCTATCTTTTACGGCAGCCGGTGGGACAAGAACCTCTTTTTCCTCATCGTCCGGAAAATACTCGATAATATCACTTTTGTTGATATGGGCAGTGATGATTCTGCTGTTCTCGAGACTCGGAATGCGGCAGGCGAAGAAACAGGCTGCCTTGTAGCTCGTAGTCCAGGAAAAGGACTTTTTGTATGTAGTAGACTTGCTGCCTTCCCCACGATAAACAGTCACGGTATCCGGCAGGCTGGATAGCCTCTTTATAGTATCCTGCTTTTGTTTCTGAGATTTTCCGGCAAAGACTTTTTGGAGGTCATCCTCCTCGAGAGCAGAGAAGCCAAAGTCGCTGGTACGATAAAGGTCCAGAAAGAGTGAGTACAGGTCCTCGTCAGGGTTAGACAACTCAATGTACCTGGAAAGAACAGACACACGAAGGCTGTCTTCCAGGGAGAAAAGGTAACTGCGGATAAAGGGGGCATTTCCCGTTGAAATGTTTTCAGCTGCGCCTAAAACTCTCTGCTGGAATTTCTCATCTGATTCGCTGTTCACAGCCAGACGCTTGTCCCCGTAAATGTTCAGAGAGAGAACAATGGGAACGGTCGTGCTATCGAACTCGCAATAATAAAGAGGAGCAAGCATATTGTGCGCAGCATAAATCTTGCCAACGGGGAGTCTCGGATACTTTTTAGCGAATTCAGTGGCCGTTATACCGATGCTGTAGCCTTCTTTGTAGTACCGTTCAATGTCAGCACTTGTCTGCACTGCAGTAAGGGGAAGCATCGTATCAAGACTTGCTTGGTTGATGCTTACAAGAATATCCCCGACCGTCATTGTTTTTCTCCTCCCACAATTCTTTCTAACATAATTATATCATATTTTACAGATGGACGGGCCAAAATCGCAACTTTGTTCATGAATACTTAACCTTTATGCACGAGATTTATTGTTGCCCTAATATATAAAACGAGAGCCCCGTCATCTTGGATGGGGCTCTTGAGTTGTAGCTGGAGGTGTATCTCATTTTGTGCCAGGGGTATTGTATGGCAGTTTTCGAAAATGAGTGCAAAAAAACAAACACCAGAAGTCAAACTCAAAAATATCTTAGTCTTGGCAAGTTTACCCTTGCGCCGCTGTGCGAACCTCATAAAATAGAAATTGTACAAGAGAAACGGCAAGTGACGTTCATCGCGATTGTAGTTGGTCGCCACGAATCGATGCCGTGTCTGCTTGCGCATAATTACCTCTTTTCGAAGCCCACAGGTCATTCTCTCACCTGTGGGTTTTGTTTATTGCGGAATCGTGCGAATTGCAGACAATTAAAGACAGAGCGATTGTGAGATGGGGCGATACCGATGCAGTAGGGATGAGAATCTTAGCAGCTAAAAACTGAATATGGAGAAACAAAAATTATGGTATACGTGATTGGAATTGTAGCAGCCCTGATTATTCTCTTTGGATTTCTCTGCTACAAGAAAGCTCCACCCACGGAGGCTATCGTTGTAACTGGCTTTGGCCTGTCTAAGCCTAAAGTGGTTTGCGGAAAGGGTACATTTGTTCTGCCCGTTCTCCAACGGGCTGACCGACTGAATATGCGCCTTTTGAAAATCGATGTCAAGACTCCTGAAACAGGTGTTAAGACGAAGAACGGCGTAAGTCTCTGGATTGACTCTGTTGTCACGATTCAAGTCTACAGCGAAAACTCTACCGTTCTGGATGAAGAAGTGAAGGCATCCGGTCTGAAAGACGCCAAGGCGTACATCATGTCCCGACAACAGGCAGCCATCTCGAACTTTCTGGGCATGAACGAGCAGGGCATCAATGAGAAAGTTAATGACGTTCTGCAGGGCAATTTGCGTGAGATTGTCTCTGACATGACCGTTGACCAAATTCTGACGAACCGCAAGCAGATGGCTGTGAGCGTTATCGAGAATGCTCGCCCCGACCTTGCTAAGATGGGACTTGAGGTCGTGACTTTTAACGTCCAGGATATCAGGGATGCGGTGGATGTTCAGGGCCACAACCACGGCGTCATCGAGGCTATCGGCATTGAACAGGAAGAGCTTGTGAAAAAACAGGCTGAAATTGCCCGTGCTCAGGCTGCCCGTGATGTAGCCTGCGCGAAGGCCGATGCTGAGATGGCTGCAAATGCCAAGGAAGTTGAAGCGCAGACTGCGATTGCAAAACGCAACAATGAATTGCAGCTCGCCAAGGCAAAGCTGAAAGCTGAAGCTGATAAAGCTGCGGCTGACGCAGATGCTGCCGGTCAGATTCAGATGAATCTCCGCGCCAAAGAAATCAAAGAAGCGGAAGCGGATGCTGAAATCGCCAAGCAGAAGAAAATGGTAGACCTTGCCGCACAGGAAGCCGAGGTCCAGCAACGCAAACTGGATGCGGAAGTCCGCAAACAGGCAGATGCTGACCTGTACCGCCGCCAGAAAGAGGCAGAAGCCAAGAAATATGAGGCGGAACGTGCAGCTGAGGCACAGAAGTTCTCCAAGCAGCAGGAAGCAGAAGGCATTGAGCTTGTCGGTAAGGCAGAAGCTGAAGCGATTCGTCAGAAAGGCTTGGCTGAAGCGGAAGCCATGAAACAGAAAGCAGAGGCATATAAGCAGTATAACGATGCGGCTGTGGCTGAAATGCTCATCAAGGTTCTTCCTGACATTGCCAAGAGCGTGGCTCAGCCTTTGTCCAGCATTGATAAGGTTTCTATCATTGGCGGTGATGCCTCCGGCGTATCCGGCGTTTCCGGGAACGTTCCTATCCTGATGGCTCAAACCATGCAGACGGTGAAAGAAGCGACCGGCATTGACATGGGCGAAATTGTCCGTGCCAACAGCATCCAGGCAAAGACAGACCGCAACATCAACATTATGACTCAATGTGAACAGCCTGAGAATAACAAAGAGAAAGGAGGTGCCAAGGCAATGGAACGCGTAGAAGGCGGCTATCTGATTCATGAGAAGAGTCTCAACGGTGAGGAAGTCACTCATTTTCGACCGGATGTGACCGAAGAAGAGAAGGCTATCATGAAAGACAAAAAAGCCAAAGATTAAAGACAACGAATAAAAAGAGGGTGACTCGAAAGAGCCATCCTTTTTTCTGTTGTGACGCAAACGAAAAGCTCATGGTAGCCATCCAATTAGGGTGACTGTCTTTTTTGCATGTTAAGGCTTTGTTGCTGAATTGTGCGAATTGAAGATAATTAAAAGCAAATACATACCGTACCGTGGGGCACACGGGAAGTAACGCCTGTCTGACATCGTGTAAGACGCAACAGCTTCGGTTGCTGCGCAGTGGTGGTTGATGCAGGAATCCCCCTGCTTTAGCTGTGGGGAGAATGTCAAAACAGAATATTACAGGACTGCACCGTTCAATCCTGCAAAAGAGACATACGACTTGTACAAGGCGTTCGCGGAAGCATTCCGCGAAAACGAGATGGAAGAGCAGGAGTTTCAGGAGGAGCTCAAAAAGGCCGTCAATAAAGCTTACGGAAACGGCTTATACGCCGGACGGCATAGTGTTGATTTTGGCTGAGCCGAACAAAAAAAGGGGCAATGACAAACGAAAAAAGAACAGATGGATTTTGCGAGAGCGGTTTTAGAACACAATAGGCGGCATGAAAGCGAAAAATCAGATACGACTGAAGTTCAGAAAACAAACCGTGAAATATACAAAATCGAAGAACGGCATAGGAAAGCAGCAAAACGAATATGAGCATAGCAAAAATCGAAACGGCATCCGGCGTAACGTTGGTCCTCAATGGCAACACGGTCTTTGCCTCGGACGATACATCCTACTGGCTGCAAGGGGCAAAAGTCATTGGTGACGATGGGCATGTCTATGGGCATGCCGAGACTATTCGAGACGCCCTGTGCCTCGTCTTGGCAAAATACGGCGGGTTAAAGGGTAACAGCACAAAACAAACAAAACCAGTAAAGGCGGTGAGACAATGGTAGTGTATACAAAATCCGGTGTGACAGTAAATTGCTGCGGTAATCTCTTCATTGCATCAGACGGCAAGACCTACAACCTCTGCGGCAGGATGCTGACCTGCAGTGGCAAGGTCATCAGCTACAACTGCCAATCGAAAGACGAAGCGCTGGGTACGGTCGTGGGGCTGTACGGCGGTAGAAGGTTTTAGGGAGGTACACTATGCAAACGGTAATGACGAACAGCGGCGTAGAACTGCGCGTGGAAAGCAGCATCATTTACACAACAGACTCCAAGGCATTCTGGCGTAGCGGGAACATGTTGGTCGGAAACGGCACGGTCGTCAGCTACCAGTGCCACTCGATGGATGAGGCGGTCGATATGGTCGCCGCCTTGTACAATGGCAGAAAAACAGAAGCAGCGCAAGCATAACCATCCTGCAAAAATATATGCCGTTCATCTTTTTGGGTGGACGGCTTTCGTTTTGTGAATACAGCGATTCAGTGGCGAAGCGAGCCAATTTTACCAGCAGTTTGGTATTCTGCGGCATGATTTCCAGCAGTTTGATACTCTGTGGGCAATTGCACAGCCGTGCAAATTGCATACAATGGGAATTGGAGAACAAAAAAGCGATGCAAGGATGTATTTGCAATAAATATGGCGGCTGTTTTTGGTATTCATGAAACAACACGAAATTAAACAAAACGCGAAGAGGATACAAGAAAAGACGAATGAAATCCGGCTGAGGCGGATAAAACTTGCGCTGAGTGGTTTGAAGTCCGGACAATGGGACAGCTAAAGTGGTAGAATGAAACAAGGAATACCTAAAATCAGATTTAACCGAAAAAACAAAAACCATGAATGAATAATTGGTTGCTAAAAAGTAACCGCTCGCTTTTATACCCAAACCAACAAATGACCCAAATCTGTTTAGGAAGGATAGGCACAAAATGGCAAGAAGGAAAACAAACGACTTGGAAAATCAGATGTCGCTCATGGACATGATGGCATCGGAAAGCCCCGAATATACCGAAGAAGGCCCGGAAGAGCTCTTGGACCCCGGCGAGGACATGGGGGACAGTGAAGGGCAGACGGATAAGCCCTTCAAACTCGTGGCGAACAAGACCACGAAGGCAAAGGTGAGCATCTCCACGCAGGCGCTGAATGTTGTGAAGGCGGTATATGCTGATACGGTCGAAACGAATTGGGAAGAGTTGTTTGACGGATTCGACAGACTCTATGCTATCACTTTTTCGTCTGGTATCGAGTTCGTGAATAAGGTCATCAACAAGTTCTCGTATGCGGAAGTCGTGTTCGGATGCGAGAAAATCATCGCCAACGACATTGCTGCCATCATGTCGGTGCAAATCGACAGCGTGCAGCGGCTCGCTAAGTCTAAGTCGGCAGGGAGCCTTGCGAACCGCCTCGATGACGGGTCCTTGCAGCTGTATGTATCGCGGGACACGAAATCGCACGAGAAAATCTTTATCTTGGAGAGCGCTGACCATAAGCGTGTCCGAGTCATCACCGGCAGTGCGAATATGTCGGCATCGGCGTTTTGCGGCATTCAGCGAGAGAATATCGTCTGCTTCGATGACGAGGCGGCATTTTCGCATTACAAGGTTCTGTTCGAGACCTTCAAGGAGACCTGCTCCGACAATGTCTCCTATAAGGCAGTCGTGAACACCATGAACCAGGAAGATTATCTGAAAGAGAACATCAAAGAAGTGCCCGTCTTTCAGTCTATTGAAAAGCAGAAGCTTGTCTTTCTGGAACAGGCACAGCCTGAGGATGAGGTCGAACACGAGATAGTTGCCGATGTCAAGAAAATGCAGGAACTCGTCAAGCCAATCATGCCTAAGATGCCGGTACAGGCGAATCGTATTGTAGTGGCAGCGGAACCGATGCGCGTTTTCGGGAAACGATATACCGAGGTTCGGCGTGTGGCAGCTGAGGCAGTTAAACAGCTCCCGAAATTACATATCGACTATGATGCCGGGACCATGACCTTCAACGACGAGAATATCGACCTCAATCCGAATCTCAGCGAGGTGGCAAAGAACATCAAGAGCATCCAGAAGTTCTTCTCAGGCATGGACTACTTTTACGGCGATGTCGAGCAGGCCAAGAAGGACTACTTCAAATACATGACCTGGTATCTGGCTACTCCGTTCATGGCGTATCTGCGGTATTTCGCATCGAGGAACAACTACGATACGAAGCTGTTCCCGATGTACGGCGTTATATACGGCGACTCAAACGGCGGCAAGACGACCTTTATAAAATTTCTTGTCAAACTCATGTGCGGTGAGACCGTTAAGATGAACACGACGGAGGATTTCACAGCCACAAGAATCGACGGCCTCAAACGAGTTTGTGAGGGACTGCCGCTGAACATCGACGACCTCGCCAAGACCCAGTTTCAGAACCATTCAGAACGGGTAATCAAGAACGATGAATGGGGTATCTCTGACAGGCTCGTGAACTATCCTGCTGTATCTATCACATCGAATAAAATTACCTCGCTGACAAAAGACCTCTCGAAACGTGCTATCATCTGTCGAATTGGTGCTAAAATCGACAACGAGCGCGGTGCCAAAAACTCGAAGCGTGTGAATGAGAGTATGTCGGAGCTGACAACCGCGTTCTATGGCGAATATGTCCGCCGAATGCTTGTTTGCATCGATGAGATGACGACGGAAATGCGTGAAAATGCGAATGGCAAGGAATACTTCCCGGATATCTTCCACGCTTCGTCTAGTGTCATTGCAGATATCTTCGAGGCATGCGGAATCGATTTGCCGGACTATGTGCGTATCCTGTACTATAACGACTATATGGGTGATGAGAGCATTGGTCGTGCTGCAATTGAGAAAATCAAACTGGCATGGCAGGCTGACCCGAGCAAGTTCCGGGTTGATAAGAAGCAGAACAGGCTCATTTACTCTTATCCGCCGGATGGACCGTGGTACGAACTGAAATACATTGCAGATGAGCTGCCGAAATCCCTCGAAGCAGAGATTTCTGGCGGCAACCAGCTTATCATGAACTACGAGCAGGCACAGGAATTGTTCGGCATCAAGTTTCGGCGCTGGCTGGGCATCTTTAATCTCTAATATGCATGGCAGGTTTTTTTCGGAGCCTGCCTTCTTATTTCGCAAAAAAAGTTGCCCATTTGTGCGAATTGCAGACAATCAGAAATAAAGCAAAAAGCAAAGGAGCTGAGTACCATCTCAAAATTTGCAAGCAAAAAGTTGATTGAGCGAAATTGCAATATCATGAAAGACTACGGCAACGGCTATTCCATTGAGGAGCTTGCCACAAAATATAGGTTGAGCGTCCGTACTTGCTATCGGGCCCTGGATGACGCAAAGCAGGAAGCCAGAATTCAGCTGGCACAGGTTGAGGATGCCAGAAAAGCTGAAATCCTTGCGGCATACAAGAACAGTGTCCCTCTCAAGAAAATGATTGCGAAATTCAACGTGGCAGAAGGATATTGCAGCATGGTTGCCAACGATGCGGGCCTGACTGAAAACCGTAGAAATGAGCGCATCAAAATTCGGCAGAAACCCCGCAATGAGAATATCTTTCGAGAATACGAGAGTGGCGTGCCGGTGCAGAAACTATCCGAAAAATATCAGCTCTCGGTTCCGGGCATTTACAAAGTGATTCAAAGAGTCAGAAAGCAGAAGGAGGCGATGGAGTTTTGCAATGGATTGTGAAGCAAACCAAATCGAAAGGATATGAGTTCACCTTCGATATCGTGAAAGGCAAGGCCGTTATCGGGCAGGCACACTATATCCCGAAATTGCTGCGGCAAGGTTATGGCATCCGGCTGAATGATTCCAAGTTCCTGCTGCAATACATGCCAGCTGCTGACGCAAGGGCGTATATGCGCGGCATCAACACGAAAGATATTCTGAGATACCCTTTTGCTATCCGTGAGAACAACTGCACGGTAGGCGAGATTTCCGTCATCCATACAAAAACCGGATTCCTCCAAGGATACAATTCTATCGCCATGCAGCTGTATGGCGAGGAATACCAGAGCTACAAAATTGGTTTTGGAAAAGAAGGAGTATGCTGCCCTGTATTCCTTTGCGGACAGCAAATCGCCCAAATCAATAAGAGCGCGGTGGTCAAGGATAATCTGGATGAATACCTGATTTACGCAGTGAATGAAAAGGCACTGATGCCGTCCGTCGTGTTCGCCATTTATATCGATGGGATATACTACGCAAACCGAGGCATGTATGTGGATGACGCAACGACTATCAACTGCGAATACAGCTTGAACGAGGAAGTCCTGTCCCACTACGACCCGAATTTTGTCAAGGGACTATGACTCCGATAACTGGTATTCACAGACAATATCATATTGCGAAACTGTGCGAATCGCAGACAATTAAGAACAGATGAATTACGAAAGCTGAGGTTACACAATGAGCTACGAACCTATCATAACACCTGGCAATAACTTTTTTCTTGTCTCAACAGAATACAAAGAGAGCTGTTTCGCCTGGTGCCGCAAGCAAATTAGAGCGACACTGAGGACCTGTAAGGGACGAGTCATCATCATTGATGCAACGGGCGAGTACGCGGACTTGGCGCTTGAACATGACAGATTGATTCGAGAGAAAATTCCGTCCATTATTTATCGGTATAAGCTGGTGGACGGGAAACCGTATATTGCTCATGTCATTGAAGTTGATACGGAAGCAAATGAAGCACCGCACCTGATTGTATACGATATCAGCCGGACCATAATCATCAGCTGGAAGGTCGGCGTGGAGGCAATTGATAAAATCTTGCAATCCTATGCCGTGATGCAAGACAGTGAAATTGCGTGGCTGTATGTTCCGCTGGACTTATATACCAATGTCAAGCCTGAAACCGAATCCTGGAACATTTTGGAACGAACTATCAAGGGTAATGAAGGCAAGCTCATGACAGTGCTAACGACTCGAAAATTCACCATCGGCATGGTTCAGCGCTGTTTGCATATGACAAAAAATAAACTTTTGGAGGATAGCAAATGACCAATGAACAGCTGAGAATTGCATTGACGGCGAATGCCGTTACCAAACAGACCCGTAACCATTTTGGATTCAGTGACCCGTGTGGAAAAACGCTGGAAGAATACAACAAGTCCGCGATGCTGTGCTGCATGACAGCGGCGCAGAGAATGAACACGCCGGGTTTTGAGCGTGTTTTGGCTGCGCAGATTTTTCCCTGCTTTACCATTGGCTGCTGGAATCAGACAAAGACGGTCTATGATTTTGAAGAGAAAACCACAGCTTTCGGTATCGTTCTTGTCGGCCCGGCCAAAGGCAGCCATGATGATTTCACGTTCCTGACTCTGCCTGCCTGGGCCAAAGAAAACCAGAGCTTGACGGAAGCAACTCGGAGCACGAAAGAATACCTGGAAAAGGCAGCCGGGCAGCGGCAGGTAAATGGTATCAGCGTACCGGCTGTGATGGAAGCAGTTCCTTCGGTCTTTGACGGCGGCACACCTTATGTTCGCCAGGCAATCCTGTGTGCCTACTATCTTGCCAGTAAGAACCCTGATGTCCGCTTGGAAACTTCCAAAAAGCGTGACCGCCCGGTATTCGTGTTTCAGGGAAAGGCACAGCGAATCAACGTCAAGACATATACCGTTGGTGAGAATGCGGCCAAAGAATACAAGAAGAACGGGGAAGGCAAAACTCCCCGCTGGCGGCATTACTGGTGCGGCAATGGCCGGGAACGCCGGGAATGCAAGTTTATTTACTGATGGCGGTGAGGGTGAATCATGGCTTCCCATACTTATCAGGACCCGATTGGGTTCTATGAATGGTTCGATGACCTTCCTTATGCTATCCAGGATAGTATTCTGAAACACCTGCCGCATATGGAAGGCGAGGAATGGCTCATTGTCATTATCCTTGCAGCTCTTCTTCTGATGATTCTGGTTTCAGCGTATCTGGGCTTTGCAAGACATAATGTCAAAAAAACGAGTGAACGACTCAACGCTTTGAAAGAGCTGAACAACACGACTGAATTCATGCCGGTCGAGGCGCAGTACCGCTACTATCTACGTTCTGATACGAAGCTGGAATACGAGGAGTTCTCGCTCCCGAAATTCTTCCGCCGCGAAGTGAGAGAAAACTTTAAGCTGTTCAACACTCTTCTTGGCAATGCTCGGGCAAACACGGTATTGTATGAAACATACGGCCGCGAAATCCAGGAACTCCCGGATTGGACAGAATCGGATGACGATTGCGGGCGGCATATCCCGTTCTTTCTCTACCACAACATCGAGAAAGAGTTGTACGATGAAACTGCCCTGGACTGCCCTGTAACGAGCCCTGAGTTTGTCTGTACGAAAAGCTATCTGCCCAAAGATGCCAAAGAGCCGATTGAGACGGAAGAAACCTATACGCTGGAAGAGCTCGAAGAGTACATACGCCGCTTGAAGGTTGCAGCCGATGTCAAGAAGAACAGCCAGAACGCAGGCTGAAAAAAGTCAGCAGCCATAAGCAAGAAGCAGGGCCCTGTGTTTCATGGTTCCAGAACGTCTTCCCACCTTAATTTTACAAAATGAAGGCTGGGAAAGCCCACGGTTTCAACCATGGGATGATAGGCCGACAATAATGGTTTTCTTCTTATCTACCAATATAATTGTAA
>ERZ1673744.3162-NODE-3162-length-11366-cov-4.164353_pt1 | contig 11366 bp, 10 predicted proteins | sample MGYA00580207_ERZ1673744 | MGnify/ENA primary metagenome ERZ1673744 (study PRJEB41218, sample SAMN15661751) | gut metagenome | host: Homo sapiens | place: Canada: London | collected 2015-08-20/2019-03-30 | study: EMG produced TPA metagenomics assembly of... | reverse complement strand
ATCTGGTGATGGCAGTGATTTACATTGCACTAGTACTGCTTATTTCACTCGGAATCAAATGCATGGAAAGGAGCCTGAGAAAAAGTGATAGACGTAATTAATTTGAAAAAAAGTTTTGGCAGTCATGATGTATTAAACGGAATTGATATTACCATCAACAAGGGAGATATCGTGGTTGTCATCGGACCAAGTGGTTCAGGAAAAAGTACGTTTCTTCGATGCTTAAACTGTATGGAGGACCCTACAGGCGGGCAGATTATTTTCAATGATGTAGATATTGCAGATCCGCATGTAGATATTAATGTGCATCGACGCCATATGGGTATGGTTTTCCAGCATTTTAATCTGTTTAATAATAAAACGGTGTTAGAAAATATTATGCTGGCACCGGTTCATGTCCGCTGCAAGGGACTGCACGGTGCAAAGCGCAAAGAAGAGGTTAAAAAGATTCGCGAGCAGGCGATGGGACTTCTTGCCCGTATCAATATGCAGGACAAAGCAGATGTGTATCCTTCTACCTTATCCGGTGGACAAAAGCAGCGTGTAGCAATTGTGCGTTCACTGGCAATGAATCCGGATGTGATTTTGTTTGATGAACCAACAAGTGCACTGGACCCGGAGATGGTTGGTGAAGTTTTGGACCTGATGAAGAGTCTTGCAGATGAAGGAATGACGATGGTGATTGTCACTCATGAGATGGGATTTGCCAAGGAAGTAGCAAACCGGGTAATTTTTATCGATGATGGAAAAATCTTAGAGGAAGCTACGCCGGAGGAGTTTTTTAATCATCCAAAGAATCCGAGACTGAAAGATTTTCTTTCAAAAGTGTTGGTATAGATTTTATAAGATTGCATAAAGAAAAAGTAGAAATCTTCTTGTGTCAGAGAAGATTTCTACTTTTTTATTCTTATAGTTTTGCTAGTGTTGGCCAGTTTTCGTCGCGTTCTAAGATGTTTAACGGTGTGCCATCACTCATGCGGTAACCGGAAGAAGAGCCATTGCCCGGATATTTTCCCGTGACATCCGGCCAAGTGATACCGATTTCGGGATCATTCCAAACAAGTCCGCCATCATCCCCCGGATGATAGAAGTCGGTGCATTTATAACAAAATTCAGCCCATTCACTAAGAACGAGATAACCATGAGCAAATCCCTTTGGAATATAAAACTGTTTTTTGTTTTCCTCTGATAATTCAAGTCCATACCATTTGCCATAGGTTTCACTGCCTTTTCGTAAATCGACGGCAACATCAAATACTGAGCCGCGGATAACACGGACGAGTTTTCCCTGTGGAAAATTTTTCTGATAATGAAGTCCGCGCAAAACACCCTTGCCGGAACTTGACTGATTATCCTGAACAAAGTCCAAATCAAGTCCTGCCTCTTTCATATCATTTAAGTTATAGGTTTCCATGAAATATCCGCGGTCATCACCGTGTACAGTTGGTGTGATGACACAGAGTCCCTCGATTCCACCTACATTTTTTTCTACTTGTATCTGTCCCATGAGAAGACCTCCTAAATATTTGTTTGTTTTAAGTATCTTTTAAGTGCATCTTTCCAATCCGGAAGCGGCACAAAACCATGTGCGGTAAGTTTGCTTTTGTCAAGCCTGCTGTTGAAAGGACGGACTGCTTTCGATACACCGTATTCTTTGGTTGTCACCGGTTTTACAGTCAGATGATTTTCATCATAGCAGTCATATCCAAGCGCGGCAGCCTGACGAAAGATTTCGCATGCAAAATCATACCAGCTGATATAGCCGCCCTCGTTTGTTGCGTGATAAATTCCGTATTCCTTGGTTTCTATCATATCAACAAGGAGTCTTGCTAAGTCAAAGGTGTAAGTTGGCGTCCCAATCTGGTCGTCTACTACGGTTAGTGTGTCATGTGTTTTGCCGACATTCAACATGGTTTTAATGAAATTGTTTCCATGAGTGCCAAAAACCCATGCAATGCGGACAATAAAATAATTGGAGAGGAGTTCTTTTACTGCTTGTTCACCGGCAAGTTTTGATGCACCGTATACATTCAGCGGTGCGTAATTTTGCTGGTCCGGTGTCCATGGCGTTTTGCCTTGTCCATCAAAGATATAATCGGTGGAAATATACATCATAGGGATGGCTAAATCTTTGCATACTTCTGCGATATAGCGTGTGCCGGATGCATTGACTGCCATGACTTTTTCTTTGTTTTCTTCCTCTTCGGCAGCATCCACCGCAGTCCAGGCAGCGCAGTGAATCACGCCGTCCGGGTTTGCACCATGGATTACAGTATTTACACTTTCCTTATTGGTAATATCCATTTCTTCAATGTCAACGCCGATGGCAGTGTGACCTCTTTTTTGTAACTCATTTACGACATCAAAGCCAAGTTGTCCTTTTACTCCCGTGACAAGAATTTTCATTGAAAAACCTCCTATCGATTGCCATACATTTTTTCATAATAATTCTGGTATTCGCCGGAAATAATTTCTTCCCACCAGTCTTTGTTATCAAGATACCACTGAATGGTCTTTTTAATTCCATCGGCAAATTTGGTTTCCGGAAGCCAGCCAAGTTCGTTGTGTATTTTTGTTGGGTCGATGGCGTAGCGCATGTCGTGTCCCTTACGGTCTGTCACATAGGTAATCAGACTTTCCGGCTTGTGTAACTCTTTGCATATAATTTTTACAATGTCAATATTTTTCATTTCATTGTGGCCGCCAATGTTATAAACCTCACCAACTCTTCCTTTGTGGATAATCAAATCGATGGCTTTGCAGTGGTCCTCCACATAGAGCCAGTCACGGACATTTTCGCCTTTGCCATAAACCGGGAGAGGTTTGTCGTTTAGTGCATTGGCAATCATAAGAGGAATCAGCTTTTCCGGGAAATGATAAGGTCCATAGTTGTTCGAGCAGCGGCTGATGGTAACCGGCAAATCGTAGGTGCGGTGGTAGGCTAAAACCAAAAGGTCAGCGGCTGCTTTCGAGGAACTATAAGGACTGCTCGTGTGAATAGGAGTTTCCTCCGTGAAAAATAAGTCCGGTCTGTCGAGTGGTAAATCACCGTAAACCTCATCGGTGGAAACCTGATGATATCGGGTAATGCCGTATTTGCGGCAGGCATCCATTAAAACGGCGGTTCCTTTGATGTTGGTATCCAAAAAGACCTCCGGATTTTCAATGGAGCGGTCCACATGGCTTTCTGCAGCAAAGTTTACGACAATATCTGGTTTTTCTTCCTCAAATAACCGATAAACACCCTCGCGGTTTGTAATATCCTCTTTTACAAAACGAAAATTTTTGTTATCCATTACAGGTGCGAGTGTGGAAAGATTTCCCGCATAAGTCAAGCAGTCTAAACAGATGATGCGGTAATCCGGGTACTTCTTTAACATATGAAAAATAAAGTTGCTTCCGATAAATCCGGCACCGCCGGTTACGATAATAGTCATAATGTTCTCCTTTTCTCTAGCGCAGTACATCAAGATATTTTCCGTCTAATACATCTTTTAAATACTGTCCATATTGATTTTTCTTTAATACTTCATAGACTGCCATTACATCTTCTTTGCTTATCCAGCCGTTCAAGTATGCAATTTCTTCCAGACATGCAATTTTTCTGTGCTGGTGAGTTTCTACGGTTTTTACAAAATTTGTTGCATCTACAAGGCTTTCGTGAGTTCCGGTATCAAGCCAGGTAAAGCCCTGTCCGAGTAATTCCACATTTAAAGCATTGTTTTCCAGATAAATGCGGTTTAAGTCTGTGATTTCAAGTTCGCCTCTGGCACTTGGTGTTAGACCTTTTGCGTATTCCACAACTTTGTTATCGTAGAAATAAAGTCCGGTTACGCAGTAATTGCTTTTAGGCACTTCCGGTTTTTCTTCAATCGAAACAGCTTTTCCATCTTTGTCAAATTCCACAATACCAAAACGCTCCGGATCATCTACATAATAGCCGAATACGGTTGCACCTTTTCCGGTTTCCGCATTTTCTGCGGCTGCCTTTAAACGCTTTTTCAAACCATGTCCGGCAAAAATATTATCACCGAGAACCATGGCTACGCTGTCATCGCCAATGAAATCTGCTCCGATGATAAAAGCCTGTGCAAGACCATCCGGACTTGGCTGTACCGCATAAGATAAATGGATGCCAAAGGAGGAACCATCCTTTAAGAGCTCTTCAAATCGTGGTGTATCCTGCGGCGTGGAAATAATGAGGATATCCCGGATGCCGGCATTCATAAGCACGGAAAGCGGGTAATAAATCATTGGTTTATCATAAATTGGTAAAAGTTGTTTGCTTGTTACAGTTGTGAGAGGATACAGGCGAGTGCCGGAACCTCCTGCTAAAATAATCCCTTTCATAGTGACCTCCGTTTTATTTGATATCTATATCATATAACATGACGTAACGTCACCTGCAAGAACTTTTTTTAATAATTTGAAAAAAATAGATAAATCAGCAGTCTGAATCCATTTTTATGGCACGAAACAGACCGGCATCCTTAGTAATTGAAAATCCATCGGCAACCTGTTTTTCGATATAAGAGGCAAAATCACGGTAACGCGATGCCAAATACTGGTTTTGATTTCCGTGGCAGGATAAAATATAGGAAATCAAAGGAGCTGCCTCTGTGACAAACAGTGAATCTTCGTAGTTTATCCATGTTACGTCTTGAAAGCAGGAAGATAGAATCGCGGCTCCATTTTCTTTTCCAAAATGAAGGTATAAATTGTCCGCAGACAAGGTGATTCTTTCGTCAAATCCTCTGGTGAGGCTTGTGACTTCTTCCATATGATGCTCGCCGTATGTGCTGGCAATAAGCACGCCGTTTGGTTTTAAGACGCGTTTGATTTCTTTTAGTGCATCCATCGGATTGTCTAAATAGAATAACACATGGTTGGCAAGTATGAGATCAAACCGGTTATCTGCAAATGGCAGATGGGCAGCATCTGCCACAACATAGGTAAAATCTCTGTCGGAACATGACATGAGATTTCTTCTGGCGTCGCGGAGCATTCCTTCTGAAATGTCGGTGAGAGTAACCGAAAGATGACCGGGAAGTTTATCCTCGTTGGTTGTCCAAAAAGAGCCATCGCCGCAGCCGATTTCTAAAATACTCATATCCTTTTTAAAAGGGCATTGTTCAAAAATCCAAGGAAACCAGCCCTTTTTATTCGTGCTGTATAATTCGTGCAGATGAATTCTGGCGTTAATATTAGAGGCATCCAGATATTGGTTTTTTAAACTTTTTTCCATGGAGGTCATATGAATCAAATCCATCATCTGTTTCCAGTCCACCTCTTTTTTCTGGCGGATGGTGTCGGCGGTTGTCTGGATGGTCTGCTCCATCAACTGTAATTGCTCTCTGCGGTCTTTTACCAGTTTGAGCTGGATATCAAGAGAGTCCAAAAGAACGTGCCGGTCCGGGTGGTTTAATGTCATGTCGCGGATTTCGGACAGAGAAAATCCAAGGAACTTAAACAGAAGAATTTGTTGCAGTTTCACAAAGTCCGAGTCAGTATAAAATCTTGCCCCGTGTTCATTTACATAAGAGGGTTTTAAAAGATTCTGTCTGTCGTAATAGCGGATGGTCCGCAGTGTTACGTCTGCCATTTTGGCAAACTCACCGGATGAATAGTAGCCGTCTTTTTTCATACAAAAACCCCCTGTTTCAATCATTAATAATATTATATCGAAAGAAACGAGGGGGTGCAACCTTCGTATTATACTAATTCGGCAATGCGGCTTACACCGACATAAATTTCGGAAATTTTATACCATGTGCGGAATCCGACAATGCCATCCTGTGTGAGACCAAAAATCTTCTGAAAAGTTTTAACCGCTTCTTCTGTGGCTGGACCAAATACACCATCTTCTGCAATTTTGGGAATGAGTGGATAGCCGTTCGATATAACATTTAACTGGCGCTGCATCTGGCGCACTTTTTCACCGGAATCGCCTACACGGAGTGGTGAGCCGGGATAAGAGGATGGAATACCGGAAATTTCATCGGTGGAATTAATATAAATGGAATCGCCGTAGTAGTTGCGGAGAATTTCGATGGCTGTGTATCCCTGGTCGCCAAGCGCCTTGGATCCCCACTGGCTTAACCAATTTGGACAGCTGACATTTTTTCCATCACAGTACTGAGTCAGAATTGGCTGCTCCACATTTGGTCTTGAAAGATATTCGTTGAAAATTTCATCCACAATAGCGGATATATTTTCAAAAACATTACGCCCCGGAACAAATTTGTGGTCGTAGGCGGTGGAGGAAGTGATTGTGAAATCTTTTCCTTTATTTCGATACCACTCAGTGTAAACACGGTTTAAGGTAAATGACTGGATTGCAAGGATATTGGCGCGGATGGTTGCTTCCGGCCAGGTGGAATAAATTTCACTACTTGCAACATTTTTGATGTAGTCGCGGTATTTGACATAGTAATTTTTGGCACGGGTGTCTGATGGGGGACCATCATGAACAACAACATATTCTGGGATGACAACACGGCTTAATACAATTTCTCCGGTTTCTTCCACCGTTTTGATTTCACTTTCCGGTATTTTTGGCGGGTAATCGCCCCATAGTGTATGGTCAGGAATGACAAAAAGTTCCGCACTGTCGGTTTCGCCTGTGGCAAGAGGAAGCAGAGAAGCGTTCTGAATGGCTGTCTCACCGGAAAAAATTTCTGCTCCATTAATTTCGACCGATTCAAAACCGGAAGCGGAGATTGTGATGGTGTATTCCGAATACGGTTTGTTTGCAGAAGGGGTCATGCTGTAATCCACCGGAGGTGCGGCAAGTTCAATGTCATTTAACTGTCCCACGTTATTGGTGACAGCTTCCTCTATAATGTTTTCCGGTTCGTTTTCTGAGGTAATCTGCACGGTGGCATCAGGAATCGGAAAGCCTGAGTTATCCGACACAACGTGTATATTTAATTTGCCATAATCCATAAAAAATCCTCGTTAGACATAGATTAGTATATTTTATGAACAATATGTGAAAAGTTTCATTTGTTATTGACATTGGCACAAAAATCTGGTATAAACATTAAGATGCTAACAGTTTGTATGCTAATGATTAAATGGCTATTGATTAGATATAGAATGATTTGGAGGTGAAAAACTTTGCAGGAACAGAAAAAAAAGAAGATTCGTTCCCGTGATATTACGCACCGCATGATTGTGATGAATCAGATGCATCGCAGGATGTTGGAGTGTAATCTGGAAGGAACCGGGATTCACAGAGCACAACATCGTCTTCTGATGACGCTTGCGAAACATTCATTTGCATCGCAGGTAGAACTTGCTAAATTTTTAGAAATTTCACCGGCGACAGTTGCCGTTGCACTGAAGGCGCTGAAAAAGTCCGAATACATTACACAAAAGATGCGTGAAGAAGATAACCGACGCAATTTTGTGGAATTGACGGAAAAGGGGCGGAAATTGGTAGAAGAAAGCTGTGACTTTTTTGATATGTTAGATGAACAAATGTATGTGGGATTCTCGGAAAGCGAAAAAGAACAGTTATGTGATTACTTTGACCGTATTTACGAAAATATGGAACGATTAAAAAATGCAGCGATGGAGGGACAAAATGAAACAGTATAAAAAGTATGTAATTCCTTATAAGTCAGCATTTATCCTTGGACCAATCTTTATGATTGTGGAAGTGCTTGGCGAAATTATTCTGCCGAAATTAATGTCTATGATTATTAACTATGGATGTGGGCAGGATGTTACGGTGGCAGCAAAAGGACCTGCTTACATTATTGGGATAGGAGCAGCTATGATTGGAACGGCTCTTCTTATGATGATGGGTGGCGTGCTTGGTGCTTATTTTGCGGTAAAGGCATCTGTAAATTTTGCCGGTGATTTGCGAAGAGATGTGTTTGCCAAAGTGCAGAAATTTTCCTTTGCCAATATTGAAAAATTTTCAACCGGTTCTTTAGTAACACGATTAACAAATGATATTACGAATATTCAGAATGTCTTGAGTATGGGACTTCGTATGCTTTTGCGTGCACCTGGTATGTTAATTGGTGGTTTGATTATGGCATTTCTTATGAATGCGAAACTGGCACTGGTTTTCTGTGTCGTAATTCCGGTTTTGATTATTGCACTTGCGTTTGTTATGAAGACTGCATTTCCGCGGTTTGACGTGATGCAGACAAAGATTGACGGACTCAATTCAAGAATCCAGGAAAATATCACAAACCAGCGTGTTGTAAAATCTTTTGTGCGTGATGATTTTGAAAAAGAGACCTTTGACCGTGCGAACAACGAATTAAAAGATAAAACACTTCGTGCGATGAAGGTTGTAATTCTCACAATGCCGATTATGACATTAGCAATGAACCTTACGGTTATGGCAGTTGTCTGGTTTGGCGGTCAGCAGATTTTGATTGGCAATATGCCGGTTGGAAACCTTACAGCATTTACTACTTATGTAACGCAGATTCTGATGTCGCTTATGATGGTTTCCATGATTATGATTCAGGGTTCTCGTGCGATGGCATCTTCTCATCGTATTTTGGAAGTGTTAGATACGGACATTGACTTAAATGATGACAATGCATCTGAGAAAGACCGCTTGGTAACATCCGGTGAAATCGAATTTAAAAATGTCTGCTTCCGTTATTATAAAAAACATAAGAAAAATGTTTTGCAGAATATTAATTTTACAGCGAAACCGGGCGAAGTGGTTGGTATCATCGGCTCGACAGGTTCCGGAAAAAGTTCTCTTGTGCAGCTGATTCCACGTCTGTATGACTGTGATGAAGGGGAAGTGTTAGTAGATGGCGTGAATGTAAAAGAGTATTCGCTGAATCATCTGCGTGACGGCGTTGCGATGGTGCTTCAGAAAAATACGCTGTTTTCCGGCAGTATTATGGAAAATCTTCGCTGGGGTGATGAAGAGGCAACGGATGAACAGGTGAAAGAGGCTGCAAAGGCAGCACAGGCCGATGGCTTTGTCAGTGAGTTCGCAGATGGATATGACCGTGAACTTGGACAGGGTGGTGTCAATGTTTCCGGTGGACAAAAACAGCGTCTTTGTATTGCAAGAGCACTGCTTAAAAAACCGAAAATCCTTATTTTAGATGACAGTACCAGTGCGGTAGATACAGCGACTGAGGCACAAATTCGGAAGAGTTTTTCAACGACTTTAAAAGACACAACAAAATTGATTATTGCGCAGCGTATTTCTTCTGTTGAGGATGCTGACCGGATTCTTGTTATGGATGAAGGACAGATTGTTGGACAGGGAACGCACAAAGAATTATTAGAATCCTGTGAAACATATCAGGAAATTTATTATTCACAGAGAAGTAAAGAGGAGGTGGCAGGATGAGTCAGGCAAAAAATCAGCCACATGGCGGCATGGGACCGGGACCAAAACATGGACCGGGTGGCCCGAGACATATGATGGGTGGCAAGCCAAAAGAATCACGTGCTACCATTAAGAGACTTCTTGAATATATGGGAAAAGATAAGATGCTTGTTGTACTGGCACTTGTCTTTGTGCTTGTGTTCAGTGGAGCAACATTAGCCGGTTCTTATATGTTAAAACCGATTGTTGACCAGCTTGGCAAAACAGCGTTACAAGTTGCTTCTTTGAAAAATAAAAATTTAGATTTTAGTACAGTGCTGGCAGATGGTACATGGACACTTTTGAAAGGTGTACTTACCATGTTGGTTATTTACGGCGTCGGAGTGCTTGCAAACTATTTGCAGCAGCGTATTATGATTGGTGTTTCCCAGCGTGCGCTGATTCGTATCCGTAAAGATTTGTTCGACCATTTGCAGGATATGCCGGTTCGCTATTTTGACACAAATGCAACCGGAGATATTATGAGCCGGTTTACCAATGATATTGATATGATTGGTGAGTTGTTAAATAATACGGTTATCCAGTTGATTTCTGGTGCAATCAGTATTATTGGAACAACCATTATCATGATTTGTTTAAATATCTGGCTTGCCCTTCTTACCATTGTCATGGTTCCTGTTATGGTTAAGGCAGGTGGAAGTATTGCCAAAAGAAGTTCCCGTTATTACCGTGAACAGCAGAGTGCTCTTGGTGATTTGAATGGTTACATTGAAGAGACCGTTACCGGACAGAAAGTTGTAAAAGTTTTTTGCCACGAGGACAAGGCAGTGGAAGAATTTGTAGATTTGAACAATGACCTTCGCGAAAAACAAATTAAAGCACAGTTTTTTGGCGGCATTATGGGACCGGTCATGGGAAATATCGGTCAGGTCTGCTATGGTCTGACGGCAGCAATTGGTGGTCTGCTTTGTTATTTCGGAAGACTTTCCGTCGGCGGTCTGACGGTATTTGTCAATTATTCCAGACAGTTCAGCCGTCCGATTAATGAAATCTCCATGCAGGTAAATACGATTTTCTCGGCACTTGCCGGTGCAGAGCGTGTATTTACGGTAATGGATGCGGATGTGGAAGAAGCCGATGATGACGATGCCATTGAAATGAAAGATGTCAAGGGCGAAGTGGTTATGGAGCACGTAAACTTTGGCTATGATGAAAATAAAGTTATTTTAAAAGATATCAACCTGTATGCTCATGCCGGACAGAAAGTGGCATTTGTTGGTTCTACCGGTGCCGGAAAGACGACCATTACAAACTTACTGAATCGTTTTTATGATATTCAGGAAGGAATAATTACAATTGACGGCATTGATGTGAAAAAATATAAACGCCGTTCGCTCCGTGAAAATATTGCGATGGTTTTACAGGATACGCATTTGTTCAGTGGAACCGTGCGTGAAAATATCCGCTACGGAAGACCGGATGCATCGGATGAGGAAGTAGAACAGGCTGCGAAAACGGCAAGTGCCCATTCGTTTATCATGCGTCTTGAGGATGGTTACGATACCGTACTTGAGGGAGATGGAACAAACTTAAGTCAGGGACAGCGCCAGCTTTTGAACATTGCCCGTGCAGCTTTATCACTAGCACCGATTCTTGTGCTGGATGAGGCAACAAGTTCTGTCGATACCCGTACCGAAATGCATATTGACCACGGAATGGAGCGCTTGATGAAAAACCGTACAACATTTGTAATTGCCCACCGATTATCTACCGTTCGTAATGCTGACTGCATTATGGTATTGGAGCAGGGCGAGATTATTGAGCGTGGAACCCATGAAGAACTGCTGGCGAAAAAAGGAAGATATTATCAGCTTTATACCGGTGCTGTTGAGTTAGACTAAATATTGCAGAACTAAATTTTGGGATGGAATACATTTGACACAGTTTTCAATTATGATACAATGATAAGGATAAAATAAAAATCGTAGAATTGGAAAGGGGCAAAAGACAATGCAAAAGAGTAGAAAAAGAATTGTAAGCGCAA
>ERZ1673744.3158-NODE-3158-length-11384-cov-4.648954_pt1 | contig 11384 bp, 13 predicted proteins | sample MGYA00580207_ERZ1673744 | MGnify/ENA primary metagenome ERZ1673744 (study PRJEB41218, sample SAMN15661751) | gut metagenome | host: Homo sapiens | place: Canada: London | collected 2015-08-20/2019-03-30 | study: EMG produced TPA metagenomics assembly of... | reverse complement strand
ACATAATAGTATAAATAATGAAATTTCGATGTGGTTTCATGCAGGTCAAGAGGGCTGTGAAGACTGTCAGCAAGACGGGAGATTCGCTAACAGTCGCCATCACCAAGGAGGCCAAGGCACTCGGTCTGGACAAGGGTGATTCGGTGACCATCATGGTTGGGGATCTTTCTCCCGAAGAGATTCGTAATTTCGATCTCGCGATGTCGCTTTCCAATCGTAACGCATTCTACACCAATCAGTACTGGCTCAACTCTTCTGACCATTACATAGACGGTTCGAAAATTGAGGACATGAGCGACACACTCGATCCAGATGTCATGCTCGAGACACAGGAGAGACTGTATGCGTTCAGGTGGTTCAAGGAGAGGGCCGAAAGGTTCATCCGCGAGCGTATCACAGGCCCCCACGCATTCTATTCCGATTCTCAGCGCTCATTCATAACGAAGTTCATGCCTGTGCTGGAGCCGGACGATCGTTCCAACGATTTCACCAAGACCCGTTATTACCTGGAGATCCTGGAGGATGCTCTCAAGGATTCCTACACTCTGGACTGTCCTCTCAATTCAGTCACCAGTATCAGCGCTTCTGTAGCCAGAGCTCTCAAGGACATCAGGGAGGTCGAGGGTCTGGATGACGGTGCTATCGACGAGAAGGTCCGTGAACTGAACAAGAAGTGGGAGGAGGAGAATACCAAGAAGCGGTATCCGGACACATGGTACTTCTCGATTACAGTCATCCGCGACAGCGAGTATGGGGATTATGTATTCCAAAAATACCCTGAGTTCCAATTGTATGAAGGGCCCTATAAGAAGTACGTCGAGGAGATGGTGGATGATTACGATGCTATTGTGGCCGAAGAGTTTCAACAAAGAACATCAATCGTGATCGGTCCTTTCGGTACGAAGGAAGATGCATCCACGATAATGTCTTACCTGAAGATGGATGCTCTTCGCAATAAGACCCTGGGAACAATAGATTATCTGAAGAAGGTCAAACCGCTCGCATACGAGCTTATGGATTCTCTTGACAACAACGGTGATGTCATATGAGCGGTATAAGAAAGCCGGAGATCGGTCAGGTGACCTTCGACGAGAAGCTCGAATACGTCCGTGGTACGGTCATGATGCTCGCCGATACAGATGAGGAAGCCAAGAGCATCACCCAGACCCTCTCCATACAGATGGGAATCGAGTCCTCGAATCCCGATGACATCGATGCATGGTGTGACGAATACGGTTCCTCATCGAGGGAGATGGCCATCCGCTATCACAAGGATGTGATGCCCGGATATCATGATGACAGGAAAGACCGTTAAGTCATCTGCCGAGAGCCCTCATCGTGTTGCATTTGCTCTCGACGAGCTCCTTGTGTGACCTGTAACAATCCAGGCACGCGGGTTTCTCGGCGCTGACCTCACATTCCTTTCCGCATACGTAGCAATGTCCTTTCGGCTCAACATACCTCATGTTGGAGTAGCGCTGCCATGAATCCATGCACCTGCCGCAGTACACGTAGTCGTGCGTCGAGGGGATCACGCGCCCGCATCTGATGCAATGACAAAGAATGGTCTCCGATACAGAGGGTTCCGGTTTCTCCTCTGTCTCGACCCTCATCGGTTCCGAGGGAATCTCTTCTTGGTTCTCGACATCCGATCTGGAATCGTAGGTCCTGAACTCCTCCGTTCCCTTGCTGCGTTTGAACAGTCCTCTGATTGGTTTATCCAGGTCTCCGATCTCCCATTTCCCGTGTTCCTTCTCGGAGATCCCGATCAGGCGCATGACCTGGAACGTGATGTCCTTGAATTCGTTGCGATCCTGCCTCTTCCCGCAGAGCACACCCAGCTCCTCGTTGTTCACCTGGGAGTACTCATAGAGGTTCATCGAAGAGATAACAGCCATCTCCTCGTTCATGTACAGCTTGGCGTGGAGGTCCTTGATGCTGGCGATGTTGGAATGGCGCAGCCCCTTCAGCCAGGTCATCGTCCCCTCGTCGAGCTCCCTCTTCCCGTAGATGACGAATACATTCACGCCCTTCCTGTCCGCGACCTCGATAGTCCTCCTGAGCTTCTCGTTGATCTTCAGGTACGGACAGATGATGACCAGGTGCTTCCTGGCATCCTCCGAGATGTGGGAGATCCAGGTGTTCGTCTCGTAGGTGTCAAGGATGAGGGACATCCTTATTCACCTTCCTCTGTCATCTCATGGGACTGTGCAGAAATGGGATCCTCGACGTCTATCCCGAGGAACTCGAACATCGATTCCACTTCCTTTGTCATCCTGCTCCTGTATAGATGTCCGTTCACATTCACAATTGTGTATGTCGATGCGATTTGGAATATCTCCTCCGCCGATGCATATCTCTTCCCGTATCCGTTGAACATCTTCTCCAGATGCATGCGTATCATCATGGCGGCAAGAGCGAGAAATGAGTAGCTGTATCCAGACCATTTCTTCCTGTTCAGGGCCACATCTGCGAGGGATCTGGAATGGGCGACCACGTTCCTCCTGATCTCCAGGCAGCGGAGCCCCTCCTCCCAGGGTATGTGGTCGCTGACCATGATGTGGGTGCTGGCAGCCAATGCCATCTGCCTGCGTTTCTTTTTTTGAACCTTCACACGTATGCCGCCATCATCCCCCTCGCTCACGGATATGAACTGCGATTCCATGCTTCCGTCCATCAGATGGTTCCGCGCCGTTTCCAGGGGCATGTTCTTCAGAGCATCGACCCTGCGATTCGTCACGGTCGTGATGTCCTTCAGAAGATGCTCGAACTTCTTCTGATCGAACCATGCCGAAATCCTCAGGACAGCCAACGCATCACTCATCCCGTCAGCTCTACCGATCTTCGTCCGTAGACCGTTTCCTTCACGGTATATCCCCAGTCCCGCCTCCAGCACATGGTAGCTGTCAGAACCATATTCCCTGATGGTCCAATCGTCGGCCAGGTCGTGCGTCAATCCGTTGAACACATCCTCATCGTACAGCATGTGATCGGCGTCGGATATGAAATGCACCCCGCCGTTGACCATGGCCATCATCGTCTCCGGAGAAAGGGCCTCGAGGACGAACGTGTTCGTCCCTCCTGTGGAATTCGCACGGGTCGCTGCCTTCCTGAGGGATTCGGACGCGCTCATCCCCGAAGCACTGGACCGCAGGAACAGAGGGTTACCCTCGTCATCGGTGATGATGAATATCGCCCTCTCTGGGACCCTTCTCGCATATCCCTTATGCGATACCCTCTCGATCGGGCCCCCGCCATAGGATGTGCTGCCCAACATGAACACCAGCCTTCTCGTCCTTTCACACGTGCCGAAGTATGCCGATCTCATCCTGGACTGGAAATCGCCCAGAGCCTGATCGATGTCCTTCGCCGTCAGGGCCTCCTTACCGACGAGGTCATCGAGATAGTATTTCGAGACGTACTTGATGTAATCCGAGCTGTACAGCGGGTTCACGGCTATTGCCAGTACCAGAGCATAGATGATCTTCGAGTTCTCATCGAATGTCATGTCGAGACGCTCCGGTATCCCTAGCGTCTCGGCGACCTTCCTCGCCACCAGTATGTTGCCCAGTTCCTTACAGGTGAATTCGCCATCGTGTATAAGTGCGAGGAACGTCTCGGGAGGGACCTTCTTCGGCGTCACAAGGCCCGTCCTCTCATCGAGTATCCCGACGTACCTCTTGATCACCTCTGGATTCTTCCTTCCCCTGACCCTTCTGGATGTGTACAGGTAGACGTAGTCCTTGTCGCAACGCTTTACAGTGATTACCTTCATGCTATGATTTTGTACCTATACACGATTATGAATTATTTTTCGTTGAAAAACTTCTATTTAAATACACGATCATTCGATGATTTCTATGGAGGTGAAAAAATGACTGACAGAATGGGCATGAAGATTGCCTGCATAGCTATCGTCCTGTGCATGGTCACTGTACCATTTGGTATGTCTCTGGACGCTGAAACCACTGATGACTATGAAATCATTGATGATGACATGGAGGCGTGTTACACCACGACAGAAACATCAGACTATCGCAATTCGAAGGTGAACGCATCACTTGCAGTTGGTACTTGGAATGGTTACTGGATTGAGGCTCGCGATTCCTGGGAATACAACTTCAAGATCGGAGGCATGGGTGTCTCCGGCATCGATTGTATAGATGGTGCCTCAATGAAGGTAGAAGGACCACAGAGTTATTCGGAAATCAGATTGAATGATATGGAGGCATACATCGGTTGCGCCCCACGTTCAGAAGAATTTGAAGCAGACATGATGGATGGCATATCACAACTCGTAGTGGATGTTCTTCTGGCACTTGTTCCTATTGACGACGCTTTCGAAGATATCTGGACTGTGGCATCAGATGTGCTATCGTTGTTAGGGGCAGGTTGTGACCATATGGATGATGATAAGCTGAATTACTTCAACTATTCTTGGGAATGGACAAGCCCTATTGCCGAAACTGTTCAGCAGGTATGGATTGTCGCGGATTTGGATCCGAATGTAACCCAGAGTTTCGAAGTGGAGTACACTTTGAGTGGTGATTTCGGTTCGATCACAACCAGTGCTCTGAGGATGACTATAACCTCGCCGACAACCGCTGGAGATCCCTGTAGTCTGACTCCTGCTGAAAGGGAGTCTGCTGGAATCATGACCGTGCAGAGGGAAGATATCATCACGTATGCTACCGAACTGAACCTGACCTCCGAAGATGTTATCCAGCTTCTTTCAACCGATGAACAGGAGTTCTACTTTGCTACTTCGGTTCCGACCTGTGAACTCATCACAACTTCAGATGATGGTATCAGAGATGTCCAACCTGTGACAGACATTTTGGAGACAGGAATAATTCCAGATGTCCGGTCCCCAGACGTTGTCGATTCTTTCGAGGCCTATCAGACAGACTCGGCCATCTCGTCGTTTCGGCATTCCGTTCTGACGGTGGGTAACAATCCATGATCCGACGGAGGTACAGACAACATCGATTTGTTGTAAAAACCATGGAACTAATCAATGCACATCGGGCGGAGTTGATCGACCGTCAATGTCTTCAGTCTTTGGTTATGAACAATGGAGGTTCGATGATGAGAAACGAATACAAGTGGATGGTGGCGATTGTCGCGGTCGCCATTGTGGTCATAGCCGCGGCCGCACTCTACTTCTCGGATCGTGACGACGGTGATGGGATCCAGAAACATCCTGACAGGTACCCCGGGACAGTCTCCGTCGAGAGCTTCGAATTGAACAGCGAGACGTACGGTACCTGGATGAAGGGCACCGTCACAGTGTACAGATCCGGGGACGGTTTCGAGGGCGACATCGTCCTGCGGTACTACCATGACCCTGAGGATCCGAACTACATGCAGGTCTATATGGGTTCTGAGTTCGTCATGACCGAGTACGGAACGGATCATCATGACGGTTGTTACAACACCACGACGATGTCCTGGGGCCCGGCGGATCCGGACCATGTCGGTTCGGGAATGTGGATAGAACGTTCGGAATGCCCGTACAGGGACGACGGTGCTGTCGCAATCCATTTTGAGTCGACATACTGCCTGGATCCGGAACAGACCAAGTCTAGGTTCGTGATGAGCCTCGGCAACAATGCCGAGAACCTGGATCTTTTCGTGGACCTGCCTTGGGCAGATGACGGGAACATGGAAACATCGATTGAAACCGATTGAAAAGATATGGAGGTAACAGAATATGAACAAGTTGATCGTCATGGGGTTCTGGCGGCTTTCCTAGCAGCCTGTCTGTTCCCATGTATGGCAATTACGGACGGTGCCGAGACGGGAGACTCCGCCTCGGCGGAGGCGTCCGAAGAGTCCCGCAGCATCGTCGTGCTGACGGACCAGCCGATGACGAGATCCAACGGCTATGGCGACGATGTGAGATTCCAGAGCACTTTCGAGTCCATAAGCCCAGAGGACATCGTCGTCATCGACGGGCTGTGGATCGAGAATCAGGACCAGAACACAGTGTACGGCGATGTGAAGGCATTGGTCGACGTTGGGAACCCGGTGCTGTTGGCAGCGGATTCGTACGATGCCATCTCCACAGACAGGTTGGGATACTCCACGGGATTCTCCTCCTCCGCGGATTTCTACGGCATAATGGTGGATCCCGTATCTGGGACGACGTACTGCTACAGCGTATCGGATTCCGATGATACCGAGGCGTTCGAGACCGCACTTCAGTGGGTCGACGATTGCAAGTCGGAGACAGTTCTTGCAAGAGCCAGTAACTCCGTTACTGCACCTGTGCTCTTTGCGGTGACTGAATCGAGAGACAGTTTCGGTACGACCGTGGCCGAATCCAAGCACACCAAGTATACGATAGACGACAACACCGCACTCATCATGACCGAGTACAACTACTCGGCAGACCCGGATACGGAGAACTCCATATGGGACTACTCGATCTCGGTCGCCGATATGGAGATCCGCTGCGACCATCTGGATTCGGACCTTCTCGACCATGGCCCCACGTCATCGAGTTCTGAAACCTATGTCGTCGACATCTTTGCCGAGGACGAGGAATCGGGTGTGTCGGCAAGCGGCAGTTGGAGCTACACCATGAAGGATTCGGAACTGGAGGATAAGTCCAGGAACGAGATCTTCGACATCTTCCACGAGATCGATGAGCACGGCGACGACAAGCTCAGCACCAAGGTGATGAAGCCAGGAACCATCAGTATAGCTACCAAGGGCAACAACCCGTACCTCTACCATGAGACCGAGTACTACAACGCGTGCTTCTACAAGGACAGGGTCGCGTTGGACAAGTACGTCGATTGCGACTCCGACCTCATAGTCAGCATCATCTGAGCCGTAATCGACTACCAAAACAGGGGGCTCATCCCCCCCCTGCTTCCCCATCACCGTCTTCAGTGACGCATTCTCCTCCATCCGATCCTCCCCGGCATATTCGATCCCATCTGCTGCGTCTGTACCTGCCAATGTGGAACCACGTAAAATGCTCAATTTTGTTGGACCCGTTCCGCTCATATCCATGGAATGGACGCGATGGCCAATGTCCCATCGCGATCGGAAGCAAATATTTGCCCGAATCTTTGGAAGCGGACCGATTCAGGGTTTAGAAAAAGATGGGGAAGATGGAGGTCGCCGAAGCGACCTCTTTTGATTTCAGAGGTTCTCGTTGTAGCCGTCCACGAGCGTCTTCGTGTGTACCAGGGCCACCAGCCAGACGGCGACCATGACGGTCAGCCACAGGTAGGGGGCTAACTCCGTCGGCGGATCTATCCTGTAGCCGTAGGCCGTCAGTTCGAAGGACTCCAGCACGAGATTGTCGAATGTGAAGAACGCCAGGACCATCCAGACGATCATGATTGGGACCCCGACCTTCATCCTGTCCATGTACAGCTGCCCCATCCCCGGGAGGAAGATGGAGAACAGCAGGGCGACTGCGTCGCTCTTCCTGAACTTTATCTGCTCCGTCATGGCCTCCCGATCACTTCTCATCCTTGGTCAGGGCTGCACCGGCGATTCCCGCGATCAACAACACCGCCCCGATCCCCAACAGTATGGGGGAGAGCATGTTGAACACATCGTAGAACGGTGCGTACAGCTCGTAGGCGCAGCCGCAGGCCGCAGAGCCTATGATCGACAGCAGGAGGCCCTCCACTCCGAACCTCAGCCATTCTAGCCTACTTGTATTCTTCATTGTAAAATCTCCACCTCTATCGGGAATGAGAAAATAGAGATATATAAATGAATTTATTATAATACAGATAATTATTAATTAGGTAGCTTGCAATTAAAATTATTTATTTATATTATTTAGCTACATATGACATTATGAAGATATCATATATCGAACGAAACGGCAGAAGATATGCCTACACATGCACCTCCCGTAGAACCCCTGGAAGAAAGAACCCGGTCTCGGAGATGACGTACCTCGGTGTGGTCGATCCAGTGTCGGGGGAGATCATCCCCAAAAAGAGTAGGATTCCGAAGCCAGTGTCTGTTCCGGATGAGGTAGACATGAAGAGTTTCGGGGATGCTCTGCTCGTCATGACTATCGCCGAAAGACTCGGGATCATCGAAGATTTAGAGACCGCATTCGGGGAGCGTCACCGCATGATTCTGGCCATCGCCCTGGCCGAAGCCATCCGTCCGTCGCACACAGGCCTGATTGATGCGGTCCTCAAATCGTCGTCAATCCCCGAGCTGCTCGGGATTGAACCGTCCGAGGTCTCGAAGAGAAACGTCATGAGGACAGTGAACTCCATTGACCGCGACTCCATGAATGAATTCTTCAGACTACGGTGGATGAGGGTCGGAGGGAGAGCTATGGTATTCTCGCACTCTGTATCACTTTCCGATAACTCATATGACACACTCGGAGACCTGAGCGGACTCGCAGATCTGGATGACGCTACGGTTTCCATAGTGACGGGTGCCGACGGAACCATGGTCGGGTTCTCGTTCGTACAGCTCCCCCCTGCCGATGTCTCTCATGTAATCGAGATGGCAGAACTCATGAGATCCGTCGGCATAGATTGCACCTATGTGTCAAGTACCTCCGTATCGGCTTCCGTGAGATTGGACGAACTAATTCTCCACGACATCGACTTCGTTATCCCGTACTCCGTTGCGTCCCCTCAGTTCCGTAGCCTATCCTACAACTGCAATGACCTCCACGATTCACAGTACACATTCGAACACGATGGAACCCCGTACCAGATGAAGGAAAGTTCTGCAGAACTGATGATGGGGGAAGGCAGATACATCCTGACACCCGCGAGAGGACTTTCTGCTGACACACAGGGGGTGTCGCTGAAATCGTTCATGGTGTTCGACCCCCGCATAAACAGGGAGGCGGTAAAAACCATGAGTGATCTCGTCAGAAGCCTGACTGCCCGGCTCGACGGCATCGCAACGGATGATCCGGAGATGATACTGTCGGCGTCGGCGGGACAGCTAGCCCACATGCTAAGATACATCAAGAAATCAGATGGAACTCTGTCCGTGTCCGTGAAGAGAGGTGCTATGGCAGATTTTCGCGAGAACGCCGGGATGGCGCTGATCCTGACCCGTACATCATCATGGGACGATATAATCAAAGCTCGTGAGACGCTGAAAAGCATCAACGCCGTCACCGGAGAGTTCTACAAAAGATCCAGATGGATGCTGAAGTACGTCGGTAAGAACGTCGATATTGAGGGACAGATGTTTGAAGAGTTCATAGCGCTCCTAATCTATGATTCGATGCACAGAACGTTAGAATCCTGCAGGAAAAATGACAGTATAGAGGAAGTCATGTTCATCGCGTCCACATATCAGAAAGCAACGATTGGCGGAAAAACAGTCCGTAGCCCTATGAACGGGAAGCTGAGGAAGGTATTCGGCATCTTTGGATTGGACCCAGACGCGTGAGTTCTGCAAAACAGATCGACAATCCAGCGAGTGAATGAAAGTCGTCGAGGCGTGTCAGAGTACACAGTTAGTATAGATTCCGGGCGAGAGGCCGAAGGTCTTCGCCTGAATACACGTCACAGAATGTATCTTGTCAGCGGATGCTATCTCTAGAAACGCGATGATTTAGCGAGAGATACGATCGAATAGTACTGTCGCACTGAGAGAACGTATCCATTGCTTGTTTCTCTGTTCTTCAGACAATCAGACTTATTCGCCCAGAACTCATCTCGCCTCTTGCGGACACGAACTCCCTGTTCTATACAGAGTGTGGCAGTCCCCGAAGGAGCGAAATCCATAAGACGGATTAGACTTCGAAATCCCAGCGGGTCAAGACCCTTGGTATCGAGATTACCTTCTGCGGTCAAACAGGATCATCGACGTTACGGTCGGGATTACAAAATAAGCCATCATCACTGCTACAGAGAGTCCTATTTCCGGAGCCAAGCTGGATGCAGCCATGGCGTTGTTTACAATGTAAAATACGGAATGCACCCCAGTGCCGCAATGCAGTATGGATTCGGAACAGTACGAGAGACTGAACCACGGTTCAAAACTTAAGGTTCTGGATATGGTCCCCGGCATTACCAAAGACATGGCCACCAGGATTCCCATGGAAGCCACAATCGATATGCTGTTGCGTCCAGCGACTGTACTGATCAACGTGCTAACAGATACACACGCCAAGCTGTACAGAACCGATATTGCAAACGAAACAGGAAGTGAGCCTGGCACATGCCCGTATGTCGAGATGCATGATGTGTAAACTACCGTGAAGTACATGATCACTGCGAATACGACTAACGTTATCGAGGAAAGCATCTTTCCACTCAAGAAGACGAATCTGTCGACCGGTTTGGTCAGCATGGTGTACGCAGTCTTGTTGTCAAACTCCTCCGAGACCACGTCAAAGGACATGATCACAGCCACGAACGACAATGCCAACGGGGCAGAACCCAGAAACGGGTTCACGAAGTCATCAATATTCCCTCCCATGGACCTGTTCGTATAGGCAGTCATGAAAGAGAATCCCAGAACCATCGCGAGCACCGCCATGGATACGAGGAGCGTCCTGCATCTCGATTCGTTCATGTGCTTCGATCCGCGTATGCGTTCTGCGGCCATCGCTATGATGAAGGAGGCGATTTCCGACATAAGGTACCGTCTAGATGGTCACGTATTTGAGAATCCTGAGCAGATGTTCAATCTTGTTGTGGGACCATACTCGAACTTCCTTAGATTTCGTCTCGACAACAAGGGAGCGATGAGGATTGTTACCAAACGTAAGGAAATGGCAGAATTCAATCGCGATGCTGGAAAGACGTTCGTTTTGGTGCGTTCCGCCACATGGAACGATATCGTCTCAGGACGTGTCGCGAGATTCAGGATGTCCAAGGTCATCGATGAGTACAATGGAGGCTCGGATCAACTGAAACGTTACATCAGGAAGGGGGTCCGCACAGAACCATTCCTGTTCATCGAATTCCTGGCCATTATGATACGTCATGAAATGCAGAGAATCTTGGATGAGTCTGGTTTGAATGATTTGAATGTCACCATGGCATTTACATTAGCTTCCACTTACAGAGTAATTGTTACCGACAATGGCATCATTCGCAGTTCTCGCGATCGCAGGCTCGCCCGGATATTCAGGATATTTGGAATCGATGAGCAAAATGTTGCAAAACGATTGTAGATAGAAAGATGGCTGATGTATGAAAGAAAGAGGGCCGGATAATCGGCCGGTTTCAATGCATTTGCCTCATATAATTAAGATGCACATTGGGCCTTGGCATGTTAATCCGTACATGATTATGCCGAATCCGTCACACAGTATTCGTCACAAATGATATGCTGACCCTGTCTATGACGATTTTTGTCCCGTCGATGGTCGTGTCTACCCTCAGACCTATTCCGTCATGGTACCAGACCCT
>ERZ1673744.3156-NODE-3156-length-11388-cov-5.397071_pt1 | contig 11388 bp, 7 predicted proteins | sample MGYA00580207_ERZ1673744 | MGnify/ENA primary metagenome ERZ1673744 (study PRJEB41218, sample SAMN15661751) | gut metagenome | host: Homo sapiens | place: Canada: London | collected 2015-08-20/2019-03-30 | study: EMG produced TPA metagenomics assembly of... | reverse complement strand
GCGGATTTCCTCCATCCGGAATCTTTCAAAGTGCGGATTTTTGCCGTCGAGAAGCTCGAAGAATTCCGGACGCAGCTTCGAAAGCATCATCTGGATGTAGAAGTGCTCCACATCATTGAGGTCCTTCGTCCACTCCTTCGCAAAAATCATGGATCGGGCGTTCGCCTGCGCCAGACGCCAGTAGTTCGAGACGACGATCGCCGCCGACTGCAGCGCCATCTTCCAGTGCCTCGCCTGCAGTCCGGAATGCTTCGCCTGCACGTCAACGCCCATGTTCCTGGCCATGCGGTCTTCCTTCACGATGGCGTCGCGAATCCTGCGGTAGCCCGTGCCGTAACAATTCCTGCGATGCTCCCGCATTCGAAGGATCTGAAAGAAACGGGCGCGTTCCCTGCCGAACGCGCGGCGGAGCTTGTCGAGCTCCTCGCGCTCAAAGCTGCCGAGCGCCTCAACATCGATAAGACGAATGATGGTGCGCACGGAGTTTTCACTGTTGTCGACCTCAAGCGCTTCAATGCGGTCGCTGTCGATGATGTGAGGATCGGGCTCGGATGGACGGAGTGGATCGAGGTGCATGGGGAAACTTGTATGCTGTTCAAAAAAGGTTTCCGCATTATGAAGACCGCATACGTCCGGCGGTGTCGCAAGCAAACACACAACCCGCAAATTTATCGTAATCTATTGATATACAGAGAAATAAATTTTTAACCCATCGCTTGCAAATTATGCGGCGTACCTTTGCGTCTTCCCCGCCGCCCGTAAAGACGAGCGCAGAAAACCGTCATGAGCGTCACCACATCCCGGGCAAGCTCTGCTTCAAAGGAAACCGGCGTCACGGCTTCAACGACGAGAAATTCCGTATTCACCCGACCGCAGAGAAAGCGAACAAGGGGTACGCCGAAACGCAGAAGACGATCTTCATGGAGCACCAGCAGCTTCTCAATGCGGTTGTCGAGAAGCATCCGCAGGAGTCTGCGCAGCCCGGGCTTTCGGCAGTTGAGTCCTGAACCAATGTCGGAAATCACTTCGTCGCAGCCGGCCTCACGCAGGCGATCAGCCTGCCGCAGCAGATCCGACTTCTGATCGTGCGAGGAAACTCAGGCGTAGCCGACAATTTTTCGTTCAGCCGTTTCCGCGGATTGAACTGCAGGCTCCCTGAATCTTCGATGACCGCCGAAGGTGCGGCCTTCTGTCTGAATAACGCCTTTCTCTACCCAGCGTCTGATAGTGCTCGGCGATACGCCGTAATGTCGGGCAATGACTCCAATCGAACAAAGCGTCATTTTTATTCCTCCTATTCTGCGCGTTATGGGAGGTTTGATAACATTTTATTCGACTAGCAAATGCCCCTTGAGGTTCGGGTAGAAAGCAACGCCGTAGGGAGTATTGACCGCAACCACCTGGCCGACAGCCGTGTTGCCGTCCTTGCCGAGGAGGTCGACATTGACGACGACCTTTTCCTTGGCCGACATCGGATCGTAGAGCTTCGTCTGATCAGCGTCAGCGTGGGCGAGACCGGCCGCGGCAGCTGCCGCGCAGAGAACGAGCACGTTGAAAGCGTTCTTCATGGGTGTTTCCTTTGTTGGGTTCGGTACGCCTGTTGGATGCGCTTCTGAATAGATGGAGACAATTTACCATGCAAAATCGATTGATTCCGACTTCACTGCCGCGCTCTCCGTACGAATGATTCCCGAAATGCAACGAGATCTGTCTACAACGGCCCGGATGCTTTCAGAAACGTCTTTATTCCGACGCCGCGCCTCATGCCTTTTAAAATTTCTCCATTACGCTTGAGATCAGATCCTCCGCAGAGGCACCCTTGAGGCGCAGCGCGGAGTTCTGCCATAAGGATCACCCAATATGAAGCAGCTTCTCCTTCTTCTATCCGTCTGCGCCGCCGGCGCCTACTCTTTTTCTGCCGGAGCCGCCGTCACCGCGGAATCCTGCTCCCTCTCCCACATCAAGCAGGTGGCCGACGAAGAGGGCCTCAACAAAGCCCGCGCGCTTTCGGCGGACTGCATCCAGAAGGGCTACCTCACGACCAAGGAAGCGGTTCAGCGCGGCTGGGCAACCGCGAAGGAAGAAAGCGGCGACGGTTATGACGACGCGAAGCGCACCGTAAAGGAAGGCTATGAAGCCGCAAAGGACGGCGCCGTCAGGACGTACGATGCGGCAAAGGAAGGACTGAGCGCTTTCGGAGCCGCCTTCAAGAAAGAGTTCTCGAAGGACTGAGCCCGAAAAAGTTTAAAATCCTGCCCGACCTTCATCTGAGGCCCGGCGATCCGGCAGTTCGAAAATTCCCGGACGCCCTGTTTCTATAAGCATTTCGCTTCAAAAAAGCTCAAGGAGTTCACCCCATGACTGCATTCACGAAAGAGCAGTACATCGAAGAAATGGTTGCGACCCGCCGCAAGATCCATCAGATGCCTGAAGAAGGCTGGACGGAATTCGAAACGAGCTGGCTTATTACGGAGCGTCTGCGCTCGCTCGGCCTCAAGCCTCTCCTCGGTCTCAAGGTCATCAATCCCAATGCCGTCATGGGCCGCGACCCGAAGCTCGTCGCCGAAGCGATTGAACGCGCCAAGTCCCACGGCGTGCCGCAGTCCTTCATTGATGAAACGGAAGGCTACACGGGCGTCGTCGCCGTCATCGACACGGGCCGTCCGGGTCCCGTCACCGCGTTCCGCGCCGACATGGACTGCGTTGTTGTTTCTGAATCCAATTCGAAGGACCACGTTCCCACCGCCTGCGGCTTTGCCTCGAAGCACCCGGGCTTCATGCATGCCTGCGGTCACGACTCGCACTCCTCGATCGCGCTCGAGGTCTGCCGCTGGCTCGTCGACCACAAGGACGAACTGAAGGGCAAGTTCAAGGTCCTCTTCCAGCCCGCTGAGGAAGGCGTCCGCGGCGGCAACGCCATGGCTGCCTCCGGCATCGTCGACGACTGCGACTACCTGATCGGCGGCCACGTCGGCACTTTTGCGAAGTTGGGCGAAGTCGGCCTCATGACGGGCGGCTTCCTTGCCTCGACGAAGATCGACGTTCACTTCCACGGGCGTCCCTCGCACGCGGGCTCCGACCCTGAAAAGGGCAGAAGCGCCCTCATGGCCGCCTGCGCCGCTGCAATGATGATGCAGGGCATTCCGAGAAGCGGCGAAGGCGTCACGCGCATTGCCGTCGGCAAGCTCAACGCCGGCGAAGGCCGCAACGTCACGCCGGTCCACGCCGACATGCAGCTCGAAGTCCGCGGCGCCACGGGCGAAGTGAACGAATACATGGTTCAGAACGTCCGCAACATCGTCGAAGGCGTCAAGCGCGCTTACGAAGTTGAAGGCGAAATCGTGAAGGCTGGCGAAGCGACGACGCTTACCGTCTGCCCGGACCTCATCGACATGGTCGAGGAGGAAGCGAAGAAGATCGAAGGCGTCAAGCGCACCTTCCGCGAGGACAAGCCCGCCGGCTCCGAAGACTGCACGGTTCTCATCAAGCGCGTCGTCGACCACGGCGGCAAGGCGGCCTACTTCATGTTCGGCTGCAACCATCACGGTCATCACCGCGCCGACTTCGAAATTCAGGATGAGACGAGCATGCCGATCGGCTTTGAGGTCTTCTGCCGCATGGCGAAGCGACTGAACGGCATCTGACCAGGTCTCCCGGCGACCCGCGCCTCCCCGGAGCGTCATGCATCCGGGTGAAGCGGGTCATTGACGAAGGCCGTCCGCCGTCGGCTTCTCCATTCGAGAAACCGGCGCGAACGGCCTTTCGCATTTCTGCGCATCAAGCGCTTTTACCAACTTCCCCGCTTCAACGCAAAGGATTCCCGCAAAATGGCTCCCAGAAGACAATACGGCACCACCTGGTGGGGCGCAGAATGGCTGCGCGCCCTCGAGCGCGTCGACAACGCCAATCGTCTTCCCCGCGGGAAAACGTATGCCAATACAGGGCGCGTGATTGAAACGAAGTTCAATGTCCCGAACCTTCGCATCGAGGCGCTCGTCGACGGCTCCGCCTACTACCCCTATGAGGTGGAGGTCGGGATGAAGCCCGTCCCCGCGAAGAGCGTGAAGCGCCTTGCGGACGCCATTGCCGCAGACCCCGACATCGTCGCGGGACTCCTTGACGGAGAACTTCCGAAGGAAATTGCGCCCCTTTGCGAAAAGCTCGGGATTGAGCTTTTCCCGGGAAGCTGGCGCGCGATGCACCTCTCCTGCTCCTGCCCGGATTCGGCGCGGGTCTGCAAGCACATCGCGGCGGTCTTCTACATCATTGCCGACAGAATCGACCTTGATCCCTTCTTCATCTTTGAATTCCGGGGCATTCACCTCAAGGAGGAGCTCAAGGCCCGCGGGATCAATCTCGGGGGCGCCGTGACGGTGAAGCCGCTTTCGCCTGAAGCGCTCCTCCGCCGCGCCTCGGAGAGCTTCCCCGCGGTCGACTCCGGGTCGGACGAAGTCACTGACGACGACCGCGCGCGGATAGAATCCGAAGCGCTCGCTCGTCTGCGCTCGCTCTCCCTCTCCGGGCTCCCCGATCTCGCCGATGTGATGCTCGGGCTCTACCCGAAGACGACTCCCATCTCTTCGAGCAAGGACTGCAGCGACTACCTGGATGCGCTCTGGAAAAGCGCAAGAAAGACGCTCTCCGTCATTGAAAAGCGCGCAGCCCAGAACGAACTTGCGGCTTCCGAAGGGGGGCTTCTCACCGCTCCCCGCGCGTTTTCGACCCTCTGCGGCCGGATAACGGAGGAGCTCGGCGAAAAATATCCGGAGCTCAGCACCCCGGGCGCACAGGTTCTACTCGGGTTCGGGCAGGACGGCATGGAACGGACGCTCGAGATTGCGCGTCCGTCCGATGACGGGAAAAAGCCGAAGGCCGTTTCGCTTCCGCTCGAAGGTTTCTTCCCGGCGATCCGCATGACGAGCGCCCGCGAGGCCGAAGCCCTTCCGGCGGAATTTGAATGCTGGCGGGAGATTTCGCGCCTTGCCGCAGAGCTCCTCAGGCTCGGCGCCATCGTGCCGGCTGTTACCGAATCCCCGAAAATCAAGTCGCCCGCGCCCCGCGTCTGGTGGCTCCCGGCGCTTCGCGACGCAGCCGTACGGCGCGCTGTCACGGAACTCGCGCTCGGCATCGCCCCCTGGGCAAAGCGCATGATTTCCGCGAAGGCATTGAAGCTCTTCCCGGAAGCTGAAAAGTCGCCCTATGCCGCCGCGATTCTTCTCCTTTCCGCCGCCATTGCCGGATTCCTCAGGAACACCATCGGAAACTATCCGAAGCTCGCCGACCGCGAGGACATTCTCGACTTTGCGGTTTCCGGGCTCGACCTCACGCCGCTCGACGGCCGCACGGCGCCCGATGCCGGCATCGTCCTTGCCCGGGCGCTCGCGCCCTTTGCGCTCGGAGACGTCTATCCGTGGCTCCCGGTGCTTACCGTCCGCACTGCGAAGGACAGCAAAATCAAGCTCAATTTCGGCATCATCGGCCGCAATGCCGACATTCGCGCCGCGGCGGAAAAGGAGCTCAATTCGCCCGAAGATGAGGGAGCGCCCGAAGCTGCGGACGCGCCGACCGAAAAAGCCCTCGCCGAGAGCCCCGTACCCACCGAGCGGCCCCTCATGCTTTCGCGCCTCATTAAGGAGCCGCGCTACGCCGCTCACCGCTATGCGGCGCTCACTGTTCTCAAAACGCTCAGCGCGGGCGCGCCCGTGCTCGAAAAAATCCGGTCGTCGAAGGGCAGGCCCGCCACGCTCGAGATGGAGGATCTCAGGGACTTTCTCTTTGAGACGGCCCCCTACCTCACGATGCTCGGCGTCACGCTGATGCTCCCGGCCTCGATGAGAAAGCTCCTCCGGCCGCGCCTCACCGCTTCTGCGGGTGCGGGCGAAGGCTTCTCGAAGAGTCTGCTCGCGAAGAACGCGATCGGCGAATTCAACTGGAAGGCCGCCATCGGCAATCGGGAGATGACGGCCGAGGAGTTCCTGAAGCTCGCCGAAGCCCACCGGGGAGAAGTCATTCAGATCGACGACGACTTCGTCTACCTAGACCCGGCGGAAATCGACCTCATCCGCCGCACGCTTGAAAACCCGCCTGAACTCTCCGCGCTCGAAAAGATGCGCGCGGTGCTCACGGGCGAATATGAGGGCGCACCCGTGGAGGTGTCCCCGGAAGTACGGGAGGCGCTCAAGCACATCACCGATGTCGAGGAGGTTCCGCCTCCGAAGGGCCTCAATGCAGCGCTTCGCCCTTACCAGGAGCGCGGCTACTCGTGGCTCATGAAGAACCTCTCCCTCGGGCTCGGCTCCCTCATTGCCGACGACATGGGTCTCGGCAAAACCCTGCAGGTCATTTCCGCCATTCTGGAACTCAGGAACCGGGGAGACCTCAAAGCCCGCAAGGTGCTCGCCGTCCTTCCGACCACGCTCATCACGAACTGGACGCGCGAAATCGCGAAGTTCGCGCCGGCCCTCTCCGTCGGCACCTACTACGGCGCCGACAGAAAGCTCCCCGCTCCGGAAGAAGCGCCCGACGTGCTTCTCACGAGCTACGGAACATTGCGGCGCGACTATGAGGTGCTCTCCTCCGTCCGCTGGAAGCTTCTCGTCCTCGATGAGGCGCAGGCGATCAAGAATATTTCCACAGCTCAGACCGCCGCCGTGCGCGGCATCAGGGCTGATCAGGTGATCGCCATGACGGGCACGCCCGTTGAAAACCGCCTGATGGAATACTGGTCGATTCTCTCGGCCGTGCAGCCGAAGCTCCTCGGCACGCAGAAGGAATTTGCCAAAACCTTTGCCGAACCCATTGAGGGCGACCGCGATCAGCAGGCGGCGGAAGCCTTCCGGCGCCTTACCGCGCCCTTCATGCTGCGGCGCCTCAAGACCGACAAGTCGATCATTGCGGATCTTCCGGAAAAGAATACAGCGGACCACTATGCGCTCATGCGCACCGAACAGGCGGCGCTTTATGCGGCAACGCTCCAGAAGCTCATGGAGAAAATCCGCGAGGCCGAGGAAGCGCCCGACGCCTCCTCGCCCTCGGGCCGCATGGCGCGCCGCGGTCTTGTCCTCAAGCTCATCACGAGCCTGAAGCAAATCTGCAATTCCCCGTCGCAGTATTCAAAGACGGAAGCGCTTCGACCGGACTCCGGCAAAGCCGACGCGATGCTCGAAATCCTCGGTCAGTGTCTCGAATCCGATCGCAAGGTGCTCATCTTCACGCAGTACCGCGAGATGGGCGAGCGCCTTCAGGAGTGGATCGAAGCCGCAACGGGCGAGCGTCCCGACTTCCTCCACGGGGGCGTCTCGAGAACTGAACGCATGAAGATGGTGGACCGCTTCCAGACGGACCGCACGGCGAGAATCTTCATTCTTTCGCTGAAGGCGGGCGGCACGGGCCTCAATCTGACAGCGGCTTCTGCCGTCATCCATTACGACCTCTGGTGGAATCCGGCCGTCGAAGCGCAGGCAACCGACCGCGCCTTCCGCATCGGGCAGCGCAGGGATGTTCTGGTCTACCGGCTCATCACGGCCGGGTCCTTTGAAGAGAAGATCAACGACATGCTCGCCTCCAAGCGCGACCTCGCGGACCTAACGGTTGCGGCGGGCGAATCCTGGATCGGAGACCTGCCGGCGAAGGAACTCAACCGCATCTTTGCGCTTTCCTGAAGCCCAAAGGCCGGATGAACGGCCGAAAAGAATGCGGATTCTCCATGAAGAGTCCGGAAAACCGGACTGCAGCCAAACGCTCTGCAGCCGATCTTCCCGGACTTGATCGGAAGCCCTACTCGGGCCGCACCATGCGGATTTCGACGCGGCGGTCGGGCTGCAGGCAGTCGATCGCCTCCTGGTTCCAGAGTCCCTTGCAGGCGTCGCCCGTCACCGGGTGATATTCGCCTTCCGCACGGCGGATCACGAAGAGCGACATGTCGACGCCCTCCTTCTCAAGCTGTCTGAGAACCGTGTTGAGGCGGCGCTCCGACAACCGGTCGTTGTATTCATACGTGCCGATGCGGTCCGTATGCGCCGTGATCGAGAAGCGGATGTGAAGCTGGTCGATGATCTTCCTTTCCTTCGCGAGCACTTCGGCGACATGATGGATTTCCGCAATGCCTTCGGGCTTCAGCACGTGCTTATCGAACGCAAAGAGCGTGTCGGCCGAGAGCGTGAAGTCGAGACACGGCGTATAGAAGACCTTCGCGATGAAGGCGGCCATCGATTCATCATTCAAGAGCAGTTCGCGCGCGTCCGCGGTGATGAGTCCGGGAACGACTTCCGCGAGGCGATTGACTTCCCTTTCCGTCTCCTCGTCGTCCGTGAAGGCGACAATCACGGGCTTCGCGAGCGGTTCCTTTTCCCGGAAAGCCTTCCAGCCTTCTTCAAAAAGGCGCCCGCGGTTCACCTCGTCGCCATCGGTGAAGAAAAGAAGCGCGCTCTTTTTGCGGAGAAGCTCCGCGGTCTCCCGCTGAAGTTCCTTTTCCGACTCCGCATATCGCTCAAGGCGCTTCTCATAGTCGATCAGGCCTTCGCCGGGGTTCGTCATGCGCCCGAAAACCTCGAGGCGTTCCGGCAGCCGCCCCACTTTCTCTTCAAAGTCGTCCTTAAAGCCGACGGGGAGCGTATGAGGCGCCATGGTGCCGGCGGCGACCTGGATCCCGGCCTCTGTCGGGAGCATCCTGCGGAGCTTGAGAAGCAGGTTCTTCGCGAGGACGACCTTGCGGTAGTCATAAAGGGCGTCGTATTCCTTTTCCTTCCCCTTTGCCCAGTCCGGATAGGACTTCTCTTCGGGCTCCCTGAGCTTTTCCTGCATCGTGCCTGAATAGTCGATGAACCAGGCGGAGCTCTCAACCTTCGGACCGCAGTCGGGGTCGGAGTAGACGGAATAAGCGGCATGTACTGGTGCAGCAGCGAACGCGGCGGCAGAGAACGCAGTAAGGATGGCGAACTTCAATTTCGTATGCATCTTCTTTCTCCTCAGAACTCGTACTTGAGACCAACCGAGACTTCGTAGTCCTTCTCGTAGTCATCGCCGGTTTCCCGTTCGAACTGTCCGTAAAGACGCATGCGTTCATTGAACTGCCAGTCGCCGCCGAGCCCATAGTAGAAAGTGGTCTTCCCGGCCACCTCGCCGTCAAAGCGGTCGCTTCCGAACCAGACGGTGCGGTCGCCGAGGAAGTCGTGCTTGACGCCCGCCTTCAGATAAAGCTGCGAATAGCGGCGGTCGATTTCCTCCCGGTCTTCGCCGTAGTTGAATTTCTTCCCGACCACGATCCCTGCGCGGCCGATGAGCGAATCTGCATCCTTCTGCCGGATCCTGCCACCGCTCGAGAGCGTGTACTTTTCTCCTTCAACGCGATAGAAGGCAAGCTGGAGCTGAGGCTCAAGCCACCACGAGTTGTACCAGGGGCCCCAGGAGAGGTCGTTTCGCGTCGTATGGAACATGTGGCCCACTTCGATCGAAGCGCCCCAGCCGAGGGTGTTGTATTTGCCCGTGATCTTTCCATGTTCACCGACGGTGGAAAGCTTCTGGCGGTAATGGTCGGCCGAGAGCACGAAGTCCGCGTAAGCGCCCTGATAGTTGGCCCAGGTCGCATAGGCGTTGAGACCGATCGCATCGGTTTTGCCCGACCCCTGACCGGCCATCAGGTCTTGCTCGGCATGCGCCTGGCGGATGTTGGCGCCGAGGAGCCAGAGGCCTTCCTCAGTGTTGCGCACGAGATGGTCGCAGCCGAAGCTCACGCCGTAGAGATCCTGGTCGTAGCCCTTCGAGGCGATGCCGCCCACGGAATCCTTCATCATCATGGCTTTGGCCCAGAGACCATCCTGAGCGCCGTAGCGCACTTCACCCAAGCGCTTTCTCAGCGTGCTCAGATAAATCGGGTTGAAGCTGATGCCTGCGATGGCCGTAGCGGTCTTGCCGGGGTCGTTGATCTCCTTCGTGTAGCCGGAGACCCAGTAGTCCGTCATTCCGGTAGCGATGTCGAGGGCATCGGGGTCGGATTCCGTGGATTCAAGACCTTCCACGACTATGTCATAATCGTCGCGCTCGAAGAGCGTGGAATTCACTGCATCCTGGATCTCGCCTTGTTCATTCAGAACGCTTTCAGGACGGGTACTGAGAGTACCCGAAGCATCCACGTATTTGTCCGTGTGTTCGGTCTTCCAGATTTTCGGCTTGTACTTGAAGGCGGTGTAGTCGAGCGACGTCCAGTCGCCCGAGAGCTTCACATGCGCAGGCGTAGTTGCAAACTTGAGCACGCGCCCCTGATAGTCGATGGATCCGTCGGCGATCGTTCCGTCGTTGATGCGGACGCGATAATGCTGTTCCTTGGGCTCCTGAGCTTTGGACGTTTCCGTCCGGAAGTCGAGAAAGTCGCCGAAACGGATGTCATGGCGCATGCGCGCAGCGGCCTCCGCTACCTTGAAGCCCTTGAGCTCAATCGGCACTTCCTCGCCGTTGAAGACGAAGCTGCCGTTTCCGGTGAAGACTCCATCTTCAACGGTGCCGTCTTCGATTTTTCCGTCGTCCTCAACCTTGTTGTAATAGGTTATGCCGTCGAAGGAGAAGACGCGTTTGCCGTCCTTCTCAGGGTCGCCCATGATGTTGGTGTTGAGGATGAAGAGAGAGTTTTCAGCAGGAGCAACCGTGCGAGTACCGTTCTCCAGCGGATAGGCTTCATCCGTGATGTTTTTCACCATCAGATATTGGTACGGATTCGCCTCATTCCATTTGTCTTCCGCGTGGTGAAGATCAATCGTGCCGCCGGTGGGACGCAGGTTTTTGAAGATGCTGTCATCCGTAACGGACCAGAGCGTGCCGGATCCAACCTCCATGTGGATGTTGCCGTTGGCGGCGCCGACGAGGAAGGAGTCCTTTTGGTTCATTACGAAGTTGATACGGCCTTCGGAGAGATACATAGGGGATGGCGTTTGATCATCGCCCAGTTGGCGGTCTAGTGCTCTATTAACCAGAGAGCGCCCCGTATCCTGATGTCTCATTGTCCAAGATAGAACATTGATGCCGAGTAAAAAATTATTTCCATCTGGAACTTCCAGCTCTGCACCATGTGCCATTGCAATGGATTTATCTGTATGCAAATCACCATAAATATTAACATTCCCTTCGCCATTTATAACATTAATATTTATCAACCCTCCTCCCTTAGCTTCTGCAGCTCGCGCTTTTTTTAAAATATTCAGCTTTTCAACATCACTCACATTAATGAATAAATCATCATTAACATTAACAACTCTTCCTCTCTCCGTTCTGCTTACTTCCCTATCATCTCCGGACACAAAAATTGCATAAGAGTCACGATATCCAGCAATCCCCTCTTTATTATTGGCCTTTCGACGTTTAGTGTGGACATGTAGCCCGACCGCTACGGTGGCGTGA
>ERZ1673744.3149-NODE-3149-length-11413-cov-4.131449_pt1 | contig 11413 bp, 8 predicted proteins | sample MGYA00580207_ERZ1673744 | MGnify/ENA primary metagenome ERZ1673744 (study PRJEB41218, sample SAMN15661751) | gut metagenome | host: Homo sapiens | place: Canada: London | collected 2015-08-20/2019-03-30 | study: EMG produced TPA metagenomics assembly of... | reverse complement strand
ACTGAAAAATATTCGATTTTTGATTTTGAAAACCCTTTAAAATCAAGGATTTCCGGCGGACGAAACGACCAAGCTGCCGTAAAATTTCGAGTCAGTCCCGTTATGACCACTTCGATACGTCTCCGTGAACAACAGGTTATATTATACACGAAAACGGGGAAATGTCAATTCCTTTTTCGAAAGCGCGCCGCCTTGGCGGGGGCATTGGCGGGGATTTTCGGCTACAAATTGTACACATTCACTAATCATTTCCACATGCATCCGTGTTTTTTCGAAAAAAATTGGGTGAAATATCAAAAATACCGTTGCAAATCGCCGCTTAATGCGGTATACTGGAAAAGAACCTGATTTCTGGAGGGAAGCCGCATGACAAAAAAAGAATTGAAGGAAGCGCTCTGTGCAAAATTGCTGCACAGCTTTTCGGTTCAGCCGGAGGACGCGACCGACGAGCATTTTTATAATGCGCTGGTGCTGGTGCTGCGCGATGAAATGCGCAACAGCCGTATTCAATATATCTCGAAAACACACGAGCAGAACGCAAAGCAGGTATACTATCTCTGCATGGAGTTCCTGATGGGGCGGTCGCTCAAAAATACGCTTTACAATCTCAATCTGACAAATGCGGCGGCTGCCGTTTTGAAAGAATACCATGTAAAACTGGATGCGCTGTATGAGCTGGAGCCGGATGCGGGTCTCGGCAACGGCGGTCTCGGACGGCTTGCCGCCTGCTTCCTCGACGGTCTGGCGACGGCAAAGATGCCCGCGATCGGCTATTCGCTGTTGTATGAATACGGCATCTTCCGTCAGAAGCTGGTGGACGGCTGGCAGACGGAGCTGCCGGACTTTTGGCTGCCGGGTGGCGAGAGCTGGCTGCTGCCGCGTCCGGAGCTTGCGAAAAAGGTGCTGTTTGACGGCAATGTGCGCGAGTGGTGGGACAACGATTTCCACCATGTGGAGCATGAAAACGCCACCGTTGTTGTCGCACAGCCGTATGATCTGATGGTCGCCGGCAAGGACGGCAAGGGCATTTCGACGCTGCGCCTGTGGCGCTCCACCGCACCGGGTATGGACATGTCGCTTTTCAATCAGGGCGAATATATGCGCGCCATGGAGCAGAAGGCGATGGCGGAGGTCATCACGCAGGTGCTGTATCCCGCGGACAATCACCGCGAGGGCAAATCCCTGCGCCTGTCGCAGCAGTATTTCCTCGTTTCCGCGTCGGTGCAGGACATCGTGCAGCGGCATCTGGAGACCTACGGCACGCTGGATAACCTGCCGGAAATGGCGGCTATTCATATCAACGACACCCATCCGACGCTGGCGATCCCCGAGCTTATGCGCATCATGCTCGATGAATGCGGCTACTCGTGGGAGGACGCCTATGCGATCGTGCAAAAGACCTTTGCCTACACTAACCACACGGTCATGGCGGAGGCACTGGAGTGCTGGCCGGAGGATCTGTTTGCCTCTCGTCTGCCGCGCATCTATCAGATCGTCAAGGAGATCAACAACCGTTTCAGCGAGGAAATGATGGAAAAGACCGGCGGCGACACGCAGAAGGTCAGCCGCATGGCGATCATCAGCTTCGGGCAGATCAAGATGGCGAACCTCTGCGTGGCGGTGTGCCATTCGGTCAACGGCGTTTCCAAGCTGCACAGCGAGATCGTGAAGCACACGGTGTTCCCCGAGGTCTATTCCGTGGCTCCCGAGAAATTCACCAATGTCACCAACGGCATTGCGCACCGCCGCTGGCTGTGCCAGGCGAACCCCGCGCTTGCCAAATTCATCACCGACAAGATCGGCGGCGACTTTGTGTATCATGCCGAGGAGCTGCAAAAGCTGCAGCCGCTCACCGAGGACAAAGCGGCGCTTGCGGACTTCATGGCGATCAAGCGGCAGAACAAGGAGCGCCTTGCCAGGTATATCAAGGAAATGAACGGTGTGACGGTCGATCCCGACTCGCTGTTCGATGTGCAGGTCAAGCGCCTGCATGAGTATAAGCGGCAGCATCTGAACGCCATGCATATCCTGCACACCTATTTGCAGTTGAAGGATAACCCCAACATGCCGTTCACGCCGCGCACCTATCTTTTCGGCGCGAAGTCCGCTCCGGGCTATTATCTCGCCAAGGAGATCATTCGTTTCATCTGCAACCTTGCCAAGGAGATCGACAACGATCCGGCGGTGCGGGATAAGCTGCGCATCGTGTATGTGGAGGATTACCGCGTGACGCTGGCAGAGCTGCTCATGCCCGCTGCGGACATCAGCGAACAGATCTCGCTTGCGGGCACGGAGGCGTCCGGCACCGGCAACATGAAGCTCATGATGAACGGCGCGGTCACGCTGGGTACACTCGACGGCGCGAATGTGGAGATCCACGATGCGGTCGGCGACGACAATATCTTCCTGTTCGGCATGCGGACAGAGGAAGTGCAGGCGCGCAAGGCACAGTATAACCCGCAGCAGCTGTATATCCAGGATCAGAACATCCACCGCGTTATCGACGCCATGTATCACGGCTTCGGCGGCCGCAATTATGCCGAGGTCGCCGGTTCGCTCACCGGCAAGGATCCGTATATGGTGCTGGCGGACTTTGAGGACTATTGCCGCGTACAGACGCTGTCCGGCAGTGTGTATGCCGACAAAGAGCACTGGGCGAAGATGGCGCTGACGAACACGGCGCAAAGCGGCGTGTTCGCCTCCGACCGCTCCATCAAGGACTACAGCGACCGCATCTGGCACTGCCGCCCCGTGAAGTTCTGATAAAAGACACGCAAAAAAGACCGCTCGCAGGCATTGCCTGCGAGCGGTCTTTCTTTCAGTGCGAGGTGGCGGTCGCGGCGACATAGCCCTCTTTGATTTCGCTTGCGTCGATGCTCGCTTCCTGCAGGATGCGGAACGCTTCGTCGCTCAGCGTGAAGACGGCTTCTCTCTTCAAACCGTTTGTGTCATAGCCATCCCAAACGAGACAGAAAGCATCGTCCTTTGTGGGCGCTTTGCGCACAAGTGTGTTCTTGAGCGCAGCGAGCTGTGCACTTGTCAGCTCCTCCGGGGAAACAAAGTATTGCCGCAAGCTGTCACCGCGGCTATCATAGATATCCAGACCGGCGTTGCCTTCCTCAAGCGACTGCAGTATGTCGTCCTGCATTCCCTCGGTGCTTTTGTACCGATAGGAGAGATAGAGCGTGCAGCTTTCGGGGAAATACGCGGTGTTCAGCGGCACATCGAAGGAATAGACCTTGTTGCGATAGGTGACCTCAACGGAGAACCGGGTGAGCGTATTATCCGCTTTCGGGTAGTTCCCGTTTGTCAGCAGGGCATAGAGCTGTTCAAAGTTCAGCTTTTTCGCCTCCTTTTGCATGGTGTCATAGACGGCGTTTGCTTCATCGGTGCTCAGCTGCGTATGCCGGGGGGAAATGCTGCGGCCGCGCTCGGGCAGGGTGAAGATCTTGCGATAGGCCTCGCTCTTGTCCATGGCTTTTTCCAACACTTTCAGCTGATCTTCAGAGAAAGCGAGGCGGCGCTCGCGCACGCTGTTGTTGCCGGTGTAGATCTTCACGGTCAGGAAATAACTCCTGTAGCTTTCCTCAAGACCGCTCACCGCGCTGTTGTTTTCGGCACAGACCTTGAGCCGCTCGGAAACGACGGTATAGGCTTCCTTGTCATAGAGGATGATGTCGGCATAGTGCCTGGAGAAATAGGACGACTGACCGTTCTCTAGGGATGTAAAGGAGATGCCCCTGATCTCGTCGACGGTGGGGCGGAAGGAGAGCGCGCTGCGGCAACCGAGGAACACGCAAAGCAGCATCACACCGTCCGCCGCCAGCACCAGCAAAAAGCTCGGCGCGACCTTCAGGAGCTGTTTCGGCTTTTTCGTCGTGATCAGCTCATAGGCGCAGAAGGCGATGGCGGAAATGATATACAGGACGATGACATAGAAAAGGTTGGTTTCACTGGTGTCGTTGTTGAACAGATCGGTGAAGATGATCGAGACGGGAATCAGCGTCACGAGGAAGGTGATGATGATGCGGTAGACATGCTGCAGGATCGGCGTGGCGGCAGCATTACCCGCCGCTTCGCTTTTGCGCACGCGGAACAGGAGGTTGGCGGCAAGGAGATAGAGGCATGTCACCACCGCCGTATAAGCAGCGCTGCTGTAGGAATGGAGAATGGAGGAGGCACCCGTTGAGGACATAGCAGTCGTGAGGATGCCGAGCGGGATGTTGTAGCTCGCGTCGAGTAGGATGCCGTCGGCGCTCTGCGAAAGAATGTTCACATTGCTGTGAATGAGCAGACGGCAGACGGAGAGAAGCAGGCGCGGCGTGAAGAAGATCAGTCCCGCGACCACGATGTTGTTGAACAGCGTGCCGGTGATGCTCATGGCAAGCGCCACGCACGCCGCGACAAAGGCGGCGCCGAGGAGGGTGTTTAAGAGCAGCATGGGGATGCCGGAGAGCGTAAGCTGCACATACCGCGGCAGGCACAGACAGGTGACGACGGAGACCGCCGTGGAGGCGAGGATGGACACGATGACCCAAAGCAGCACTGCCGCGAGCAGGGAAAAGAACAGTGCGGCGCGGGTGACGGGGATCGCGTGATAGAAATCACTTGTGCGCCGCTTGTTGAGGAAAGAAAACAGGATGAGAACGCCGACGGGCGCCAGCGTGTACATCGGCAGGATAATGAGCGGGTGCACGCCGGGCAATGTCACCAGTGCACGGGTCATATTCACATCATTTTGCATACTGATCGCCATGCCGATGGGTATGAGCAGTGCCTCCAGGCACATCACGACCGTGAACAGGATGCCGACGGTCTTCAGTTGGCGGACGCCCTCGCCGAAAATGCGGGCGTTAAAGTCCCAAAAGCGTGTGCGTTTCATGCTTTTCCCTCCTCTTCGTTGAAGATATAGCCGAGCGCTTCCATTTCATAGGTGAACACTTCCTCGAGCGACAGCGGCAGGATGTCGAGCAGCACCGGCAGCTTCGCTTGCAGTGCCGCCACCGTTTGCTCGCGGTCGCCGCGCACGATGAAGGACGCGACCGAGCCGTGACGGGTGTAGTGCAGGATGTCCAGCCCCGCAAAAAAATCGCGGTCATAGTCATGGTTGAAGGCGATCTGAATTTTGAACAGCGAGGTCTTGAGGTTCTGCACATCGCTTTCGAGCACAAGGCCGCCCTTGTGCAGCAGCGCCAGCTGGTCGCAGGTGTCCTCCAGCTCCCGCAGGGAGTGGGAGGTGATGATGGCGGTCGCATGACGGTCGAGCACATCCTCCACGATCAGCTTTTTGACGAGCGTGCGCATGATGGGGTCGAGTCCGTCAAAGGTCTCGTCGAAGAAAATGTATTTCGGGCGGGAGGAAAGCGAGAGGATGATGGATGCCTGCCGCCGCATGCCCTTTGAAAAAGTGGAGAGCGGCTTTGTCGGGTCGAGCCTGAAGGACGCCGTGAGTGCCGCAAAGCGTGCCTTGTCAAAGGTGGGATAGGCGGCGGCATACAGCCGCGCCATGCGCCGCATATCGGCGCCGCCGAGAAAATACAGCTCATCGGGCACAAAAGCAATGCGTGCCTTCATCGCCGTGTTTTCATAGATCGGCTGTCCGTCGATGAAAATCTCGCCCGCATCCGGTCGGTAGACGCCGGAAATGAGCCGCAAAAGCGTGGACTTGCCTGCGCCGTTGGAGCCGACCATGCCGTAGATGCAGCCCTCGGGGATGGTACAGGTCACATTGCAAAGCGCCGTGAAATCGCCGAACCGTTTGGTCAGTCCCCTTACCTCAATCATGGGAAACCCCTCTTTCTTTGTATACTTTTTCCAGTATGTCCTGTAGTTCCGACATTTCCACACCGGCAAGCGCCAGCTCCTCGACGAGCGCGGAAAAATCGGAGAGCCGACGCCGCTTAAAGACAGAGAGGAGCGCCGCTGCACCCTCGGCGACAAAGCAGCCGATGCCGGGAATGGAATAGATGATGCCGCGCGTGTCCAGCTCGCCATAGGCCTTCTGAATGGTGTTCGGGTTGACCGACAGCTCGATGGAAAGACTGCGCACCGACGGCAGCTGATCGCCCGCGTGCAGCACGCCGGACAAAATGAGCCGTTCGAGCTGCTCGATAAGCTGCTCATAGACGGGCTTGCGGGACAAGGGATCGATCTGAAACATAGGACACCTCCTTTGTGTACTAGGTGTACTATCTGTGTTAGTACACCTAGAGGATACACCGAAAGGACCGATTTGTCAAGAAAAAGTTGCAAACTTTTTTCGGCTGCGCTATGATATTCCCTATACCTCCATATGCTAAAGAAAGAAGGAAAAACCATGGACATCACCATCCGCAGAGCAAACAACGGCGACATTCCGGCGCTTGACCGTCTGCTTTTTGAGGTACACAAGGTGCACAGCGATGTGCGCCCCGACCTTTTCAAAAGCGGTGCGAAAAAATATACCGACGAAGAATTGCGCGACATTCTGAAAGACGAAAAAACGCCCGTTTTCGTCGCCGAGACGGCAGACGGGATCGCGGGGTATGCGTTCTGCATCGCGCAGCAGCATGTCGGTAGCCGCAGCATGACGGATGTGCGCACGCTGTATATCGACGACCTGTGCGTCGACGAGCAGGTCAGAGGTTTGCACATCGGCAAAAAGCTCTATGAATATGTGCTCGCCTTTGCAAAGGAGCAGGGCTTTTACAATGTGACGCTCAATGTATGGGCGGACAATGTGAAGGCTGTGGGCTTCTATGAAAAGCTGGGGCTGCGGGTGCAGAAGATCGGCATGGAGAAAATTCTGTAAAACGGCGATATTTTACAGTGCATGGGGCAAACTTATGTTGAGGTGAGACCATGCAGGAATATGAAAAAACGGTAGAGGCGCTTAAAAGCTATTTGCGTGTGGGGCTGAACTATGACATCCTGGCGCGTCCTTTTATGATCGGCTCGCGACGGGCGACGCTCTTTTTTGTTGACGGCTTTGCAAAGGATGAAATTCTCGAAAAGCTGCTCGAATATGTGATGTCGCTTAAAGACGAGGATCTCGCAAGCATCCGCACTGCAAGCGCGTTTGAGCAGAAGTATATCACCTACATTGAGACCGGAAGCGACGATGACATCCGCACCATCGCAACACAGGTGCTCTCCGGACTGGAGGCACTGGTCATCGAGGGCGTGCGGGATGTTGTGATGATCGAGGCGCGTACGTTCCCGACGCGCAGCGTGGACGAGCCGGACACCGACCGCGTCATGCGCGGCTCGCACGACGGCTTTGTGGAAACGATGATATATAACACGGCACTGCTGCGCCGCCGCATCCGCGATCCGCGCCTCATCATCGAAATGACGCAGATCGGCGAGGTGTCCGCGACCGATGTCGCGGTGTGCTATATGCAGGGGCGCGTGGACAAGCGGCAGCTGGCGCTTTTGCAAAAAAAGCTCAAAGGCATCCACATTCCCGCGCTCACCATGGCGCAGGAGAGTCTCGCGGAATGCCTGGTGCGCGGGCAGTGGTATAACCCGTTTCCGAAGATCCGCTACACCGAGCGACCGGACAGCGCCGCGGCGTGCATCAGTGAGGGGCAGATCATCGTGCTGGTGGACAATTCCGCCGCCGCGATGGTGATTCCCTCCGCCATGATGGATTTTTTGCAGGACACAAACGATTTCTGTTTTCCGCCCATCATCGGTACCTATCTGCGCCTTGTGCGTGCGGTCATTTTTCTCGGCACGCTGTTTTTGATGCCGCTGTGGTATCTGCTGATAAAAAATCCGGACAGTGTGCCGCAGGCGCTGCATTTTTTGCTTATCCACGAGCCAAACGAGGTCCCCGTCCTTTTGCAGATCATTTTGGCGGAGCTGCTCATCGACGGGATAAAGCTCGCCTCCCTCAACACGCCGGACGCGCTCAATAATGCGTTCAGCGCTGTCGGCGGTCTCATTCTCGGCGAATTTGCGGTCCAAGCCGGCATTTTCTTGCCGGAGGTGCTGCTGTATATGGGCTTTACCGCCGCTGCGGGCTTTACACAGCCGAGCTTTGAGCTCGGTTATGCATTCAAGGTGCTGCGCCTTGTGACGGTGCTGCTCATCGCCGTTTTGAACTGGGCGGGCTTTGCCATCGGCGTGGCACTCATACTGGTGCTGATGGCGACGACCGAGACGGTGGTCGGCAAGCGCTATCTCTATCCGCTCATTCCCTTCAACGGTAAAGCACTGCTGCGGCAGCTCTTCCGCTATCCCATCAACCGCGACAACTGCTGACATATTCCTCCGACGGCAGGCATATATATGCGATGTATATTAAAGTCGGAGGAGATGTCGTTATGAGCTTTCAGACCGAAAATGTGACGGTGTGCGTTCTGAATACGGGGTTCGGCGGCGAGGGCGAGTGTCCGATCGACGGGGACTACCTGTTGCCGGATTATTGCCCCGACATTGCCGCAATACTCAAATGTACGGTGAAACCCGCGGTGCTGTCCCGCCAATGGAGCGGGGATAAGCTGCTCATCGACGGACAGTGCACGGTGAGTGTCCTGTATCTCGATGAGGAGCGCAAATGCGTGCGCGCATTTTCCTGCGCCGAGCCGTTTTCCTGCAGCATCACCGCGCAAAACCCCACCGACACGCTGCCCTTTGTGTCGGCACGGGTAAACTATGTCAACTGTCGGGCGGCAAGCCCGCGCCGCATCGGCGTGCACGGTGCGTTGACGGTGAAGATGCAGCAGATGCCGTTCGGGGAAGAAACAGTGCTGTCGGACATCGACGGTGACGGCATCTGCAAAAAGACGGAAACGGTCGCCTATTCCGCGCCTGCGGGCAGCGCCGAAAAGATGTTTACGGTGAGCGAGGTGGTGGACATCGGCAGCGGCAAGCCGCCGGTGGAAATGCCGGTGCGCTTTTCCTGCACACCGCTTGTCACCGCGTGTAAGCAGCTGCCGGACAAAGCGATCGTCAAGGGCAATGTGCAGCTGCACACCCTGTATGTCGCGGATGCGACGGCGGGGACGACCGAGAAAGCAACACACGAATTTCCGTTCAGTCAGATTTTGGATCTCGAAGGCCTTGATGACGACTGCAGGTGTGTGACGCATGCGGAGGTTCTGTCTGCCGAGGTACACGCGACCGCCGATCCGAACGGCAGAAACACGCTGCTGGCGGTGACGATCAAGCTATGCGTGCGGGCGGAGGCTTTCCGCAACAGCACGGTCGATATCGTGACGGATGCCTATTGCACGGCGTGCCCCGGCGAGACAGAGACGATACGCCTTGTCACCGAGCAGCTCTGTAATGTGCGTCAGGAAAACACTGCGCTCAAGGAGGTGTTGGAGCTGCCGAGTGACTCCATGGCGGAGATCGTGGATCTTTGGTGTGAGCTGTTGCCGGTGACCACCCGCATGGAGGGCGACACGGCATATATCGACGGTCATTTGCAGATTTCCATGCTCGGTCGCGACCGCGACGGCGGCATCGCCTATTATGAGCATGCCGACGCCTACACACTGCAATATGACGACCGCTGCGACGATATGCGCGCCGAGGTGGCGCCTGCCGACACGGAATATGCCATCGTCGGCGGCAGGATCGAGGTGCGGCTGGAGCTTGCCGTCTGTCGGCTTTGCTACACGCGCGGCGAGCAGACGGCGCTTTGCCGCTTTGAGACGGCGGCAGAGCCCTATCCCGCCGAGCGGGCGGCGGTGCGCATTCGCCGCGCCAAGCAGGGGGACAGCGTGTGGGACATTGCCAAGAGCTGCCACACAGCGCCCGCTGCCGTGAAAGAGGAGAACGGCATCGCCGGAGACACGCTCCCCGAGGATATGCTGCTCTTGCTGCCGCTTTGCTGAGAAACAAAAAAGGAGCTGCATCGCAGCTCCTTTTTTTCTTGTCTTTTCCGATAAAATGCGGTATACTACATACAGAATTTGTAAATTGGAGTGCGTGTATGAAAACCTTTGTCGCTCTGCGGGAAACCTATCCCGTCTTTCGCTTTCATGCCTATGATCTGACGCTTTCCGAAAAAACGGTGGAGATCACCTATCATTTTGAGATCGCGGGGCTTGCCGCCTTTGCGCCGCACTGGTCGTTTCCGCGCGGCACGGCGGCGGTGACGGCGGACGATCCGACGCTGCGGCGGCTGGCGTTTTCGCTCGGCATGGTGGAGCTTGTGAGCTATTGGAAGCTGTGCTGCTGTCCGCGGGTGGAAATTTTCGCAGGGGCGCTTGATGATGCGCAGTGCACCTGGTGGAAACGGCTGTATTTCCACGGGCTGGGCGAATTTTTCTATCGCAACGGCATCACGCCTGACGCCGACAGCTTCATGGAGCTTGTCTCGTGCGGCGAGCCGATCGAGGGCGCGTCTGCGCCGATGCCGAAAAACGGCTGTCTCGTGCCGATCGGAGGGGGCAAGGACTCTGCGGTGACGCTGGAGCTTTTGCGCGGACAAAAGGCGACGAACTTTTGCTATATCATCAACCCCCGCGGCGCGACGCTGGAAACGGTGAAGGCGGCGGGCTATGATGCGGCGCACACGCTGGCGGTGCACCGCACACTGGATAAGACCATGCTGGAATTGAACCGCGCGGGATTTCTCAACGGTCACACGCCGTTTTCTGCCATCGTGGCGTTTTCGAGCGTGCTGACGGCATACCTGCAAGGGCTGCGGTATGTGGTGCTGTCGAACGAGTCGAGCGCCAATGAGAGCACCGTCGCGGGCAGCACGGTCAATCATCAGTATTCCAAGAGCTTCGCTTTCGAGCGGGATTTTCATGAATATGAAGAAAAGTATATCGCCTCCGGCGTGCTGTATTTCAGCCTCCTGCGCCCGATGAGCGAATATAAGATCGCACAGCTTTTTGCCGCAATGCCGCAGTATCACCGCGTTTTCCGCAGTTGCAATGTCGGCAGCAGGGAGGATATCTGGTGCGGGCACTGTCCGAAGTGTCTGTTTGTGTTTCTGATCCTGTCGCCGTTTTTGCCGCATGCTGCCGTGTGCGACATTTTCGGCAGGGATATGCTGGCGGATGAAAGCATGCAGCCCGTTTTTGATCAGCTCATCGGCATCTCGCCGGAAAAGCCGTTTGAGTGCGTCGGCAGTCGCGGCGAGGTGAACACCGCCGCCGTGCAGACCGTGCGGCAGATGGAGGCGGCGGGAGAAAAGCTGCCGTATCTGCTGCAATACTATAAGACGACGCCGCTTTTTACGCAATATAGCAGGGCGCCGCACGCCTATGAGAACGACTATGACGCGGAAAACCTGTTGCCGCCCGCGTTCGCGGCGCTGGTGCGTGCAGCCTACTGAGAAAGGGTGAGGGATGTTGAAGGAGACGCTTTACCGGCTGTGCGCCGGGAAACGGGTGCTGCTTTTGGGCTTCGGCAGAGAGGGGCGCTCCACGCTGCGGCTCTTGACCGCGGTGGGCGGCTGGGCCTCGCT
>ERZ1673744.3145-NODE-3145-length-11419-cov-7.098557_pt1 | contig 11419 bp, 9 predicted proteins | sample MGYA00580207_ERZ1673744 | MGnify/ENA primary metagenome ERZ1673744 (study PRJEB41218, sample SAMN15661751) | gut metagenome | host: Homo sapiens | place: Canada: London | collected 2015-08-20/2019-03-30 | study: EMG produced TPA metagenomics assembly of... | reverse complement strand
GCATATCGCTGGGGACGATGAGCTTGGTAGCTTTGCCGTCAGCGACCTTCTCCATTGCTTCCATGCTGCGCAGGGCCAGGAAGTTGTGGTTGGGGTTCGCCTCGTTGATCATGCGGATGGCGTCGGCCTGGGCTTTCTGCACGGTCAGCAGGGCCTCGGCTTCACCTTCGGCCTCGCGGATGCGCTGCTGCTTCACGGCCTCGGCGCGCAGGATGGCGGACTCTTTTTCGCCCTCGGCACGGGTGATGGCGGCCTGCTTTTCGCCCTCGGCCAGCAGGATCGAGGCGCGCTTCTCGCGGTCGGCCTTCATCTGCTTTTCCATAGCCTGGCGGATTTCCACCGGAGGCTCGATGTTTTTCAGCTCAACGCGGTTGACCTTGATGCCCCAGCGGTCGGTGGCTTCGTCCAGGCTGGCGGTGATCTTTGTGTTGATGAGGTCGCGGCTGGTCAGCGTCTCGTCCAGCGTCATCGAGCCGATGATGTCACGCAGAGTCGTGGCGGACAGGTTCTCGATGGCCTGGATCGGGCGGTTGACGCCGTAGGCGTACATCTTGGCGTCAAACACCTGGAAGAAAACGACGGTGTCGATCATCATGGTGACGTTGTCGCGGGTGATGACGGGCTGCGGGGGGAAGTCGGCGGCTTCCTCCTTCAGGGAGACTTTGCGGGAGATGCGCTCAACAAACGGCGTGCGGATGTGCAGGCCCGCGCCCCAGGTGTCCTTGTAGACGCCGAGCCACTCGGTGACGTAGGCGTTGGACTGGGGAACAATGACGATGCAGCGCACCAAAACTACCAGAATAATAATCAGCAGAATGGCAAAAATCAACAGCATGGGGATTCCTCCTTTTTCTTTTGAAACTTACTCTGCGGCCGCGTTGACGGTCACAGGGACTACGATGAGAATGGCACCGTCCACGGCCACGACCTTGCAGCGCTCGCCTTTTGGCAGCGGCGTTTCGGCGCGGGCCTGCCAATCCAGGCCGTCCACCCGCACGCGGCCGAGAGTGCCCGGCTCAATATCCACCAGCACAACGCCCTGTTTGCCGATGGTCAGCGGGGAACCGTTGGTGACAGGGGCTTTGTGCTCACCTCGGCGGCTGGCAAGGGTGGGAATCATCAGCGCCAGCGTAATGGCCGATACGACGGCAAAAACAAGCGCCTGCCAGCCGAAGCCAATGTTGAAAAAGCTCGCTGCCATGGCCGCTGCCGCGCCCACCGCGAACCACACCGACACAAGGGCGGTGGTGGCGGCTTCCACGGCGATAAAAGCAACAATGGCGACAAGCCAGAGGATCGTATCAAACCACATGGCGGTACTCCTTTCGGCAGGAAAAATGTATTTATCACTACTTTAACATTCTGCCGCTGCGCTGTCAAGAATTAGTTGTGGGGTAAAAATGTAAATGGTTGCGCAAGACTATACATAACGCAATAATTCGCTGAAATTATCCTCGTTGTAAACGCAAAGCCCGTGCGCTTGCAGCAATTCCGCCGTCACCCCATCCCCGGCAATTTTGCGGTGCCGGAATGTGCCGTCGTAGATCGTGCCGCAGCCGCAGCTGGGGCTGTTGGCTTTTAAGATGGCCGCCTCGCACCCGGTCAGCCGGGTCAGCTGCAAGGCGGCCTCGGCACCGCGCTGATATTGCGCAGTCACGTCAGTGCCGGTTTCGGTCAGCACGCAGTCCCCGGTGCGCTCGGCCGGCGGGCGCGGCGTGGGCAGGCCGCCGTAGACCTCGGGGCAGATGGGGATAAAGGTATGGCCGCTGTGCTGCACGGCATTCAGCAGGGCGGGGCAGACGTTGTCGCCGCCGGACTATTTACAGGCGACGCCCAGCAGACAGGCACTGACGAGGATTTTCATGAAAACCACCGACTTTCCGTAAATTGTGCGGTAAAACCAGTGTAGCATAAAAGGAAAGAAACCACAATGAAAAAATATTTTGACCGCCCACCCATGGACACATAGAATTAACAGGTTAGCTCTTGCAATGTATGCCCGCAGCGCTTACAATACTACTAACTTTCCGTAAATTGTGCGGTAAACCCAGTGCAGCATAAAAGAGGAGGAACCACAATGAAAAAATATTTTGACCGCCCGCCGAGCACGATGGGGGATTGGCTGGTGCTGGCGGCGGGGACGGCGCTGCTGTTTGCCGCTGTGGCACGGCTGCCCGCGGCCCTGATGGCGCTGGGCGGTCTGCTGGCGCTGCTGGCACCCTTCGGCTGGGGGCTGGTGCTGGCCTACGTGCTCGACATTCCTACGCGCTTTTTTGCACAAAAACTGTTTGGCGGGCGGCGCGGCTGGGCGATGGGGGCCAGCTACGCGCTGTTTTTCGGCGTGCTGGCACTGCTGGCGGCGTTGGTCGTGCCCCAGCTGGTGCAAAGCATCACCGCTTTTGCCGGACGGTTGGCCGCCTATGAGGAAACCATCCGCCAACTCTTGCTCTGGGTGCAGGCGACCTTCGGCATCGACATGGCCACGGCGGAACAGCTGGTGCAGACCGTGGGGCGTGAGCTGCAAGGCTGGTTCGCGTCGCTCTCCCGCCAGGCGGCCCAGGCGGCGGCCCGCGCGGCGGGGGATGCTGCAGGCGCCGCCGCCAATGCCTTTGTGGCGCTGGCGGTCAGTATCTACCTGCTCTCCGGCAAAGAAAATCTGCTGCACGCCGCGCACACCTGCCTGCGGGCAGCGCTGCCGCCCCGGGCGGCGGGCAGTGTGCTGGCTGTATGCACACTGGCAAACCGGATCTTCAGCGGCTATCTGGTCGGGCAGCTTGTGGATGCCCTGCTGGTGGGCGGGGAAACCTTCGCCCTCATGTCGATTTTTGGGCTGGAGTACGCCCCGTTGCTGGCAGTGCTGGTGGGCGTGACGAACATTGTGCCGGTGCTGGGGCCGTTCCTCGGCGCGGTGCCGGGCATCGTCATCCTGCTGCTGGAATCGCCTTGGAAAGCGGCAGAATTTGCCATCATCATTTTGGTAGTGCAGCAGGTGGACGGCAACTTCATTGCGCCGCGCATCCTGGGCGGGGCCACCGGCCTGCCGGGGCTGGGTGTGCTGCTGGCCATTGTGGTGGGCGGTGCTTGGTTTGGCATCCCGGGCATGGCGCTGGGCGTGCCCACGCTGGCTGTGGTAGCGGCGCTGCTCAAGCAGGCGGTGGGGGCCGGGCTGGCAGCCCGAGGCCTGGACGCGGATGCCCTCGACCGGGATTTCCCGCCCATGGACACACAAAATTAACAGGTTATCTCTTGCAATGTACGCCCGCAGCGCTTACAATACTACTAATATGGTATAAAAAGGGGCGGAGCGCTTGAAAGACGAACATATCTGGTCCAAAAAGCCGGAGACGATATTGGATTGGTTCTGCGTGGTCGGGGCCTGTATCGCATTTTATCTGATTTTAAACAACCTCGGGTATTTCCTGGGCAAAATCGGCTTCTTTATTGGGATTCTGTCGCCGTTTGCGGGCGGCGTGGTCATTGCCTACATCCTGGATCCGATGGTGAAATTCTTTTACCACAAACTGTTCAAGGAAAAAAACAAGACACGCGGCATTGCTATTCTGATGGCCTATGCCGTGGCGATCCTGTTGATCGTGCTGCTGGCATGGCTGGTCATCCCGCAGATCGTGAACAGTATCGTCATGCTGTTTACGAACTTCCCCAGCTACATACAGGGCGTGCAGGATCTACTGGTCATGATGCAGGATCGCTACGGCATCGACTTGCAGCAGGCTATCAAAATGCTGGACGATTCTGAGGCCATGGTCAAGGAAGTGTACAGCCTGGCGACCGCCGCCATGCCGCAGATCGTGGACAGCATTGGCAGCGTGGCGTCCAACTTTGTGGGCATCTTTACTTCGGTGGCGGCCAGTATCTATATGTTGGCGGATAAAGAGCATCTGCTCCACCAGCTGCGCACGCTGACCCACGCCTTTTTGCCGGAGAAAGCGGCTGACAATACGCTGCGCATCTGCCATTACGCCAACGTGAACTTTACCGGGTTCTTCGTCGGCAAGATCATCGACTCGGCCATCATCGGCGTCATCACCTTTGTGGCAATGACGATCCTGCGCCTGGACTTTGCACTGCTCATCAGTGTGTTTATCGGCATCACGAACATCATCCCGGTGTTCGGCCCCTTCATCGGCGCAATTCCCAGCATCTTTATCCTGCTGCTGGTCGACCCCATCCAGGCGGTTATTTTCGGTGTGCTCATCCTTGTCATCCAGCAGCTGGACGGCAACTTCATCGGCCCGAAGATCTTAGGCTCGTCCATCGGTATTTCTGCCCTGTGGATTTTGTTCTCCATCGTGGTGGGCGGCGATTTGTTCGGCATTGTCGGTATGGTCGTCGGTGTGCCGGTGTTCGCCACGCTCTACGGCCTGGCCCAGGAGTTTGTGCATTACACGCTGGATAAGCGAGGCATCGACGCTGAGGGCAACCCAAGGGAACAAACGGCCGAGGATAAGGAAAACGTGTTTGAGTAAAGGGGCTTTGCCCGCTTGCCGCAAAAAATAAGCCACGGTTTACAGAACGACCCTGTAAACCGTGGCTATTTCTATTTTGTTTAAAATTCTTTTCGGTTCTTTTTCTTTTAAGAAAAGGAATAAAACCCCCGCAAACTCATGCCCCCGGCAGCAGCGTGACCACATCCCGCAGCAGTACCAGCGGGTTCTCGCCCTTCTGGACACGCAGGCTGAAATAGGGGCGGCCCAGGGCGTTGTACAGGACCCGGTGCGGGTACTGCGCCATGACCTGCTCCAACTGGCGCGGACCGACGATATCACTATACAAGATCAGCTGGTCGCCGCGCTGTACGATCTCCGCAATGCCAACGCGGGCCGCCGTCACGCGGATGAGAGATACATCCACCAACCCCTGCACGCTCTTGGGCGGGCTGCCGTAACGGTCGATGAGTTCGTCCAGCACATCCTCTGCGTCGGTGGTCGTCTCGATGGCCGCAATGCGCTTGTAGGCCTCGATGCGCCCGGCGGCGTCCGGAATGTAGTCCTCCGGCAGGAAGGCGTCCACCGTGATATCCACAAGGCAGTCGCTCTTGTCTGGGGCCGGGGCCTCGCCGCGGGCCGTGGCAATGGCCTGGCCCAGCATCTTCACGTACAGATCGTAGCCCACGGCCTCCATATGGCCGTGCTGGCTGTGGCCCAAAAGGCTGCCCGCACCGCGTATCTGCAAATCGCGCATAGCGATGCGGAAGCCCGAGCCGAAGGAGGTGAACTCCCGGATGGCCGAAAGCCGCTTGGCGGCAATTTCTGTCAGCACTTTATCGCGCGTAAACGTGAAATACGCATATGCCTTGCGGGAGGAACGTCCCACGCGGCCACGTATCTGGTACAGCTGCGACAGGCCCATCCGGTCTGCATTCTCAATGATCAGCGTGTTGCAGTTGCGCACATCGACGCCGGTCTCGATCAGCGTCGTACAGACAAGAACATCGATCTCATTGTCCAGTAATTGCTGCCACACCGACGAAATCTGTTCTTCCGTCATCTTGCCGTGGGCAATGCCGATGCGCGCGCCCGGTATCAGCTTGCCGATGCGGGCCGCGCACTCGTCGATGGTATCCACACGGTTGTGCAGGTAGTAGACCTGCCCGCCGCGGGCCAGCTCCTTGCGAATGGCTTCCGAGACGATGCCCTCATCGTATTCCAGCACATAAGTCTCGATGGGCTGACGCTCGAACGGCGGCTGTTCAATCGTGGACATATCGCGGATGCCGGACAGCGCCATGTTCAGCGTGCGGGGGATCGGTGTGGCCGACAGGGTCAGCATATCGACACCGATGAAGTTTTCTTTGAGCTTCTCTTTATGCTTGACGCCGAAGCGCTGCTCCTCGTCGATGATGACAAGGCCCAGATCGTGGAACTTTACATCGTTGGACAGCAGCCGGTGCGTGCCCACAACGATATCCACCGTGCCGTCTTTTAAACCGCGCAGCGTCTCTTTTTGCTCCTTCGGCGTGCGGTAGCGGGACAACAGCCCGATGCGGATGGGGAAGGACTCCATCCGGGTCAGCGCCGTGTTAAAGTGCTGCCACGCCAAAATTGTGGTGGGGGCAAGGATGGCGCACTGCTTGCCGCCCATCACGCACTTGAACGCCGCCCGCAGCGCAACCTCGGTTTTGCCGACGCCGACATCGCCGCAGAGCAGGCGGTCCATCGGCCACGGCTCCTCCATATCGTGCTTGATGTCCGCCGCGCAGGTCAGCTGGTCGGGCGTTTCCTCGTAGGCGAAGCGCTGTTCAAAATCGCCCTGCCAGGTGTCGTCGGAGGGGAAGGCGTAGCCGTGGGCCTGCTTGCGGCGGGCGTACAGCTCAATCAGCTCTTTCGCCATCAGCTCCGTGGCGGCCTTGACCTTTTTGCGGGTCTTGGCCCAGTCATTGCCGCCCAGGCGGCTCAACTTCACATTGTCGCTGTCGCCCGGCGCGGTGTAGCGGGACAGCAGATCCAGCTGGGTAACAGGCACATAGAGCACGTCCTTTTTGTCGTACTCAATGCGCAGGTAATCTTTGGTGACGCCCTGCACGGCCATCCGCTGGATGCCCGCATACCGGCCAATGCCGTGGTTCTGGTGTACGACCAGGTCGCCAACCGAGATTTCGCTCAGACTGTTCAGCGCATCTTTGCTGCGCTTTTTCTTTTTCTGTGCGCCGCTCACGCCGAAGGCCCGCGCCGTGAAGAGCGCGAACTTGGCAAAGGGCAGGCTGCACCCGGCGGAGAGCTGCCCCGGCAGGATCTGCACCATCCCGGCGGATGGATCGGCCTCCGCGTCGGTGGTGACGTTCAGCCCCTTGGTGCGCAGGTCCGCTGCCAGGCCCGCCGCCGCGCGGGGCGTGCCAGCCATGATCGTGACTGCCGCGCCGCCGCTGCAAAGCGGCTGGATGTCCTCCAGCAGTGCTGCGACCTCGCCGCCCCAGGTGGGCAGCGTGTGGGCGGGCGCGTTGACGATGGCTTTCAAGGGCACATCGGGCATACTGCGGGCAAAATTCTCGGCACAGAGCGTACGGTGGGTGCTCGTCTGCGCCCAGAGCCAGCTGCTCTCGGCGTAGAGCTTATCCAGCCCGGGGGCCAGCACGCCGTCCTCCAGCAGGGCGGAAAGCTCCTCGCTGCGGCGGTAGACGGTGGCACGTTCGGCCTCCCGCAGGGACGCGGGTTCTTCCAGAATCAGAAGCGGGTCGTCGAAATAGTCAAAAATCGTTGCAGGCTCGGGGTAGCGCAGCGACAGATATTTGTCCATGTTCACCGGCATCGCGCCGCCGTCCAGCTGGGCCAGGTCGCTGGCCGTGCAGCTTTCCAGTGCAGTGCGCCGCTTGCCGCGGGCTTTTTTGATGGTCGCGCGGATCAGCTCGGCGGCCTCGCCGGGCAAACCGAACAGTACCTCCCGGGCGGGGGAGACGTAGATTTTTTCGATTGGTTCATCCCGGCGCTGGGTGGCCAGGTCAAAGCTGTGCATCGTGTCGATCTCGTCACCCCAGAACTCGAGACGCGCGGGTTGTTTCATGTCGGGCGCGTAGATATCCACAATGTCGCCGCGGATGGAAAACTGGCCCGGCCCATCCACCTGGTCGCGCCGGGTGTAGCCTGCGCCGTAGAGCAGCGCCGTCAGGTCGGCGCGGGGCAGGGTATCGCCGGGGTGCAGCGTGCGGGTGTTGGCGCAGAACTCGGCCCGGGGCGTCGTGTACTGGGTCAGCCCCTCGTCCGGCACACAGACGGCCTGCAGACGGCCGCCGACCAGATCGCCCAGCACGGCCAGGCGGCGGTACTCGTACTCGCGGGCTGTACCCTCAATGGGGCGCAGCACATAGTCGCGAGCGGGGAACACCGCCGCCGCCACGCCCAGCGCGTTCAGGTCGCCCGCAAAGCGGGTGGCCTCGGCCTCACCGGGGGTCACGATGCAGAGCGGCCTGTTCAGTGCCTGGGAAAGCGCGGCGTAAACCAGCGCCCGCCCTGCCCCGGGAATGCCAAATAAGGCGCAAGCCCCCGGTCCCCCGAGCGCCTGCGCCAGTTTTGCGTATTCTTCGGTTTTGGTAAAAAGTGCGTTGAACATAGCTTATCAGCTCAAAAATTCGGTCTTGAGCCAGCCGTATTTGCCGTCGTAGTTGACCACGACCCAGCTGCCGTCCTCGTTGGTGCCCAGGGCGGTCACGCCGGTCCCGGCGGGCACGCTGGTCACTTTGTCGTAGTCGGTGCCGGGGCCTGCACGCAGGTTCATGCCGGAATCACCGGGGGTGGTGTAGCTGGGCTGCTCGCCCTCATTGTAATAGGTGGTGGGCTGCACGCTCAGGCCGTCAAAGGTGGGCACGGGGGTCGGCTCCGGGGTAGGCTCAGGCTCAGCGGGCTGCTCTTCGGCAGGCTGCTCCTCGGCAGGGGGTTCGGCGGTGTCGCCGGTGGCCTCTGCGGTGAAGCTGTCGGCAGTCGGGTCATTCACGCCTGCTGCGGCGGAGGTGGTGTCGCTCGTCGCAGGGGCCGCGTCACCGCTGTCGGTCTTGCCGTCAAAAGTGCCGGTGAGCAGCAGCACGCTGAAAATGATGCTGGCAACCAGGGCCACCGCACAGATGGCCAGGCGGGTCATGGCTTTTTTGCGTAATTCACTCATGGTTAAACGTCCCCTTAGTGGTTGAACTTGTTTTGGGCGTACTGCAAATTGCCGTCCATCAGCAGCTTGCAGGCGTCCTCAATGTCCGGGTAGCGGTCGGTCATGGCTTTGCGGTCCGCGGGGGGCAGCTTGCCCAGCACCCAGGCGGCCAGATCGTACTGCGGGTTTGGCTTGGCCCCGATGCCGATGCGGATGCGGTTGAAGTTCTCGGTGTCCAGGCTGGCAATGATGCTTTTCAGCCCATTGTGCCCGCCCGCCGAGCCGTGGGGCCGGATGCGCAGATGCCCCGGCTCCTGGGTGATATCGTCGCACAGGACGATGACGTGGTCAGCGGGGATTTTGTAAAAGTTTGCAGTGGGGGCAATGCTCTGGCCGCTGAGGTTCATATAGGTCAGCGGTTTGAGCAGCACGACCTTGTGCTGCCCCACCTGGGCGGTGCCGTACAGGCCCTGCCACTTGGCTTTTGTGATGCTGCACCCCCACTGAGCGGCCAGATAATCCAGCGCTTCAAACCCGGCGTTGTGGCGGGTGCCGTCGTATTTCGGTTCGGGGTTGCCCAGCCCGGCAATCAGCCAGTCTGCCCCGGAGGTCATTCCTAACATAGTGTGTCCTTTGTCGTGTTGGTACGCTTTGCCGCGGGGCGTCGAGGACGCTGCCCCCCTGCAATATTATTTCGCTTTCTTTTCCGCTTCCAGCTTCTGCTTTTTGGCGATGTACTTTTCCAGCTTCTTCTCGCCCCAGCCCTCGATCTCGGCCTGCTTGGCGCGCTCAATGCTCAACGCACCGGCGGGCACGTCGTGGCCGATGGTGGAACCGGCGGCGGTGAAGGCGTGATCGCCCACCGTGACCGGTGCGACAAGGTTCGTGTTGCAGCCGATGAAGGCATAGTCGCCGATGGTGGTGTGAAACTTGCCCTCGCCATCATAGTTGCAGGTGACGGTGCCGCAGCCGAAGTTGCAGTACTTGCCCACGGTGGCGTCGCCGATGTAGGTCAGGTGGCTGACGGTGTTGCCCTCGGCAAAGTCGGCGTTCTTCGTCTCGACATAAGCGCCCAGGTGGCAGCCCTCGGCAGTCTTGGTGCCGGTGCGTACATGGGTGAAGGGACCGATCTTGTTGTTGGGGCCGATGTGGCTGTCATAGCACTGGCTGGCGTTGATGGTGGAGCCTGCGTCCACGACGGTATTCTCCAGCAGGGTGTTGGGGCCGATGACGCAGTCCGCGCCAATGACGGTCTTGCCGCGCAGGATGCAGCCGGGCAGGATGGTGGCACCGGGGGCAATGACGACCTCCGGCTCAATATAGACATCGCGGCTGATGAAATTCACGCCGTTATCCAGGTGGCGCTCAAAGGTGGCAGCGTAGCGCTGCTGCGTCAGTTCAAATTTCTCTCTTGCGGTAGACATGAGCATCTTCCTTTATATACGGTTTGCAGTCAGGGGCGGGCCGCTGTGCCCGCGAAACTCTGATACCCATATATTGTATAACACCCGGCGGATTTTAGCAAGCCGAAAAACGCCTTTCGACGCAATTTCCCCGAAAAAGTTCTGTGAAGGGGAAAGAATCATGAAAAAGTACATCTTTTTCATAAGAAAATTTATTATGCTTTGCAGCGGGAAATATTATACTGTGGCCGTAAGATGCAATAGAAGAAGGAGAGAACCCCCATGAAACCCCGAAACACCCTGATGCAGAGAATCGCAGCGCTGGCCCTGGCCGGTATGGCGGTAACATACTACAAAAAGAAAACCAGATGAAAAAAGGGAACGGACACCGCATCCGTTCCCTTTTGTATTACCACAAAAACAAGGAATTAAAAAATATTTCAAACTTCCCACCCATTATAGTTTACACTATTTTTGTGCAAATTGCAATAGGCAAACCGAAAAAGTTTGTCTACTTTTCGGCGAAACTATTGAGCATTTTTTTAACAATCTACTGGAAATCTGTCTTTCGGTCTGTTATAATGGACTATGCAAACATGATTTATGTGATGCAAACACGTCACCAATTTGGGAGGTAACTATGAGCAAGAAATTCTTGTACCTGTTCAAAGAGGGCCATGACGCCTTCGGCGGCGACCAGACCACCATGAAGAACACTCTGGGTGGTAAGGGCGCCGGCCTGGCCGAGATGACCCACGCCGGTATGCCGGTTCCGCAGGGCTTCACCATCACCACCGAGGCCTGCACCCAGTACTACGCCGACAACCGCGAAATCAACGATGAGATCAAGGCGGATATCTTCAAATACATGGGCATCCTTGAGGAGCAGACCGGTAAGACCTTCGGCTCCATCGAGAACCCCCTGCTGGTTTCCGTCCGTTCCGGCGCACGTCAGTCCATGCCCGGCATGATGGACACCATCCTGAACCTGGGCCTGAACGACCAGGCTGTTGAAGGCCTGGCCAAGAAGACCAACAACCCCCGCTTTGCATATGACTGCTACCGCCGCTTCATCCAGATGTACTCTGACGTCGTCATGGAGCTGGGCAAGAGCTTCTTTGAGGAGCGCATCGACGCCATGAAGGAGCGCAAGGGCGTGAAGCAGGACGTTGAGCTGGACGCCAACGACCTGAAGGAACTGGTCAAGGAATTCAAGCAGATTTACCTGGAGAAGCAGGGCGAAGAGTTCCCCCAGGATCCCAAAGAGCAGCTGATCGGCGCTGTCAAGGCCGTCTTCCGTTCTTGGGACAACCCCCGCGCCAACGTTTATCGTAAGATGAACGAGATCCCCTACGAGTGGGGCACCGCTGTCAACGTGCAGCAGATGGCCTTCGGTAACTCCGGTATGCGTTCCGGCACCGGCG
>ERZ1673744.3142-NODE-3142-length-11428-cov-4.476743_pt1 | contig 11428 bp, 14 predicted proteins | sample MGYA00580207_ERZ1673744 | MGnify/ENA primary metagenome ERZ1673744 (study PRJEB41218, sample SAMN15661751) | gut metagenome | host: Homo sapiens | place: Canada: London | collected 2015-08-20/2019-03-30 | study: EMG produced TPA metagenomics assembly of... | reverse complement strand
CGAGTGTTCCAAGACCACCGCCAAGGCCGGTTATGTGAAGATCACCCTGAAAGGGGATAAGTCATGAGTTGCCGGGGCTTTGAACCTGTTTGCACCAATAATGAACTTCGGGAGTATTTCAGCGCCAAGGGCCTGACCTATGACAGCATTGATGAAGGTGATATTTTGATCCTTTGCATGATGCTTCAGAAGGAATTGAAGAAATCCAATAAGGCTGGTGAAACTTCCGTCACCATGACTTTAAGCAAACAGGTTGACATGAAGAAGGCCACCAACGGCCACATTACCGAGTGTTACATCTACATGAACGCCCACTATTTCACCCGGCGTGAATGTATCAGCTTCAACCGGGATGGGTGGATTGGTTTTGCTGGATGGGCCGATGATGGCAACACTAACCCGTTGCGCCGTGCCTTCCTTGCATGGTGTGACTATTTGGCGGAAGGTGGTGAAGCCGATGGCAAGGGATGAAGTATGGGATGCCCTGAAAAATCATGCCAAACAGGTTCATTCAGAACGGGTTGCAAAGAACCCCGACCGGATCGCCTATGCCATTCAGCAGTTTGAAGCCCACGGCATTGAATACCAACTGAAGAATGAGCAAACCGGACATTTCCATTGTTGGCGAAAGTCTGATGATAAACTGTTCCAATTCTACGCTGGAACGGGTAAAATTCAGGGCTTCACCCAAGTCAGAGGTATTCACAGCCTGATTCAGATGTTGGAGGGGTGAGCCGATGGCCGGTGAAAAGAACTTTGAAAACCGCCTGAAGAAGTGGTTGGAAAGTGAAGGGATTTATCCCTTGGGTGAACCAGTTGACCGCATGAGCGCCCCGCCCTGTGGCTTCTATGAAAAGCGTTGGGGTGGAAGCCGGTATGTGAAAAGCGGCCTTCCTGATATGCGGATCACCGTGAAGGGCATTGCCCTTGAAGTGGAGCTGAAGGCCACCAATGGAACCCCATCTGTGCTTCAGAAGCGTAATTTGGCCCAAATCAACGGTTCACAGGGGTTCGGGTTCATCCTTTACCCGGAAGGCTTTGAAGCCTTCAAGACTATTGTGAAAGGGGTGAAACAATGCGAGTTTCCCACAGCCGGGTTGAAGTCTTTGATAGATGCCCATACAAATACCGCTTGCGATATGTGGAAGGGATAGACACGATCCCGAACACGGACGCAGACAACGCCCTGATCCTTGGCACCGCCCTTCACACCGGCATTGAAGAAGGGGTTGAACAGGCCCTTGACTTCTACAAGAACAGCTTCCCGGTTCTGACGGATGATCACATTCATGAAATGATGAAGCTGGAAGCCATGATCCCCAAGGCCAAGGCCCTATTGCCACCGGGCGGAGCCTTTGAACTTCCTATTGGAAACGCTGATTTTATAGGCTTTATGGATTATCTGTGGCCCGCTGGATGGATGAACACAAGGCACCCTTCCAACTATTGGGGTGAAGATGTTCAGGTGTTTGATCTGTACGACTTCAAATATTCCAACAATGCCAAAAGCTACGCCGTTTCCGGTCAGTTGCATGAATACAAGTATTGGTATGAACTGACCCACCCCGGCCACCGGATCAGGAATATGTATTTTCTGATTGTCCCAAAGGTGAAAATCAGGCAGAAGAAAACGGAAACCATTCAGCAATTCCGGGACAGGTTGCAGGATGCTTTGAAAGACGCTGAACCATCTTTATTGCCGGTTCAGTATGACCCCATGAAAATTGTGGACTTCTTGACCGGCACAAAGCACATGGTTGAAGCCACAGATTTTCCCAAGAACCCTAACCACTTTTGCGGTTGGTGTGAATATCAAGAATACTGTGAGAAAGGATGGGATTATATGTTACTTCCCAAAAATGAACGGCGCAATCTGAACGCCACCAAGAAGAAGGTTGTCTGGCTATATGGCGCACCCTTCAGCGGCAAGACCTTCTTCGCAAACCAGTTCCCTGATCCCCTGATGCTGAACACGGATGGCAATATCAAGTTTGTGGATGCCCCCTATATCGCTATCCGGGACACGGTAACGGTGGAAGGTCGGTTGACCAAGCGGCAGTTGGCTTGGGAAGTCTTTTCCGATGCTGTGACAGAGTTGGAGAAGAAACAGAACGATTTCAAAACCATCGTGGTTGACCTTCTGGAAGATGTTTATGAATCGTGCCGGGTTTACATCTGTGACCGTCAGGGCTGGAAGCATGAATCTGATGATTCCTTCCGTGCGTGGGATATGGTCAGAAGCGAGTTCCTGAACACCCTGAAGCGGCTTGTGAATCTGGACTATGAAAACATCATCCTGATCAGCCATGAGGACAGAAGCCGTGACCTGACCCGCAAGGGCGGCGATAAGATCAGTTCCATCAAGCCGAACCTTCAGGATAAGGTGGCAAACAAGGTGGCCGGTATGGTTGATCTGGTGGCCCGTATCGTGGCGGACGATGATGAACGGGTGCTGTCTTTCAAGACTTCTGAAGTGATCTTCGGCGGTGGCCGTTTGACTGTCCGTGATAAGGAAATCCCGCTGACCTATGACGCTTTCTGTGAAGTCTACGAGGAAGCCAACCAGAAGGCCGCAGGAGCCGTGAAGCGTGGCGGCAATGCCCCGGCTACCCCAGCACCTGAAACCACCGACACGCCCACCACAGCGCCCAGCAGAAGGGGCAGAAAGGCCAAGACTGTAACCCCGCCCCCGGCTGGTAACTATGATCCGGCTGAAGATGCGGCAAAGGCGGCTTGTGGTGATCCTGATGGAACTTGGACACCGGGCGGCGGTGAAAAGGATGATTCTGTTCCTGTTGATGAACCGGCCACCGGTGACACCCCGCCTTGGAACGATCTTCCCAAATGCCCGGACGGTGAACGCATTTTCAGACAGCACGATCAGAACCCGGAAATCCCCCTTTGTCCGTCCATTGACGCTGGCCACCGTTGCCACAAGGAAGGCGGCCCCGATGGTTGCCCCCTGTGGGATCGCCCCAAGGCACAGGCAGAGGAACCCGCACCCAAGACGGATGCTAACCCGCCCCGCCGTACCCGGAAGAAGCGTGAAGAATAATGGCTGATGTGCTGATGATTGCCGGGAAGCCTGAAACCATTTTCAAGGCCCGTGATTTTGAATATCTGGTTGAAAAGCACATGGGCTATGAAGCGGCCAAGTATTTCCGGGAATACGCTGAAAAGGCTGATGAAGAAGTCAGATCGGCCAAGGCCGGTGAGAACACAGACCTTGCTTCCTATGAAGCTGACCTTGAAAGCAATCACAGAGCCTTTCAGGACATTCAGACGGAAGCCGCAGTTATCACGGGTGTTCTTCAAGAAAAACGGATAAACCGTGAGAAGATCGCCCATGCAGTCAGGGAAATTGGAAAAATTCTTTCCAACCAAATATAAAAACAACATTTTTTGGAGGTAAAAAACTATGGCTATTGATTTTGACAAGATTGATCGTTCCGTTGATCTGAAGGGCCTTCAGGCTGATGTGGAGGATGCCAAGAAGAACGGCGGCGGTGATTTCCCCACCATTCCCGCTGGCAAGTATGAAGTGAAGCTGGAAAGCATGGAGATCAAAGGCACCAAGGCCGATCCCAACCGCCCCATGCTGGCCGTGTCCTTCAAAATCCTGTCCGGTGAGTTCAAGAACCAGCGCCTTTTCATGAACCGTGTCCTTTACGGCACCAAAAATGACAAGAACATGATCGCTTCTGCTATGGGCTTCCTTGAAAAGCTGGATTCCGGTGTTCCTATCAGCTTCACCAGCTACAAGCAGTTTGCCCAGCTTGTTCTTGATGTGGCGGAAGCTATTGATGGAACCTTGGAATATGCGGTGGACTATGATGATTCTCGCTTCAATTCCATCACTGTTGAGGAGGTTTTTGAGGTTGAAAACTGACCGCAGATTTTTTATAATCAAATCGAGCACAAATAGTGCTTGGTGCGGTTTTGAACCTTAACTTTCAAGCACAACCTGTGGGGCTTCGGCCCCACAATGGCCCCAAGTGAAAGCCTTCCCGTGGCGGGGCTGATAAGGCGGCAACGCTGACCGATTTCACAAAAGCTGAAAGGATGTGAGTTGATGATCTTCTATGATTTTGAGGTTTTCCGGTATGACTGGTTGGTTGTCCTGATCGACCTGAACGCCCGGAAAGAAACCGTGATTATCAATGATCCCGACAAGCTGAAGCGTTTCTATGAGGAACACAAGGGCGTGATTTGGGCCGGTTACAATTCCCGGAACTATGATCAGTACATCCTAAAGGCCATTCTGTGTGGGTTTGATCCAAAGCCTGTGAATGATTGGATCATTGCAGAGGACAAACCCGGTTACAGATATTCAAGCCTGTTCAGGGAATACCCGCTGATCAATTATGATGTGATGCCGAACCCGCCAATCAGCCTGAAGGCGCTGGAAGCGTTCATGGGCCATTCCATCAAAGAAACTTCTGTTCCCTTCGACATTGACCGGCCTTTGACTGAAGCAGAATTGGCCGAAACGGTCAAGTATTGCCGCCATGATGTGGAACAGACGGTGGAAGTGTGGTTAAGGCGGAAGGAAGATGAATTTGATGCCCAAATGTCACTTGTGAAGGCGTTCCATCTTCCTATTTCCGACATTGGCCGCACCAAGGCCCAGCTTTCCGCCAAAATCCTTGGAGCCGTTCAGCGGGAACACAATGATGAATTTGAAATTGAGTTCCCGTCCAGCTTGCGGATCGAAAAATACACGGAAGTTCTGAACTGGTACAAAAACCCCCTGAACCGTGACTATTCCAAAACCCTTGAACTGGATGTGGCCGGGGTTCCCCATGTGTTCGCTTGGGGTGGCCTTCATGGGGCAATTCCCAAATATCACGGGGAAGGCTGGTTCGTCAATGTGGATGTGGCTTCCTATTACCCATCTTTGATGCTGGTTTATAAGTGGCTTTCCCGCAATGTTCACGATCCTTCCAAGTATGCGGAAATCTACCACACCCGCCTGAAGCTGAAGGCAGAGAAGAACCCCATGCAACAGCCTTATAAAATCGTTCTGAACAGCACCTATGGCGCTATGAAAGATAAGCACAACGCCATGTATGACCCCCGGCAAGCCAACAATGTTTGTGTGGGCGGTCAGCTTCTTCTTCTGGATTTGATTGAACGGCTGGAAGATCATTGTGAAATCATCCAGAGCAACACGGATGGTATTTTGGTCAAACTTCGCCGGTATGAAGATTTTGAAATGCTGGACGATCTGTGTTGGGAATGGGAGCAAAGAACCGGGATGCGCCTTGAATTTGATGAATTTCAAAAGGTGTATCAGAAGGATGTGAACAATTACATCATTGTTCCTTCCGGGCCGCTTCGTGACGAAAAAGGGAAACCCCGCTGGAAGTGCAAGGGTGCCTATGTCAAAAAACTGTCCGATCTGGATTATGACCTTCCCATTGTCAACCGGGCCATTGTGAACTATTTCCTTCAGGGGATCAGCCCGGAAACAACCATCATGGAATGTTCCGATCTTCGGGATTTTCAGAAGGTGGTGAAGGTGTCCAGCAAGTACAAATACGCCCTTTATTCCCCGATGATTACGGAAGCCAAGATCAGGGATGAAAAAGGCCGTTCCAAGAAAATCACCCGCTTCAGCGGTGGTGAGGTTCAGACGGATAAAACCTTCCGGGTGTTTGCTTCCAAGGATCAGAGCAAGGGCGGAATCTTCAAGGTTTCCGGGAAAATCGTCAAGGGCCGGGAAAAGAATCCTGAAAAGTTCGGCAACACCCCGGATCATTGTTTCTTCATCAATGATGATGTGACCAACCTTCCCATCCCGGATGAACTGGACAAGCAATATTACATTGATGTTGCTTGGGATCGCCTGAAAGATTTTGGGGTGGAACGATGAACAATAAAACCTTTCGGGGGGGAGCGTTGAAGCATGGAACTGTTTAGGGGCTATGTGCCTACCAGAAACAAACAATGCCTTGAAAAGTTCAAAGGCGTTGAAAAACTGAAAACCCGTTCTGAAGTCCAAGACCTTGATGAATACGCCGGTATTCTTGGGGAAGAAACCATCCTGATTGATGTGGATGATGCGGAAACATCTGAACTTTTGTTCAGAATTGTTCAGGATTTAGAACTGAAGTGCAGAGTGTACGCCACCACACGGGGAAAACACTTCTTGTTCAAGAACTGTGGTGTTAAAAAAAGCTGGACGAAATGCACCTTGGCCGTGGGTATCACCACGGATGGAAAGGTTGGAGCCAATAACAGCTATGAAATCTTGAAGTCTGGTGGCGTGGAACGGCCTATTCTGTATGACTTCCCTGAAGGGGAGATTCAGGAACTTCCCAAGTGGCTAACCCCGGTGAAAAGCAACTATGATTTCCCGAATCTTGGGGAAGGTGATGGGCGGAACCAAACCCTGTTCAACTACATTCTGACCCTTCAGAGTGACGATTTTACCAAGGAAGAAGCCCGTGAATGTATCAGGCTGATTAACCGTTATGTGCTGAAGAAGCCACTTTCCGACAAGGAACTTGATGTGATCCTTCGGGATGATGCTTTCAAGAAAACATCCTTCTTCCGGGATAAAACCTTCCTGTTTGATAAGTTCGCCACCTACCTAAAGAACAACAACCATATTGTGAAGATCAATAACCAGCTTCACATTTACAAGGATGGTATCTATGTTTCCGGTGCCGGTGAGATTGAAGGGGCCATGATCAAGCTGATCAGCAACCTGAAACGGGCGTGGCGTTCGGAAGTCCTGTCCTATCTGGAAATCATGATTGAGGAAAACACCAAGGCCACCAACCCGAATATCATTGCTTTCAGCAACGGCCTTTACAATATCCGGGATGGTTCCTTCAAAGAGTTCACCCCGGATGTGGTCATTACAAACAAAATCCCGTGGCCGTACAACCCCGCCGCCCATGATGATCTGTTGGATCATACCCTGAACCGGCTGGCCTGTGATGATCCTGAAGTCCGGGCCTTGCTGGAAGAAATGGTGGGCTATTGTATGTACCGTCGCAATGAACTTGGCAAAGCCTTCATCCTGATTGGCGATAAGAGCAACGGCAAATCCACCTTCCTTCATGTGGTGAAGAACCTTCTTGGGGATCAGAACATTGCTTCCCTTGACCTGAAGGAATTGGGCGATAGGTTCAAAACCGCTGAACTGTTCGGCAAGCTGGCGAACATCGGTGATGATATTGGTGATGAATTTATTGCCAATGCTTCCGTGTTCAAGAAGCTGGTCACGGGTGATCGGGTGAATGTGGAGCGCAAAGGCCAAGATCCATTTGAGTTCAACAATTATTCCAAGTTCCTGTTCAGCGCCAACAATATTCCCCGTATCAAGGACAAAACCGGAGCCGTTCAGCGGCGTTTGGTGATCGTTCCCTTCGATGCCAAGTTCACCCCCAATGATGCAGACTTCCGCCCATTCATCAAGGATGAACTGTGTGAACAGGGTTCAATGGAATATCTGGCCTTGCTTGGCCTTCAGGGGTTGAAGCGGGTTCTTGGGAACGCACAGTTCACCACTTCCAGCAGAGTTCAGGGGCAGTTGGACGAATATGAGGAAAACAACAACCCCATTATTGGGTTCATCAATGAAGTTGGCCTTGACGGGATTGAAAATGAAGCCACCGATTCCGTGTATCGCCGGTATAAGGAATATTGCATTGCAAACAACTTCCAAGCCCTTTCCAAGATTGAGTTTTCCCGGCAGATCACAAAACGCTGTGGCTTCACAACGGTTCCCAAGTGGATCAGAAACCGGAAAACCCGTGTGTTTGTGAAAGGCGGTGACACAGAATGAGTGGTTCCAAGAAGGTGTTCACCACTTTGGGCAGTTCCAACCATGTTCCTGAAGAACGAGAAGCATTTGATTACTACGCCACCGATCCAAGGGCCGTGGAAATGCTTCTGGAACTGGAACAGTTTTCCCCGGTCATTTGGGAACCGGCCTGTGGTGAAGGCCACATTTCCAAGGTGCTTCAGGCCCACGGTTATGAAGTCATTTCAACCGATCTGATTTACCGGGGCTTCGGTGATCCTGAACCGCTGGATTTCCTGAAGGAAACGCTGGACGATTTTGAAGGCGATATAATCACAAACCCGCCGTATTCAATGGGGCTTGAATTTGTTCAAAGGGCGCTTGAAAGCGTCCACCCCGGTGGAAAAGTGGCTATGTTCCTGAAGGTTCAGTTCTTGAAGGGGCAAAAACGGGGTGAGTTCTTCAAGCGTACCCCCCCCCGAAAGGTTTATATCAGCCGTTCCCGGCTGGCCTGTTATAAAAACGGTGATATGACCGGGAAACCGGAAAGCGCCATTGCCTATGCGTGGTATGTATGGGAAAAAGGGTTTACCGGTGATCCGGTGATTAAGTGGTTCAACTGAAAGGATGGTGAAGCATGAACCATCAATATTCCAGATTCAAGAAGAAAAATATCCCCTATGCCAAAGTGGGGCGGCGAGTGTTTATCAACTTATTCAATGCAGAAACCTTTTGTTCAAAACATGGGCTTGATATGGATTCCGCCATTGAATATGGTGAAAACACTGAACTGAAGCGGAAGGTTGAAGAAATCGCTAAATACCAGAAGCCGATTCTTCGGGAAGTCATTGAGCGGCTGGAAAATCGGTGTGCCGTTCTACACGAGGAAATAAAAAGACTTTCAGATTCCTTGGAGAATTGCCACCCGCTGGATCGGGGGTTTCTTGAAGATCAGCTTAACAAGGCGATTTCTAAAAACGATGGCACCCATGAAGCAAGGGAAATAGTGTGGGACCTGTTAGAAGAATTAGAAAGGTTGACTGGATGGCATGATTAAAGACAGTGGAGAGCGCACCCAGTTTGATACTGGGGCGGTTCGGGATATGCACACCGGCAAAGGCCGCATGGATTTATTACCGTGGGAAGCCCTTGTGGAAGTTTCCAAGCATTGTGAAGAAGGGGCGCTGAAGTACGGGGAACGCAACTGTGAAAAAGGCATTCCCATTCACAGCCTGATTGATTCGGCCTTCCGCCACCTTGCCAAGTACATGATGGGCATGAAGGATGAACCCCACCTTCGAGCGGCTTGCTGGAATTGCTTATTCGCCCTGTATATGGAAATCAAACACCCTGAACTTCAGGACATACCAACCAGAATGGAGGAACCGCATGAACAGGGCTGAACGGCGGAGAGCCAAGAAAGCGGGTATTCCGGTAAAGAAGGAACCGGTGGTAAATATCAAAGCCGCCGATGTTCAGAAGATGAAACAGGACGCTTCCAAGGAAGCCGCTGACAAGGCTTTTCTGTTGATGTTGGGGTTGCCGGTGATGGTACTTCATGACAAATTCGGATTTGGCCCGGTTCGCTGTGAACGCTTCACCGATGCTGTTCTTGATCTGTATGACAGTTTTGAAAAAGGGTATGTGACCCTTGACGATATTCACGGAGCCTTGAAAGAGGAATGCGGCATTACCATTGAAAGGAAGTGAAGCCAATGCCTAAACCTTGGGAAAATGCTGAAAGCTATAATGATCCTACGGCCTATCACGGCACAAAGAACATCATCCGGGAAGAAGATGAACAACAGAAGCGGGTGAACACCCTGATCTTCGTCCTGAAGTACATCATCCGTTTGGCTGGCTTTGAACTGCTGAACAGAATTGAAATTCGTGAACGCAAGAGCGGGAGGGAATATAGATGAAAAAAGAAGTTTTGGTTCATGGGGCCATGAAATACCGCTGTGATAAATGCGGACGGTCATAGTGGATGTTCTTGGAAAAGGGCATTGAAGAATTTGGTAAGAATCACAAGCCTTCGCCATTTTGTATCATGTGCCGTTGTGGTGGAACGGCTATGGATGTTTCTGGAATTGTCAAAATCCCCGATGGTGGCTATAAACCCCTTCCCGCTGGTGAAGGATATTTCGCCAATAAAAAGGATTCTGATTGTGGGGTTCCGGTTCTTCCCGTCTTTCTTCAGTAGGGGTTGGAACAGCGTGTGGAACAGGTATGGAATAGATGTTTTTTCTATATCTGTTCCGCACGAAAACCCTTGATTTTCAAGACTTTTTCAGTTGTTTTCAGGGAACGGAACAGATGGAACAGATGTAAATATACTTTCTTCTTATTAAGAAAAAAATATATAAGAAATGTGTATATAAGGAACTGCCCGTTTTATCTGTTCCATGCGTTCCAAACCCTTGAAACCACTTGATTTTTCAGCATTTATTAACGGTACAGATGCAATGAAAACGGAACAGACCACCGCAGAAAGGATATGTTACATAGTGAATGACAAAGACCTTTCCCAACAGGCCAAGGATTTTCTGAACCAGATCAGCCGCCTTGATGCCTTGATCAATAGACTTCTGAACACGGTTGCAACAGAGCGTTCCCGGTTGACTTCCATCGGGTGTGAACTGAAACAGGACAAGGTTCAGACTTCAGGCCCCAAGAACAGCCTTGAAGAAACGATCTGCAAAATTGATGAACTTGAAAGAACCATCAACGCCCGGATTGATGAACTTGTTGACCTGAAGAACGCTACCCTGAAGGCAATTCAGATCCTTCCTGACTTCGATCAGCAAAATGTTCTGATTGCCCGATACATTGACGGGAAGAAATGGCTTGATATTGCCTTTGACCTTAACTTTTCAATTTCACAGGTTTATAAAATTCACGAGAAGGCCCTGATTTCTTTTTCTGAAAAGAACCCTAACCTTTTATTATCGCTTGAACAGTAGTGTAAAATCCTATTCTTGTGAAAAGTGTGTAGGATTTTACAGTATCAAGCGTGTTATTCTGGAATCGTAAAAATGCACCCCTTATAGGGGTGCATTTCACTTTTTTAGGAAAGGGGTGAATACCTGTGACACCAAGACAGCGGAAGTTCTGTGATGAATACCTGATCAGCGGCAATGCTACGGATGCGGCAATCAAGGCGGGGTATTCGCCCAAGACCGCAAAGCAAACGGGTTCTGAAAACCTCGCAAAACCTGACTTGAAAGCGTACATCGAAACTGAACTTGAAAAACTTCATTCGGCCAAGATCGCTGACGCTGAAGAAGTCATGAAATACCTGACTTCGGTGATGCGGGGTGAACATACTGAAGAAATCCCCATCCTGTGTGGTGACGGTTGCCAAGAATTGACGCAGAAAGAGGTTGGAGCCAAGGAAAGGCTGAAGGCCGCTGAACTGATTGGCAAGCGTTATGGTATGTTCACGGACAAGGTAGGTGTGGAAGGGGCCGTTCCGGTGATTATCACAGGGGATGATCAACTTGAAGATTAGCCCACAGGCCAAGCGGGTTCACCTTCCTGAAGTGGTGGGCAAAGGGTACAAGACCTTTTGGAACTTCAAAGGCCGCTACCGGGTTTGTAAGGGGAGCCGTGCAAGCAAGAAATCCAAAACCACGGCCCTGAACATCATCAAACGGATGATGCAATACTCGG
>ERZ1673744.3137-NODE-3137-length-11438-cov-4.721163_pt1 | contig 11438 bp, 8 predicted proteins | sample MGYA00580207_ERZ1673744 | MGnify/ENA primary metagenome ERZ1673744 (study PRJEB41218, sample SAMN15661751) | gut metagenome | host: Homo sapiens | place: Canada: London | collected 2015-08-20/2019-03-30 | study: EMG produced TPA metagenomics assembly of... | reverse complement strand
TCGTCCACCAGCTTGCAGCCGGGAGCCTTGGCGATGACCTCCCGCGCCTGCTCCACGGTGACCGGTACGTCAAAATGGCAGCTGACGGAAATGGAGTGGCTGCGCACGACAGGAACGCGGACGCAGGTGCAGCTGACCTTCAGCTCGGGCAGGTGCATGATCTTGCGGCCTTCGTTCTGCATCTTCATTTCTTCGCTGGTGTAGCCCTCGAACTGCTCGCCGCCGATCTGGGGGATCAGGTTGAAGGCGATCTGGTGGGAAAATACCTTCGGCTCGTAGGTTTTGCCTTCCCGCAGTGCCTCTACCTCATTCATCAGTTCGATGGGGCCGCCCGCGCCTGCGCCGGAGACGGCCTGATACGTGGAAGCGGTCATGGTGCGGATGGGGGCGATGGTGTTCAGCGCGTTCACCGCCGTGACGGTGATGATGGTGGAGCAGTTGGGATTGGAGATGATGCCCTTGTGGTTCTTCACGTCCTCGGGGTTGACCTCCGGCACGATCAGCGGCACCTCAGGATTCAGGCGGAACGCGGAGGAATTGTCCACGAACACCGCGCCGGAGGCCACGATCGCAGGGGCAAACTTCTTGGCGATGTCATTTTCCGCCGCGCCCAGAACGATGTCCACGCCCTTGAATGCTGTGTCGGCGGCTTCCTGAATGGTCACGTCCTCACCGCGGAACTTCACGGTTTTGCCCGCGCTCCGGGCGGAGGCCAGCGGGACCAGCTTCCCGACGGGGAAATTGCGTTCCTGCAGAACCTTGATCATTTCCTGTCCCACAGCGCCGGTCGCGCCAAGGACGGCTACAGTATAGGTTTTCATATTTTCATTCCTCCCACACATTATTTTACAAAGCTGTTGTACAGAACCCGGATGGCTTCCTTGAAGTCCTTGTTGTCCACGCCGAAGATGATGTTCAATTCGTCAGGGCCCTGGTTGATCATGCGGATGTTGATGCCGCTTTCGCCCAGCGCCTTGAAGATCCGGCCGGAAATGCCGGGACGGAAGGCCATCTTCCGGCCGACGGCGGCGACCACGGCAATGTGGTGGTGGACGTCCAGCGTATCCGGCTGGGCTTCCTTTTTGATCTCCGCCATAATGGTGTACAGCTCCTTCTCCACCGCGGCGGTGGGAAGCACGACGGACACGTTGTCAATGCCGTTGGGAACGTAGTCCACGGAAATGTTATGCCGTTCCAGCACCGACAGAACTCTGCGCAGGACGCCGACCTGATTGCTCATGCCCCGCTTGGTCAGGGAGATGATGGAAAAGTCCTTTTTGCCCGTGATGCCGGTGATGAACCGATCGGGGTCAACGTCCCCGGAGAAGGACTCCTGGATCATGGTGCCGGGGGCGTCAGGGTCGTTGGTGTTGCGGATGTTGACGGGGATGTTCTTCTCCCGCACCGGGAAAATGGAATCCTCGTGAAGCACCTGCGCGCCGGAATAGCTCAGCTCCCGAAGCTCGTCGTAGGTGACTTCCGGGATAGCCTGAGGATCGTCCACGATCCGGGGGTCGGCCATGAGGATGCCGGACACGTCCGTCCAGTTTTCGTACACGTCCGCGTCCAGCGCCGCCGCCGCCAGCGCGCCGGTGATGTCGCTGCCGCCCCGAGAGAAGGTGTGGATGGCGCCGTCGGGCATGGCGCCGTAGAATCCGGGGATCACCGCGCCGTAGCCAAGCAGCACCTGATTGCGCAGTGCCTTGTAGGATACCTCCCGGTTCACAGTGCCGTCCATGTTGAACATTACCCAGTCTGCCGCGTCCACGAACTGGAAGCCCAGGTAGGCCGCCATCAGCTTGGCGGAGAAATACTCGCCCCGGCTGACCAGCTCCTCCTGGGTCACTTCCTTCGCGTCGATGCGCTTTTTCAGAGCCTCCAGCTCCGGCTCCAGCGCCAGGTCAAGCCCCAGCTCATCCCGGATGTCCAGATAGCGGGACGCGATCATGTCAAAAATGCTGCTGCAGTCCACGCCATACTGGACGTGGGCATAGCACAGATAGAGAAGGTCGGTCAGCTTATGGTCATTGCCGAACCGCTTGCCCGCGGCGGAGACCACCACGACCCGGCGCTCCGGGTCGGCCAGAAGGATATCCCGTACCTTGCGGTACTGGCCGGCATCCGCCATGGAGCTGCCGCCGAATTTGACTACTTTCATTTTCTGTTCCTCTCTGTCACTCTCAGTCATCCGCGAATTGCCGCGGCGAATGCGTTGGGATTCTCTTTCAGCCATGCGTGCATTGCGGCAACGGATACCGGCGCGGTCACCGCCGCGCTGCCCCAATGCTCCTTTGTCTCGCCATTCCAGTTGCCGCGAACGTACCATGTCAGCTTCTCGTCGTTCACAGCCGCCGCATGGCCGCCGTAGGGGGCGTAGAAGCCCTTCCCGGCAAGAACGTCCACAAGATCCTGCACCACATTGTATGCGGTGGGATACCGGCCTGCGCCCTGGCCGAAGAAGCTCATGCGCTGAGAGGTCTCGCCGATAAAGGTAATTAAATTGTAGTTCATAGGAACGGCAGCCTCCGGCTCGCCGTCCTTCACCAGGGTGGGCTGGACGTAGGCGCTGATGACGCCGTTTTCCCGCTTGCCCGTGGCGATCAGCTTGCACACAAGGCCGTGGGCTTTGAAGTTCTCCACGTCTTCGGCCTTGATATTGCGAATGCCCGCCACGGGGACGGTTCCCTTATCCAGACTCACGCCGAAGGCAATGTTGGCGGACAGAATGGCCTTGTGCCATGTGTCGATGCCGTCCACGTCGGTGGATGGGTCGGCTTCGGCGTAGCCCAGCGCCTGCGCCTGTTTCAGCACATCGTCATAATTGAGGCCCTGACGGGTCATGTTGTCGAGAATATAGTTGCAGGTGCCGTTCATGATGCCGCCGACCTCCCGGATGCTCTGCACCCGGCGGGCGCGTTCCAGCTCGGAAAGCCAGCCGATGCCGCCGCCCACGGCTGCTGTGCAGCGGAAGCAGACGCCCTTTTCCTTCACCAGGGGCAGCAGCTCGTCATAGAAGGTGCATACCAGCGCCTTGTTGGCAGTTACCACATTTTTCCCCGCCTCAATGGCGGCGCGGACATAGTCGTAAGCAGGGTACAGCCCGCCCATGACCTCCACCACGGTGTCGATGCTGTCGTCCTCCACAATGTCACGGATGTCCCGGACGGTCTTCGCGTCGGGAAGCTGCATATCCTCCCGGCGCAGAACCTTGACGACCTGCATATCGTCTCTGCCCCGGGTAAGCTCATACACGCCCCGGCCGACGACACCGAAGCCCAGCAATCCGATCTTCATCAAATCATCCCCCGTTTTGTCTGTATGTGCGGTGATTTTTGGTCAGTGTGTAAAAACGGATGTGTCCATCCCGAAAACACTTGCTTTTTGTCGGAAAACAGTATATCATATACCTGCTCAAATTTCAACCACGCCAAAAAGCCAAGGTTTTCCCGGTATTCCCAAACTTTTTGTGCAATTAGCAAAGAATCGATCACAGGAGGATATTATGCTCTATCATTCCACCCGGAGCGAAGCCCACTTTGTGGACAGCGCCGAGGCCGTGCTGGAGGGTCTTGCCCCCGACGGCGGCCTGTATATGCCCGAGAGCATTCCCGCGTTTGACTGGCAGGCTTGCCTGCGGGGCAGCTCTACGGAAATGTCCGCGAAAATTCTTGCCGCCCTGCTGCCGGATATTCCCGATATGGATACGCTGGTTCGCCGCGCCTATCAGGGGAAATTTGAAACCGAAGATCTGACCCCCACCGTTTCCGTAGGCGGTTATTCCGTGCTGGAGCTGTTCCGGGGGCCTACATCCGCTTTTAAGGACGTGGCGCTTTCCATGCTGCCCCAGCTGCTCACCGCCGCCAAAACCGTCAAGGGGATGGAAAAGGACATTCTGATTCTCACCGCTACCTCCGGCGACACCGGCAAGGCCGCTCTGGAGGGCTTCCGGGACGTGCCCGGGGTACGCATCTGCGTATTTTATCCCGACGGCGGCGTCTCTCAGGTGCAGCGTGCCCAGATGGTGACCCAAGAGGGCGGCAACGTGGCCGTCTCGGCCGTCCGGGGCAACTTTGACGACGCCCAGACCGGCGTGAAGAATATTTTCGCCGCCTGTCAGGGCCGGGAGCTGCCCTACGCCCTGTCCAGCGCCAACTCCATCAATATCGGCCGTCTCGCGCCCCAGATCATGTACTACTTCCGCTCCTACTGCGACCTGCTGGACGCCGGGAAGATCAAGCTGGGCGACGAGGTCAACTACTCCGTCCCCACCGGCAACTTCGGCGATATTCTGGCGGGGTACCTTGCCAAACGGCTGGGTCTGCCCGTTGGGAAGCTGATCTGTGCCTCCAACGCCAACAACGTCCTCACCGACTTTATCCGCACCGGCGTTTACGACAAACGCCGTCCCCTGCTGAAGACCACCTCCCCCTCCATGGACATTCTGGTGTCCTCCAACTTAGAGCGGCTGCTGTATCTGCTGTCCGGGGACACCGCTCTGGTGTCCGGGCTGATGAACAGCCTGAACCGGGAGGGCGTTTACACCGTCCCCGGCGCACTGCTGGAACAAATCCAGAAGAAATTCTGGGCTGCCTACTGCGACGACGCCAAAGCGCAGGAGATCATGGGCCGGGTCTACCGGGATTGGGGCTATCTGTGCGATCCCCACACCGCTTCCGGCTGGGCTGCGGCGGAGGAATACGTCTCCCAGACCGGCGACAATCGTCCCATGGTGGTGCTGTCCACCGCGTCTCCCTATAAGTTCCCCGCGGCGGTTCTCGCTGCCGTGGGCGGCGATACCTCCGGCAGCGAGTTCGACCAGATGGCGCGGCTGTCCGCCATGACGGGTGTGCCCATCCCGAAAAATCTGGCGGGCCTGCAGGGCAAGCCCGAGCGCCACACCGGCGTCATCAACAAGGAAGACATGCTGGACTACGTCCTGCATCTGTAAGCCGACAGGAGAAGCTGCATGAAACGAGTTACCATCCGCGTTCCCGCCACCACCGCGAACCTCGGCCCCGGGTTTGACGCCTTCGGCTGCGCCCTGAGCCTGTACACCGACGTTACCTTTGAAGAAACCGACTCCGGTCTGGAGATTACCGGCTGCGACGAAGCCTACACGGGGCCTGACAATCTGGCCTACACCGCCTACTGCGCCGTGCTGGGCACCTTAAGCGAGGAAGTCCGGGGCGTGAAGATCCACATCGACGCCCACATTCCCATCTGCCGGGGACTCGGTTCCTCCGCCGCGCTGCTGGTGGCCGGCGCCATGGGCGCAAACGTCCTGCGGGGCAATAAGCTCTCCACACAGGGCCTGCTCAACATCACCAACGCCATGGAAGGGCATCCGGACAATCTGGCGCCCGCTTTCCTGGGCGGTCTCACCGCGTCCATGGTGGACGGCGGTCTGCCGGTGAGCGTCAGCTTTCCCCTCCACGCCGGGTGGGAATTTCTGGTTCTCATTCCGGACTTCACCCTGTCCACGCCCCTTGCCCGTTCCGTTCTGCCGGAGCAGGTCAACCGCCGGGACGCCATCTACAACATCTCCCACGGTGCGCTGGTGCTCAAGGCACTGGAGCTTGGGGACGAGAAGCTGCTGCGCACCGCCATGCAGGACAGGCTTCACCAGAACTACCGGAAAAAGCTGATTCCGGACTACGAAAAAATCGAGGCGCTGGTGCGCACCGTCGGCGCGGCCTTCTGTCTTTCCGGCGCAGGCCCCACTCTGCTGTGCATCACCCGCAACCCCGGGTTGGAAGAAAAGCTTGCCAAGAAGCTGGACAGCATCACAGAGCATCACTGGCAGATGCTGCCCCTCCACGTGGAATTCGAGGGCGCCCACGTCCTGAAAGCAGAATAAAACAAAAACTTCGTATGACGCAAAATCATACGAAGTTTTTTATCTTCTCAAACACCCAGCAGGAGCTTCGCAAACAGGAAATACACCAGCAAGCTCAGGGCGTCCACGATGGTCGTGATAAAGGGGCTTGCCATCACCGCCGGGTCAAAGCCCAGACGCTTGGCAAACAGAGGCAGCGTGCAGCCGACGAACTTGGCAAGGATGACCGTCACACAAAGCGTCAGGCACACCACGCCGTTGACCAGCAGGCTGATGCTTTCGTTGCCCATCAGCAGCCGATCGACCAGCAGAATTTTCAGGAAGCAGGCAGCTGCCAGCGCCGCGCCGCAGAGCACTGCCGTGCGGGCTTCCTTCCACATCACCCGGAACAGGTCGGTAAAATGCAGCTCGTCCAGACTCAGGGCACGGATGACGGTCACGGAGGACTGAGAACCACAGTTACCGCCGGTATCCATCAGCATGGGGATAAAGGCGGTCAGCACCGGGAGCAAGCTCAGGGCATCCTCAAAAGAGGTAATGATCATCCCCGTAAAGGTAGCGGAGACCATCAAAAGCATCAGCCACGGGATCCGGTGCTTGAACAGGTCGAAGGGCGTACTCTTGAGGTAGGTCTTTTCCGAAGGGGTCATAGCGGCCATGATCTCCATGTCCTCAGTAGCCGCGTCCTGCATGACGTCCATGGCGTCGTCGAAGGTGACGATACCCACCATCCGGTTCTCCCCGTCCACCACGGGCAGGGCGATGAAGTTATATTTGGAAAGGGTCGCCGCCACTTCCTCCTGATCGGTCTGGGTGGTGACCGAGATCAGGTTCGTTTCCATGATGTCTTCGATCTTGGTCTCGTCATCGGCGGCCAGCAGAAGATCCTTTACCGTCACAAGACCGATGAGCGTCCTGTCCTTTTCCGTAACGTAGCAGGTGTAAATGGTCTCCTTATCCACGCCCTGACGTCGGATGCGGAGAATGGCCTCCTCCACGGTCATGTGGGGACGCAGGGAGACGTATTCCGTGGTCATGATGGAACCGGCGGAATCTTCGGGGTAACGCAAAATCTGATTGATAGAGCTGCGCATTTCCGGGTCGGCGTGCTTTAAGATACGCTGCACCACGTTCGCGGGCATTTCCTCGACGATATCCGCCGCGTCGTCCACGTACAGCTCGTCCAGAACTTCCTTCAGCTCGTTGTCGGAGAAGCCCCGGATGAGAAGCTCTTTGGCCTCCGGCTCCATTTCCACAAACGTCTCCGCCGCCTGTTCCTTGGGAAGCAGGCGGAACATGAGGGGGATCTGTTTTTCGTCCAGCCCGTCAAAAAGTCCGGCGACATCCATCGGATTCATGGTCGTGAGGATATCCCGGAGAGTTGCATATTTTTTCTCCTCCAGCAGCTTCAGGAGGGCTTTTTCCACAATTTCAAAACGCTCTGCCATTCGTAATTCCTCCTATTCATTTATTTGTGAGATGAATAGGCAATTTACGCAGACAAAATAACTACAGACTCACCCGGACGGCAAGCCGCACTCTACTTCGTCCAGGTATATTGCCGTTGCCGCCAGCGTCCAAGAGAATCCCTCCTTTGAAGTCACAGTTTCTCTTATTTTACCCATCTTTGACGGAAATGTCAACCTTGACGGAAAGAAGTTGGGATAGTAAAATGAAAATATATCGCTTTTACTATCCGCCGGCCGCACCGGCGGAAAAAAGGAGGAATTCCCATGCTCCGGATTGCCGCTGAGGAAGACGTAAGCGCCATGCTTGCCATTTACCGGCCTTACGTTCTGACCTCTACCGCCACATTTGAATACGACCCACCCAGCGAAGAAGAATTCTTACGCCGCTACCACACCATCACCACCCAGTTCCCATGGCTTCTCTGGGAGGAGGACGGGCAGATTCTCGGCTACGCCTACGCAAGTCTGCCCTTTTCCCGTGCGGCATACGCATGGTGCGCCGAACCGACCATCTATCTCAAATCTCAGGCACGGGGCAAAGGCATCGGAAAAGCGCTGTACGACGCGCTGGAAGCGATCCTCGACGCGCAGGGGTATTACCTTCTTTACTCCCTCGTCTGCGGGGAAAACGAAAACTCCATGCGCTTCCACGAAAAGCGCGGCTACCGCACCGTGGCGCATTTTCCGGCCTGCGGCTTCAAGTTTGGCAGGTGGCTTGACCTGAACTGGATGGAAAAGCGGCTGAAGGGCGTCGATCCCCCGGGCGGCGCCCCCGTCCCATGGCAGGCCGTTATGCAAAACGCAGAATTCATTCACCAATATTTAGATAATTTTTCCCTTTCCTAATCAGGGAAAATATGATATTTTATCAGAGTGGATAGATGTCCCCAAACATCTGCGCAAAACCGAGAGCGGCACTAACGAATCTCCGGGTCAACGGGAGATTCTCAAAAAATCTACATAAGGAGCTGTGACCATGTATTTTCAGAAAAAGCGCGTAATCGCGATGCTGCTTGCCGGCGGACAGGGCAGTCGGCTTAAGGTTCTGACGGAGAAAACCGCCAAGCCTGCCGTTCCCTTCGGCGGCAAATACCGTATCATCGATTTTCCTTTGAGCAACTGTGTCAACTCCGGCATCGACACCGTGGGTATTCTGACCCAGTATCAGCCTCTGGAGCTGAATGAGTATATCGGAAACGGACAGCCTTGGAACCTGAACAAGACCCATTCCTGCGCGCAGGTTCTGCCCCCCTATGAGCGTCACGACAAGAAATCCGGCTGGTACAAGGGCACCGCCAACGCCATTTATCAGAACATCGACTTCGTGGACCGCTTCAACCCCGACTACGTGGTCATTCTCTCCGGCGACCACATCTACAAGATGGACTACGCCGCCATGGTGGCCTACCACGAAAAGCATAAGGCTTCCTGCACCATCGCCGTGCGCAGCGTCCCTCTGGCGGAGGCTTCCCGCTTCGGTATCCTGAATACCAACCCCGACAACACCATTTACGAATTCGAGGAAAAGCCCGCCAAGCCCAAGTCCACCAACGCTTCCATGGGCATTTACTGCTTCAACTGGCAGGTACTGCGGGACGCCCTGATCGCTGACGAGGAAAACCCCAGCTCCGCCAACGATTTCGGCAAGAACATCATTCCAAGCCTGCTGGCCGACGGCCACAAGATGATGGCCTACCCCTTCGACGGCTACTGGAAGGATGTGGGAACCATCGATTCTCTGTGGGAAGCCAACATGGATCTGCTGGGCAAGGAACCTGCCTTCCAGCTCCGGGGCGACAAGCGCTCCACCATCTACGCCCGCAACTCCGCCATGCCGTCCTCCTACATTGACGAGCAGGCCGAGATCGTCAACGCCTTCGTGGCCGAAGGCTCCGAGGTCTACGGCACCGTCCACCACAGCATCATCTCCATCGGCTGCACCGTCGGTGAGGGCGCGCTGGTAGAGGACAGCGTCGTCATGCCCGGCGTGGTCATCGAGTCCGGCGCCATCGTCCGCCACGCCATTCTGGGCGAGGACTCCAAGGTCTGCAAGAACGCCATCGTGGGCGGCGCTTACGCCGACGGGGAAAAGAAGAAGATCAGCGTCACGTCCAAGGGCGCTGTCGTCGAAGCCAACACCGTGCTGAAGCCCGGTGACATGCTGTAACAGGAGGAAAAATGCAATGAACGTAACCGGTATTGTATTTACCAACGACGCAAGCCTTGGTGAGCTGACCACCAAGCGCACCATGGCCTCCCTGCCCTTCGGCGGCCGCTACCGTCAGGTAGACTGGGCGCTGTCCAATCTGGCCTGCGCCGGTGTCCGCCACATCGGCATCATCTCCCGTCACAACTACCAGTCCCTGATGAACCACATCGGCGACGGTGAGGAGTGGGGGCTGGAGCTGGAGGAGGGCGGTCTGGAATTCCTGACCCCCTACGCCCAGTCCGAAGTCCACCGCTACCGGGGCAAGCTGGAGTCTCTCGCCAGCGCCATGGACTTCCTCGCCTACGGCTCTGATGACGAGCTGGTCATCATGACCGACTCCGCCATTCTCTCCAACATCGACCTGACCAAGGTCATCGCCGCCCACGTAAAGAGCGGCCGGAACATCACCGTAGTCACCAAGGCCGGTATCTGCAACGGGGAAAAGATGATTGATCTGGCCATGAAGCTGGACGGGAAAGGCAACGTGACCGACATGCTGGTGGACTTTGCCGCCCCCGCCGATTATGTCGCTTCCATGGACATCTTCGTGGTGGGCAAGAAGTGGCTCATCCAGCAGACCAAGGAAATGATCGCCCGGGACAAGTTCCACATGGATCGTGACCTCGTTCTGGGCGGCTGGCAGCGGGGCAAGGTCTCCGTCAATGTCTACCAGTTCGACGGTGCCGCCCTGTACAACGAGTCCGTGGAGGAATATTTCAAAAACTCCATGGCGCTCATCGACCGGGACATCCGCCACGACATGTTTGGCGGCAATCATCCCATCTACACCAAGGTTCGTGACCGTGTCCCCACCTACTACGGCGAGGAATGCCAGATCGCCAAATGTCTGGCGGCCGACGGCTGTATGCTGGAGGGCAACGTCAAGGAAAGCATTCTGTTCCGGCAGGTCACCATCGCCCCGGGCGCGGACGTGGAAAACTGCGTCATCATGAACGACTCCGTGGTGGGCGAGGGCGCGGAACTGAAATACGTCATTCTGGACAAGGACGTCACCGTCACCCCAGGGGCAAAGCTCATTGGGACAAAGAAGAGTCCTGTCATCGTCAAGAGGGGGGAAACCGTATGAAAATTGCCATCTGCGCCTCTGAGGGCGCACCCTATGCCAAGTCCGGCGGACTGGGCGACGTAATGGAGGCTCTGCCCTCCGCCCTGGCCCGCATTGCGGGCAACGAGGTCGTTCTGTTTCTGCCCTACTACCACAAAATCAAAACCAACGCCGCCTATATGGTGGAGCGGGTAGCCGAGATCCGGGTGCAGCTGGGCTGGCGGCAGCAATACTGCGGCATCATGAAGCTGACCAACCGAAATGACGGCGTGCAGGTCTATTTCCTGGACAATGATTATTACTTCGGTGCCCGAACCGGCGCGATTTACGGGGACATGGACGACGGCGAGCGCTTCGCCTTCTTCTCCCGGGGCTGTCTGGACGCCATGATCGCCCTGAACTTCATCCCCGAAATCATCCAGTGCAACGACTGGCAGACCGCCTGCATTCCCATTTATCTCAAGGCCATGTACCACGGCACCTTCTATAAGACCCGCTGCATGTACACCATCCACAACATCGAATATCAGGGCTGGGCAAACGCCGGGTTCTTTGACGATGTGCTGGGGCTTCCCTGGGAGTACCGCTCCACCCTGGACATGAGCAACTCCGTCAACGTGATGAAGGGCGCCATCGAGACTGCTGACCTTGTGACCACCGTGTCCGAGACCTATGCCCGGGAGCTGATGTATCCCTACTATGCCCACGGTCTGGACAGCGTCCTTGCGGGCAACGCATGGAAGCTCACCGGCATCACCAACGGCATCGACGTGAACACCTTCAACCCGGAGACCGACCCGGCCCTGCCCTGGCATTATGACGCCCAGTCCTTCCGGGTAGGCAAGGCGGACTGCAAGG
>ERZ1673744.3131-NODE-3131-length-11457-cov-5.070514_pt1 | contig 11457 bp, 10 predicted proteins | sample MGYA00580207_ERZ1673744 | MGnify/ENA primary metagenome ERZ1673744 (study PRJEB41218, sample SAMN15661751) | gut metagenome | host: Homo sapiens | place: Canada: London | collected 2015-08-20/2019-03-30 | study: EMG produced TPA metagenomics assembly of... | reverse complement strand
CGCCCTCTATATGAGTATTATAGAAATATTCACCGTTTTCCTCTTTCCAGTCTGTTGATTCTATAATAACAACATTGTCCTTAACTTCAAGACCTTCCTTCTTGGCTTTTTCTAATAACTCTTTAGGAACCTCAAGAAGAATATCCAACTTGCCGTCATTTGAAAAATTATATATTGATGAAACGAATTGTAGGTAATCTTCATTATCTTCAAGGTTTTCAAGCTCAGCAGGAGTAAACATTTTTATACTCATATCTTCTAGCTGCATTAAACCAATTTCTTTAACTTTCCATTTTCCAATAATATCCATATGCGTTCTCCTTTCAATAGTATTATATTTACGCCCAAGGGTCAGCAGACTTCGGTTCTCTGATTCCTGTCAGCAAATATTGCTCCCACAAAAACCATCTTCCATCACCTTTCATACGAAGCTTAATAGGTCTTGGACTATCTGCGCCTCCACACGGGATAAACAATTTCATATAACCTTGTTCTGCATGAGAATACTGATTACTCTCTATTGTAATCGTGAAAGGCTGTGTAGGTGTATAGTCATTATCAGGGGTAGCTCCTGCAAAATATGAAAAAGGAATATAAGTTTTTCCATCTCTGAATCGGTCATTAATGAAAGAAATATCCGCCCCATTAAGTGGACGAGGACCTCTTAACCAGTTAAGCATTTCTGTTCCGATTTGTTTATCCGCTGCATATGCACATAAAGCACATACTGTAAGAGCTGCTGTTTTATATGGAGAATCCAAGCTTGCTTCAGGAAGTGCCTGCATTTGCTCCAAGCTTTCAGGAAGTGCAGAAAATGTAAACTTCTCTCGCTTATTTCCAACAGATGAAACAGCTGAATTTACCATTCCCATAGTGTCTTTTTTTATTTTGTCAAAAATACTCATTACAGTTCCCCCTATTAAATAAATTTTAAGATTTTTATATTATTGTTTAAAAGCTTTAAAATCTGATTAAGAAAATATCAAATATTACTCTACTTTATTATGATATTTATCAGCAAGCTTATAAAAGAATTGTATTATTTCTTTATCGGGCTCAACACTTGCACTATCATATGTAGAATCTGAGTATGAAAAGCTATAGCAATAAGTTGTTTCATCATAAATCTTTATAAATTTACATTTCTTACAAGATTTATAATCTCTTACAAATTCAAGTAAAGTTTTGCCTTTGTCATTTTTCTTTTTCAGAATTTCAAATAGCGCTTTAATATCAGAATCTTCTACACAGCAATTATCAATTTCTATTCTTGTAAAATCATTCGATTGAGTGGCACATTGTGCTGAAAATACCCAAGCTTGGTCTTCCTGTTTATCAAGCGAAAATATATAGCAACTAGTATAGCACATATGATTGCATGATATATGTACACCAATAAGATTTTCCGGAATACGCTCAATTTTTTTATTTTTCTTATTTGAGCTAAGGTGTGTAAAAAATGATATCATTGAAAACGCCACCCTTCTAAAACCGAATTTTAAACAATAGTGTTGTTTATGGTATTATTATAACAGTTATTTATGCTTACTGCATGAACCGAAAGATCTATATTTAAAATTATATTTATTTGTATTGATATAAAATTTCTCCTTATTTAAATATGAATTTTTGAATTTTATATAGTACCTATTAAAAATATTACTTTAGTATTTCTGATAGGGTATATTTTCTGAATTTAACAAGATTTATAAGCGAAACAACTAAAGACAAAACTATAATATATGTCAAAACAATTAATGAAAGAACTATAAGTCTTACAGTGCCGAATACCAAAACAATACCTATTGTATTTGAAAAGTATAAATTAAATAGTGCCACAAGTACAGCAGACAATATACCTCCTATTAACATTGCAAAAATTCCATCAATTATAACTTCAAACATCTGCATAAAGAAAAGTTTTCTTTGATTCAAACCTATTGCAAGCATCATTGCTGAATATTTCGTTTTTTCTGTATTATAAAAATACATAACGGTTATAATGCTTATTGATAGTGCTGTAATCAAGAATATAATAACAATATATATTAAATCATAAGAAATAGATTGCTGTTTTTCTATGCTGTCATAATTATTTACATATGGATTAAAATCATAGGATATATTTTCATTTGAAAATGCTGCTGAAAGCTTACTTGTATTACGGAAGTTGCTAGTGTAATAGCGTACATAATGATTTTCATTATCGTATTTCTGTTCTGTATTCTTATCTGATATTATAATCTGCGCATTTTCACGGTTGCAAGAAGTATAAAATATATCAGAATCTATTATTCCAACTAAAATGTAATTTTCTATAATTGGGTTTTCAGTATTTTTTATGTAAAATGAGATTTGTTTTCCGATAAGTTTATTAAAATTTTCTTTTAAAACTCCGAAATGTTCAAGCATATAGTCGCTTATTACAAATTGTTTTGGAGCATTTATCATATTTCCACAAAGTATATAATTACTTTTGTCAAATTTCGAATTAAATTCCTTTACATCACTTACCGTAAAAACTGAATAGTCGTCATTATATGCATCTATATTAAAACAGACCGAATATACACTTTTAGGCGTAGCGTAAGAAAAATCAACCTGAAAATAATTTGAATAATCGTTTATTCCCTTAAAAGCATTATTACCTATTTTCATAATAACATTATCAATATCCATTGATATAATATCATCATCAAGCTGTACTTGAGATATTTGTTTTACCTCTGTAATGTTTTTATGAGTTCCGATAATTTTTGAAATAGAATTAAAGTCACTTGTACCAATATAATTATATGATGCCATATTATTTGTCATATCGTCAATTTGTGAATTTACAGATAATATGTAGCTGAAAAAACAAATTATACATACTGTTGCAACAGTAAATGCGGAAATAACTTTGATTGTTGTTTTATATGCTGTTCTTATATTTTTCAGTGCAAGACAAATGCAATTTTTTATATTTATAAAATCACTCCCTGTCCTCAAAGATAGAAATAATATCAATCCTACTTGTAGCTTTAAAAATACTCACAAAACTCCGAATAATAACTATATTGCACAAAATAAATGCAATCGGCATATAAGCCAAAATGCCAGTAAGATTTACAATTTTTATTCCAAAAGTATTTGTAATAACTGTTTCTGCATAGCCTTGCAAACATACAACCGTAATCGTTGCGAAAATCAATGATATAATTATAGTCAGTTCGATAATAAATCCATATATAAACATTATTTCACTATTTTTTCGTCCAAGAATTTTTTCAAGCATAATATGCTTTATTCTGTGCTTTATGATAACACTACATATATTTGAAAATGTTATTGCCGCAATTATTGTAACAAAAAGGCTTAAAATAAAAAATAATCCCCTTAACATATTCAAAACATTAAACACATCATCAAATGAGGAATAGGTCACAAGTCCTTTTTGCGACACCTGTGTGCATATTGAACTGTAATCCTTTGCGTCAGAAACAATTCCAAAAATATTATGGTCAATAAATCTTCCAATGCACGACATAGCCTGATAATATGCTGTAAAAGGTATGCCTATATCGCTTCCCATAAATTTACTGCCGGTATATATTCCTTCAACATAATAATAAAAATCAACTTCGTCCGAAACAGCTTGTCTTATTTGGTTGCCAAGTTTAATATTGTATTTTTTGCTTATGTCTTCTGAAATCCATATGGGAAATTTTCCGTCTGATGACACATTGCTTTTAGTTGAATAGCCTTTACCCTCTAATATATTATTATTTTCATCTCTGAAATAATAAGCCTCTATAAAACATTCGTCAAGCGATTGGTCACCAAAATAAAACATATCTGATTCAATTCCAATGGGCGAACCAACATAGATTTCTTTAAAACTTATATCGTTTAGCATATCAACGCTGTCATAAGTAAGTCCTTTTATCTGAACGGCAATTCCATTAGGGCATATACTATTCGCATAAGATATAAATACCGACATAATATTATTTGAAATAAATGCAATAAAGACTGCCGACGCAAGCATAGCTGTCAGAAGTAACGCACCAAGAAATACATATACTTTTTCGGATTTAAGCTCAAGCCATACGGATTTCATAAGATTAGTTAGTTTTGTCATCTATCTTTTTACCGTCCTTAAAAGTAATTATTCGTTTTGTGCGTTTAGCGTCAGCCATATTATGAGTGACAAGGATTATTGTTTTTCCCTCAGAATTAAGTTTTTCAAACATTGTCATTATTATATCAGAATTTGTACTATCTAGATTTCCACACGGTTCATCAGCAAAAATTATAGGTGGATTATTTATAATAGCTCGTGCAATGGCAATACGCTGTTTCTCTCCGCCAGAAAGCTTTGCCGTTTTTACCTTTATCTTATCGGTCAAACCTACCTGTTCAAGAACACTATTCACTTTTTCCTTAATTTCCTTTTTTGGTGTATTGGAAATTAAAAGCGGAACTGAAATATTGTCAAATACCGTATACTTAGGTTCAAGATGGAATGCCTGAAATACAAAACCTGTATTTTTACATCTGAAATCAGCTAATTTATTTGCATTTAAATCTGTAATAACCGTTCCATTTACAGTTATTTTTCCGCTATCAGGTTTATCAAGTCCACCGCAAAGGTGCATAAATGTAGATTTCCCACTTCCTGAACGCCCAACTATACTTACAAATTCGCCCTCTTTTATTTCAAGCGATATGTCGTCAAGTGCTTTACATTCTGCATCACCTGAACCGAAAGTCTTGCAAATATTTTCTGCTTTAATAATTGTTTTCATAGCATCACTCTTTCAGCTTATAGGTAAAGTTATAAAGTACTATATTATCATTTGATGGATAATACTGCACATACATAAATAGTTCTGTATTATTTACAGGTATATACAATCCCAACGCACCGTCTTCTTTTTTGATGGTATATTCATTCATTTTATCGAGGAACTGACTATCAAGGTCTATTTTGTCACGGATTTCCTGCTTTTCTTTTTCATTAAGAGCAGCACTGCCCTCTTGTTCACGGCTAGCATCAGTAAAACCAATGGTAGCGTCTTCGTATATTACTTTTTCCATTTCTGAAAAATCAACATCATAAAATCCCATAGTATTATTCTCGCCTATTACTATATAAGGTTTACTTGTATCACCGTTAAGATAATATTTACCTTGCTTTGCGTTGTCAACTCCTCCTGAACAGGCTGTAAGCATCAAAACTGTTATAATTGCTGTAAAAAATAAAATTATTTTTCGTTTCATAAAAATTTCCTTTCTTAAACTAAAAAGTCGGAAAATGATATTCCGACTTTTTAGTTTGATTATATAATATAATTATTTGTATGTATAATTGTTTTTGCCGTATTTTACATATATTTCAGAACACTGAGAATTGGATGTAATATTTAATACTTTTGCTAAGTCTTGGTTTTGAAAATAACCATTTGTTACAAAAAGCTTTGTGAATCTATTACCGCTTTTTTTATAATTAGCACCACCAGTTACTCCAAAACCAGCAACTGGAAGATAAAAATTATTAAGTTGAACACTTCCACTTGATGAAGAAATTGAGTTTTTATTTCCTTTTATATATGAATTGTTGTTTTTTGTACATCTCCATATGTAACTGTTACCATTATCACTACAACCTGCAAAACTACAAACAGACAATAGAGATACAGCTGCCAATATAAGCGATATTGTTTTTCTTGATTTTTTCATTATAGATTACTCCTTATGTTGAATTTAGTTATATGATCATATTACGAAGTTTATTATAAAATATTTTTTTACTTTTTTCAATTAGTAATATTTACAATTATTTACTATAATACATACACTTTTTATTTATATTTACAATTATCTTTAGTTTTATATAAATAAAAGATGTATATTTAAATTTATATTCTTATCTCAATCTATATTTACAGCTATTCCGCTGACACGAGCCTCTATTGCGAGTATAGTGCGATTTTCACAGCCTGTTTTCTCTAACATATTATGTATGTGATTTTTTACTGTACTTTCCGATATTCCAAGTTTTTTGGCAATCTTTGAATTTGACATTCCGGCAGTCATAAGTCTTAAAACCTTTAGTTCACCTTCTGTAAGTTCATCACTAAAAGCGTGATTTATTTTTTTATTATGCTTAGGAACACAATCAGGATAAACCGATTCTCCTGCCATAGTTCTATCCATAACATCAAGTATTGTTTCCTTAGAAACTTCTTTGAACCAAAAGCTTTCTATTCCAATTTTCCTTGCTCTTTTCAATAATTCTCCATCTACCATAGATGTGACAGCAATAATCTTGATTTCTGGACATATGGATTTAATCTTTTCAGCTGCAATTAAGCCATTCGCTCCTTTATCCATTAAAATATCCATAAGTATTAAATCAATCAGTTCTGCTCTTGAAAATCTTTCTGCAAAATCGGCAGATTTCTCTGTTCTTACAAGCTTGTATTTTTCACTGTTATTTATATATAATGTAAATAAATCCTGTGCAACACGGGAATCATCAACAATCATTACCCTTACTTCAGACATAATTTTTCCTCCTTATCTGGAAATTTGAGCATAAGCTTAAACTTTGGAAAGCTTTCTATGGTCATAATGCCACCTTCGTTTTCTACTATATTTCTTAGATTTTGAAGACCGCCTCCCTCTTTAACCTTATATATTGGCGGAATACCATTATTAGTAAACTCTGCTCTAAATGACATACTTGATTTATAAAATCTCACATAAAGCTTGTCTCCCTTTGCATGACTAATTGTATTTGTTAAGCAAACTTGTAAAGCTGTCATTAAAACATCATTTATTTCTTTTTTGTCAGAAAGTTTTCCCCTTTGAATAATGTCTACTCCCATATTAGCTGTAGATTGTAGGAGCAATTTCCAATTTTTTTCTGGGTTCTCTGGAGATATTTCAGTATTAAGCACTGCCATATTAGAACGCCATAAGAAAAGAAGCTTATTTCTATCTTTTTGATTATTGGGCTTGGCAAGATATGACCGAAACATAAGCAATGCCTTGCCTAAATTATTATGTACACTTATTATTGCATTGAGTATTTCTTTTTCATGTGTAAGTTGCGTAACATTCTTGCTAAATTCACCCAAACGCTTACAAATAGTGTCCATACGACTATTATTTTCTTTTAATTCTAAATTAAGGTTATACTGTTTAGTAATATTATACGCAATAAGTTCTATAATTTCTGAACCATCTACTATTATTTCTCTTTGACGAAAATCCCAAATCTCGCCATCAGAGGTTTTAACCGTAACATTTGGTTCAGTACATATAAGTTCAGTATTATTCTTTAATTGCTTTGTCTTTATATCATCAAGTAATTGTTTGCTATTCATAATGCCCGTACCAAACAATTTTTCACAAAGTATATCCATTTTTCTATTTACCAAAAGCAACATACCATTTTTTCAGAAAAACAGACTCCATCAGGCAAGGCATCTAAAGTTTCTTTTACTGCATTTGCTGTAAGCATATTTTTTTGCCTATTTTTTAAATGTATATAAAGAATTATTTCAGTAATAACAAGAAAAACCAGTATTATTGCTATAAATAAAGCTGGCATACTGCCTATAATCCTTGCAAAAATGGAGGGTTCATTTCCCATATATTTGCTATCAGAAATTCCTAAAAGCACGAACACACATACTAAAGTAAGAAATATTGAAAAAATTCGGTTCCCTATCGACATATTTAAGATAATGACATTAACAACAAGATAAATGGCTATTGTCATAATCAAAAGTGCAAAACAAGCATATACACTATGTAGAACAATAGAAACTTCACTATAAGCTATCATATAGATTCTCCTATCGGAAGATTTAAAATAATATACTCAGATTCCTCGTCTATCTCAACTTCTAATCTTCCACTCGATTTCACTATATCATCAAGGCGATAATCTTCAGTAAAATATTCTCTTGGCGAGTTTATTTCAATAGAAAGCTTAATCATATCTGCCATTTCTAAATTGACCATAACTGCATCAGCACCTGGAATTGCGGATTCGATAGCCGCTTCAAATATTTCATATGCAAGCAAAACATATTTTCCAGATACAGTTTTTTCACCTTGATAATTACCGTATGCAGTAATCCCATAAAGCTGTATATATTCTAAGGATTCTGAAATTGCATAGCGTAATTCATCACTATTAAAGCAAGACTTTCTATGCAAATATAAAACCATATTTGAGTGTCGTTTTATATATGCATTTAAAATAGCTATATACTTCATAATCGTTTCAAAATCTTTTTCATTTTCAGGAGGATTTTCTAAAAGTCCCTTGAGCTTTTCTATCTGGTTTTGTGAACTTTTAGCTATCTCATTATAAATCATAGTTTGCTGTTCGATTTTTGCTTTCTCTTCACTAATCTTATTTTCTTTTTCAAGCATAATTTGCTCTTGCATAAGCAAATCTCCTAAATTTTCAAGCTCATCAGTGATTTTATTAATATCTGAAATATCTCTAACCCAATATCCATATCCGCCATTTATTGCGTGACTTTTCAAGATAATATTTCCATCATTCAGCGGAACATTTTCATGCTCTGCTTTAATAATCTGCTCTAATGTCACCGAAACACATTTCTTTGAGCGACAACAAATATCACCCTTTAAAGATATAATGCCTCCACTAAGATTAGATGCAGACCATAATGCTTCATAGTTATCATTAGATGGAAAGAGTTGCGCAAGAATAAGACTCTCTATATATGCAGGAAAAATAAAGCATATAATTTCTGTTGTTTTAAAAAGTTGCATAAATATATTATTTGAATCTATAAAGAATATAATTATATATATCATTCCAACCAAGAGCGGTACAAGAGGTTTCCATATATTTTTTCTGTAATCTGAAACCGCGCAGCGTGAAAGTGAAATAATAAGTATTGCTAAAAATAATATAATCACCCATAAAATCGCTAAATTATATCCTATGCCATGAGTATATTTATTCCAATTATCAAAGCCATCTATAAACTTAAAAGCAAGCTGGTGAAAATCATTTGTCAGAACAAAAAGCACAATTAAAGTTGCAGGGATATATAAAAGCCTCCACCACTTACTAATTGTCTGATTTTGACTTTTTCCAATATGAAGCACAGCCAAAAACATAAACAAAGCCATAAAGGTTTGTGGAGCATAATAAAAATACCATATAAATCGACAAGCTATATGCCCATCTGGAAAAAATACAAACTTAACAGTTCTTACAAATATAAGCAATATAACCATATAGCCTGTGGCGACAAGATATTTCTGTACTTTAGGATGAATAATTCGTCTTTTAATCTGGCTAATCCAAATAAATGCAGAAAATACAAAGAGCAAAAAAATAATTATATTGCTTGAAATAGATTTAAAGTTATCACGAAACAGTCTGACAAAACCTGTCATCAACACAAGAATAACACAAAGTAAATCTGAGAGTTTAGTTTTTTTACTTATATGTATAACAATACACCCCATTTTGTAAAAATTTTATTCTATATTCAATAGAAGCTAAAAGTTTCGCCCAAGCCTTTTCAAAATAGCTTAAATAGTATAAAACTCTTTATCTAAAGTTATCAAACCCCAGACTTAAATTTAGTCTAGGGCTTGATTATTGTCCTATATTAAATTTTTAATTATTTTGATTATCAGTAAAAATAAGTTCAAGAATATTTTCACTATTAATGTAGTTATAGACTATATTAGTGCAAATTTTTTTAACAATCATTATTCCCATTCCACCATCATCAAAATCATCAAAATCTTTCTTTGGTCTATCCTCAAGATAATCAAACTTCTTTCCATTATCTCGGAAAATAATGCTTATTTTATCAGCTTTTTTGTTGTATGAAACAAATACTAAATCTGCACCTGAATAATTTACAATATTAGAGAAAACCTCATCACAAGCAAGAAAAATTTTCTTTTTAAGTTTATCTGCTATATCAAGCTTAAATATATATTGCTGTATTTTTTCTAACTCAGAAAGTTCACATTGTAATTTTAAAAATTTATCTTGGCGTTTCACCGCAAGCATTGTTATATCATCGAATTGCTCTCCCCCATTTATAAAGCTTTCCAAAGAGCTACTTATACTCTGACATAAACTATTTGCTGTATATTCAGTGTTGTTACAAACTCCTAAAAGTCTTTTTTCACTAAAAAATTCTTTATCTGCATTAACAGCCTCGGTTACACCGTCAGTATAAAGATAGAGAATATCCCCATTTGAGAAATCGCAAATACACTGCTTATATTCAGAATCATCAAACACTCCAAGTGCCATACAAGGTGAGCATTCAAGAAATTCTGCCTTTCCGTTTTTGATTATAACTGGTTTATTGTGACCCGCATTTATATAATGAAATTTATCAGATTCACTATCAAAAATCGCAATAAATGCTGTTACAAACATTTCTTCTGGATTAGATTCGCAGATTTCAAGATTTGCTGATTTAATAGCGTCTGAAACATCTGAAATATCTATGAGTTTTTCTCTTATGAGTGTTTTCACAAAAACCATAAACAACGATGCGGCTACACCTTTACCAGAAACATCTCCGATAACTGTACATACATTTCCGTTTTTTAGCAAAAAGCTATCATAGAAATCTCCACCAACCTGCTTAGCAGATTTCATTCTTGCTGATACCATAAAGTTATCAGACATACAGATATTTTTTTCTTTAGATATGATACCATACTGAATCCGCCTTGCAACATCAAGTTCTGTTCCAGCTCTTGCCTGTTCCTCTGCAAGAGTTTTTATCTTATCAACATAGCTATCAATATCGACAACCATTTCATTGAAAAAGTCTGCGATAAGCTGAATTTCATCATTTGTTTCAGGATTTATTGGCTCAAAAGCCTTTTTGCCTGCTTTTTTATCGGAAATATAATCCTTCATGCTCATAAATACCATAGTTAAAGGGTTATATATTTTCTTTTTTATAAACAATGCCATCAAAGCAAACATAGCAAAAAGTGCAACAATAACGATTGACATCTTGATAACTATTTCAGATATGATTTCTGTATAGATTTTTTCAAGTGAATAATCTGCACATACAAGAGCAACAGGCTTATTATTTTTATCGTAAATACAATTATACGACGACATAAATCTACCATATTTTTCGTTGCTATATTCATAGATAGTTGATTCTCCACTATTCCATGTTTGTACTTCTGCATCAAAAAGCTTATGTTCTATAACTGTACCAGCTTTTCTATCTTCCGATACTTCGTTATTTTTTTCATCATCAGCCGCAACAACCATAACATATTTGATTTGATTATTTTTCGTGTCAGGAATATATATAAATATATATTCCAAGCCCTCACCTATACATATACTTCTAAGGCTTGATTTTAGATAATTATATTTCTTTGATGATGGATTATTAATCAAATTTTCCATAT
>ERZ1673744.3129-NODE-3129-length-11464-cov-4.681304_pt1 | contig 11464 bp, 9 predicted proteins | sample MGYA00580207_ERZ1673744 | MGnify/ENA primary metagenome ERZ1673744 (study PRJEB41218, sample SAMN15661751) | gut metagenome | host: Homo sapiens | place: Canada: London | collected 2015-08-20/2019-03-30 | study: EMG produced TPA metagenomics assembly of... | reverse complement strand
CTTTGCGCATTATCAAGCTCGATTTCGGATCGGTAGCCGGAATGATGTGCGGCAGCATGGCGAATCCGATGGCTTTGAATTATGCAAATGATACTATTCCGGGAGACAATCCCGCTGTTTCATACGCCACGGTATATCCGTTATGTATGTTTTTGCGGGTAATTATCGCACAAGTAATTCTCATGTTCTTTATCTAAAATAGCTGTCTAACTATAAACAGTCTTTAAATTGTCACCCTTTCGTTAAACGATCGTAACATTTCATTGTTTATTTAGCATAGACTAATGAATTGATATGGATAAACGATTGATCGGACTTTTTAATGACGGATTCCCGCCCATTATGGACGGAGTATCTCTTACCGTCAAAAATTATGCTTACTGGCTGAATCGAAAAAATGAAAATGTATGTGTCGTAACACCTAAAATACCGGGAACTCGATACACAGAAAAATACCCGATATATAGTTACACATCTATCCCGATACCTATGAGAAAACCTTATAGATTAGGATTTCCCCGTATCGACCTGCCTTTTTATGAGCATATTTGCCAAAAGCCTTTCTCCTTAGTACACGCACACTGTCCTTTTTCTTCGGGAGAGCTGGCCATGCGTATAGCCCATAGCCAGCATATACCTATAATTGCAACTTTTCATTCAAAATACCGGGATGATTTCAAAAGAATCATCCCCAATAAAACTCTTTTAGCCCTGCTCATTCGCAAAATAATCCGTTTTTACGAAGCTGCGGACGAAGTATGGATACCCCAAGCTGCCGTAGAAGACACAATACGGGAATACGGATATAAAGGGAAAGTAGAAATAGTGGACAACGGAACTGAATTTTCAGGATCGACAGACATTCCGACTCTAAGATTCGACATGCGAAAAGAATTAAATATTACCGATCGTGAATTAATGTTTCTTTTCGTCGGACAACATATCAAAGAAAAAAATCCGGAATTGATCATTGACGCACTATCACTTATAAGAGAAAAGCCTTTTAAAATGTTCTTCATCGGATCAGGATATGCTGAAAAAGAATTACATGAACAAGTTAAAAACCTTAAACTAACCGATAAAATCAAGTTTGTAGGAAATCTCACCGACAGAGAACAATTAAAACGATACTATGCCGCCGCCGATCTTTTTTTATTCCCGTCACTATACGATAATGCACCATTAGTCGTCAGAGAAGCCGCTTCTATGCAAACTCCGTCGCTATTAATATCCGGAGCAACCTCTGCCGAAATTGTTAAAGACATGCAAAACGGATTTTTATCGGGACGATCTGTTTCAGAATTTGCACAAAAACTAACAGACCTCATACAATCCCCGGAAAAAGTCCGTCAGACAGGAATAACAGCATCCAATACAATAGCTCGGTCATGGGAGAATGTAACAGAAGAAGTACAAGACCGATATAAATCTTTACTAAAACGTTATGCCTGAAATAACCGATATACGAACAAAGCCGCTACAAACTGTTGCTTATATCCTATTACCGGTACTTATCGGACTGACAGTGGTATGTTATTTATTTTGGAAGGAGTTTGATCCGCACATTTTTACGCATGTATCTTTTTCCCTCAAAACAGCAACATTTGTCGCAATAGCTGTTTTATTCATGCTGGGAAGAGATGCGGGACTGATTTGGCGTTATCGTAAAATATCGGGAAATACATTGAGTTGGTGGCAGGCAATACGAGTCAATATTCTTTGCGAATTCACATCGGCAGTCACACCCTCTGCAGTAGGAGGCAGCAGCCTCATCGTCGTATTTCTCAACAAAGAAGGAATCAATGCCGGACGCAGTACGGCAATGATGTTCACCAGTCTGTTTTTAGACGAACTGTTTTTCGTAATTTCCATCCCGATAATTCTAATCAGCATCTCTATTCCCGAACTTTTCGGAACGACGACAATCCTATCTAAAAGTATCATGAACCTTTTTTTTCTCGTCTATATACTCATAGTGATTTGGACGTTGATATTGTACATAGGGCTTTTCAAAAAACCGGAATGGATACGAGACTCATTAAACAAAATATTCAAGATTAGGATGCTCAAACGATGGAAAAAGCAAATTTCCGAATTAGGAGACAATCTGGTCATTAGTTCTCATGCAATAGGAAAAAAGCCCTTTTCTTTTTGGATTTCGGCATTCGGAGCTACGATCTTTTCTTGGGTCTCTCGTTACCTTGTCGTGAATGCATTGCTCCTTGCATTTTCTCCTGTTACCGGAAAACAACTATTGGCATTCGGCAGACAATTTATCTTATGGATCGTTATGACCGTAAGTCCGACTCCGGGAGGAAGCGGATTTAGCGAATATATGTTCAATCAATATTATGCAGATTTCTTTCCTATTGCAGGAACAGCATTGGTTATCGCGTTTATATGGCGAATCATCACCTATTACCTCTATTTAGCCATAGGTGTATGTGTCATTCCCGGATGGCTGAAAAAAAGATAATTCGGCTCAATCACATTATTGGAATATTTAAACTGACTCTAAACTTTGGACAAAGATTTAAGGTAAGGATAATTTTTCTTTGTCACGATTTTTAACGGCTAAAAATTAAGTAAAAATTCCCTCTTTCCAATAAAATAGAGTATCTTCGTTCGAAAATTTCAAGAGAAAACCGATGCTGAAACAACAACTACAACAAAAGCTGCAACAGAAGCTGTCACCCCAACAAATACAGGTAATACGACTGCTTGAGCTGACGGCTATTGAGCTGGAGGAACGCATCAAACAAGAACTGATCGATAATCCGGCACTTGACGAGGGGGCAGAAGAGCATGAAAACCCCGATACCGACGAATTCGGAAACGAAGATACCGATGCATCTGCCGAAAGTGCGGAAGACATCTCCATGGGAGACTACTTGACAGAAGACGATATTCCCGATTACAAACTCGAGGCAGACAATTTCTCAAAAGACCAAAAGCATGAGGATATTCCTTTTTCCGGCGGATCGACTTTTCATGATTTTCTCTTGAAACAATTAGGAGAACGAAACCTGTCGGAACAAGATGCCAAAATAGCAGAATACATTATCGGTAATATCGATGACAACGGTTATTTGCAACGTCCGTTGTCTGCAATATCTGACGATCTCATTTTCCAGGTAGGAATAGACATTTCCACCGAACGACTCGAAGATCTGCTGCAAATGATTCAGGATTTCGAACCGGCAGGAGTCGGAGCGTCCAATCTGCGCGAATGTCTGTTATTGCAGTTAGAACGCCATGAAGGTACTCCGGCAGCACTATTAGCCTATAAAATCATAGACAAATCTTTCGATGAATTCACAAAAAAGCATTATGACAAAATACAAAAACAATATAATGTTTCTGAAGAAGAACTGAAAAAGGCAATTCACGAAATCACGGTGCTCAATCCGAAACCGGGAAGTTCATGGAACGACTCGTTTTCTGACGGGATGAGCCATATTATCCCCGATTTCATAGTCGATTCTCATGACGGAGAATTGACATTGAGCCTTAATAACAGCAATATACCGGAATTAAGGGTCAACCGCTCTTATACTCACATGTTAGAAGATTACATGGGAAATAAACAAAACCAAACCCGGGATAAAAAAGACGCGTTATTATTCGTAAAACAAAAATTAGATTCTGCTCAATGGTTTATCGACGCTATCAAGCAACGACAACAAACAATGTTGAATACGATGCAGGTAATTATCGATTTGCAAAGAGATTTTTTCCTGACAGGAGACGAAAGCAATCTGAAACCGATGATACTCAAAGATGTTGCCGAACGTACGGGATATGATATATCTACCATCTCCCGAGTAAGCAACAGTAAATATGTACAAACGAATTTCGGAATATTTCCTTTGAAATATTTTTTCTCCGAATCGATGCAAAACGAATCGGGAGAAGAAGTTTCATCCCGGGAAATAAAGAAAATTTTACAACAATGTATCGAGAACGAGGACAAACGAAAACCTCTGGCATACGATAAACTCTGCGACCTGCTAAAAGAAAAGGGCTATGTTATCGCCCGCCGTACAGTCGCAAAATATCGGGAACAATTAGGCATTCCGGTAGCCCGCTTAAGAAAAGAAATATAAATCTATAAAACTCGACATACAGAATGAAAACGCTGGCTCACTTTTTTTCAGCTGTCTTGACCCCGTTATTGATGCCGTTTTACGGCATCTGCATCATTTTTTTCTTTTCTTATCTTTATATCCTGCCTATTTCCTTCAAATTATTCATAGCATCCGGCGTTCTGTTCTTTACGGCAATTATTCCTGCAATGACTATTTTATGGATGTATAAAACAAAAAAAGTAAAAAGCATAGGACTGAATGACCGCAACGACCGGGAAATTCCGTATCTGATAAATCTGTTCGGATATGGATTTTGTCTTTACTTCTTATATAAGACCCGGCTTCCGATATGGGTTCTCGGATTTTTTATCGGCTGCATCGGTTCGATAATTACAGCTCTATTGATAAATATACGCTGGAAAATCAGTGCACATCTGACAGGAATAGGCGGACTGACAGGATTAGCTTTCGGATTAGCGAGCATACAAATGACATTTCCAATCGTACTGTTTTGTACCCTCATCATGCTGGCCGGAATATTGGGGAGTTCCCGCATCGGTTTAGGACGCCACACATTAATGCAGGTCGCAGCAGGAGCTATGAACGGATTCGTATGGGTATTCGGGTCGATACTCCTGATTTCGTTTTACTTTAATATTACTTAAACAATAAAATAATACCACAAAAAGATGAAACCTATTGTCAGCATCATCATGGGCAGCACTTCAGACCTGCCTATCATGGAAAAAGCAGCACAACTGCTCAACGACTTTGAGATTCCGTTCGAGATGAATGCATTATCTGCACATCGCACTCCCGTAGAAGTGGAACAATTTGCTAAAAATGCAGAGTCGAGAGGAATCAAAGTAATCATTGCGGCAGCGGGAATGGCAGCCCATTTGCCCGGAGTTATTGCTTCTATGACTACCCTTCCGGTTATCGGAGTCCCGATCAAATCAAGTCTGGAGGGAATAGACGCCCTTTATGCTATCGTACAGATGCCCCCGGGTATTCCTGTCGCAACAGTCGGAATCAACGCATCTCTGAACGCAGCTATTCTTGCAACTCAAATGCTCGCTCTCGGAGACGAAAAAATCAACGCCCGCTTAAAAGCGTATAAACAAGGTTTAGCCCAAAAGATCGTAGATGCCAACCAACAATTATCCAAAATAGAATATAAATTCAAAACAAATTAAAAATAACGATTTTCAGAGCGGTAAAAAATCCTAACCGGATTTTTTCCGCTCTTTATCATCATCTTACCCGTATGGACTATTTCAATTATCATCGTCGGAAAAGTTCTGTAACCCGAATAGGCAATACACCGTTAGGTGGGGAAAATCCGATTCGCATACAATCTATGACTAATACTCGCACACAAGAAACTTTACCTTGTGTAGAGCAAAGTATTCGTATCATCGATGCCGGAGCAGACTATGTCAGGCTGACAGCTCAAGGGACAAAAGAAGCAGAAAATCTCGCAAACATAGAAAAAGAACTTCACAAACGAGGATACCATACTCCGCTGATTGCCGACATACACTTCAATCCGAACGTTGCAGACGCCGCCGCACGAATCGTTGAAAAAGTCCGTATCAACCCGGGAAACTTCGTTGACAGCGCCAGAACATTCGTTCATCTCGAATATACCGATGAAGAATATGCAGAAGAAATCAAAAAATTACGTGCCCGTTTTATTCAATTCCTCGATATATGTAAAGAACACCATACTGCCGTACGTATAGGTGTAAATCACGGATCGTTATCCGATCGCATCATGAGCCGATATGGAGACACTCCGGCCGGAATCGTAGAATCATGTATGGAATTCTTACGAGTATGTAAAGAAGAAAATTTCAATGACGTCGCACTATCGATCAAAGCATCGAATACCGGAATCATGATAAAGTCCGTACGATTGTTGATTGCAAAAATGGAACAAGAAGGCATGAACTACCCTTTACATCTCGGAGTGACGGAAGCCGGCGACGGAGAAGACGGACGAATAAAATCTGCCGTAGGTATAGGGACACTTCTCGCCGACGGAATCGGAGACACGATACGGGTTTCTCTTAGTGAAGCTCCCGAAGCGGAAATTCCGGTAGCTCGCAAACTTGTCGATTATATTACCGACAGAGAAGGCCACACCCCGATTAAAGGGAAAACATACCCACACTTCGACTTTCTCCGCATGGAAAGAAGAAAAAGTAAAATCATCGGGAATATCGGAGGCAACAATGTTCCCGTTACCATAGCCAATGCACTTGAAAAAAATGTCGACATAATAGGCATAATCGGAGAACAATATCCTGATTATTGGTATATAGGAAATAATGACCCTAAGAAATATCCGGACGCTGCCGCACGGATCGTCGATGCAGAAGTTTATGTTCCTCAACCGAACGTATATCCGTTATTTACAGCTGAATCTGTCGGGCTTATCCCTTCAGTAAAAGCAAAGACAAAATTTCTACTCTTTTCTTATCCCCAACTCAACGAAACGCTATGGAGGATATTAAAAGAAAATGACGACATCGTAGCGGTTCTGACCTCCGATCACAAAAACCCGGTCGGGGAGCAAAGAGCGTTTTTCCACGAATTATTATGTCGGGGTTTAAATACTCCGGTAATTCTTCAACAGAACTACACAGAAAACGATAATGAAGACCTGCAGATCAAAGCAGGAGCCGATTTCGGGGCTTTATTATCCGATGGATTCGGAGACGGAGTTTGGCTGCAAAATCAGGGAAATATCTCGACAGAGGCCGAGATACGCTGTATGTACGGAATCCTTCAGGCAGTAAGACAACGTATCAGCAAAACCGAATACATCTCCTGTCCCGGATGCGGACGGACGTTGTTCGACCTGCAAAAAACAATCGCCAAAGTAAAAGCTGCCACTTCTCACTTAAAAGGTCTGAAAATAGGAATTATGGGATGTATCGTAAACGGTCCGGGAGAAATGGCGGATGCAGACTACGGATATGTAGGAGCAGGACGAGATCGAATCAGCCTGTACAAAAATAAAGTATGCATTGAAAAGAACATCCCTGAAGAACAAGCCGTAGAAAAATTGATAGAATTAATAAAAATAAACGGAGATTGGAAAGAGAAATAGAATTGGAAATATTCGACTCTACATTATATTATGACACAAAGTACTCCGCCCAGCAATAAACTCGAAACCGAACCGGTCGGGAAACTTCTATGGCAATATGCTGTTCCGGCTATTGTCGGAACTATGGTTATGTCTCTCTATACCATTATAGACCGTATTTTCATCGGTCAAGGAGTAGGTCCTGACGCCATTTCGGGATTGGCTCTGACATTTCCGATCATGAATCTTACGGCAGCTGTCGGAATGTTGGTCGGAGCCGGGGCATCTGCACGCATATCGATCGTACTGGGACAGAAAGACCCGGTACGAGCAGAAAAAATATTGGGAAACAGTCTCATTCTCACACTCGCTTTAGCAGCCTGCTATATTCTGTTTTTCATTTTTTTTATGGACGATATACTGAGGCAATTCGGAGGAAGCGATAAAACAATTCCCTACGCACGGGAATTTTTGTTTTATCTGTTACCCGGCATGGCTCTCACCAATTTATGTTACAGTTTCAACAATATGATGCGAGCATCAGGATATCCCCAAAAAGCAATGATTACGATGTTGATCGGGGCTGTTATGAATGTTATTCTCGATCCGATTTTCATATTTTGGTTCAAAATGGGAATCAAGGGCGCAGCCATCGCCACGGTCATTTCCATGGCCGTATCCACGGCATTCGTTATGTACCACTTTATCGGGAAAGAAAGTTCGATTCGTTTTCACAAACACTCATTCCGGTTACAAGGACAGATCATACGCAACATCGTATCTATCGGGATGTCTCCGTTCCTAATCAATCTCACGGCAAGCGCTGTCGCCGTTTTCATGAACACTTCGCTACAAAAATACGGAGGAGATACGGCAATCGGGGCATTCGGCATTATCAATAGTTACGGTATGTTGATTGTCATGCTCATCATCGGCCTGTGCCAAGGCATGCAACCCATCGTAGGATTCAATTTCGGAGCAGGGAATCTGCAAAGGATGCAAAAAGCTCTGACCTTAACGGCAACAGTCGCCACAATCATTACTTCTTTAGGATTTATCGGCTCGACCTTTTTCCCGCATTACCTTGCAAGAGCATTCACTACCGACTCACACCTTATCGATGTTTCTTCGGTCGGGCTAAGAATTACCATGATGATGTTTCCCATTGTCGGTGCACAAATTGTCATTACAAATTTTTTCCAATCAATAGGGAAAGCGTCCATATCGATATTTTTAAGCCTTTCCCGACAAGTATTATTCTTGATTCCGGCAATCTTGTTATTACCCGGAATATGGGGTCTCGACGGTGTATGGTCTGCATCTCCCACTGCCGACGGAATAGCGACTTTAATAACCGTATGGGTACTCTTCATGCAACGAAAGCTATTTAAACCGAATACAAAATCGGGAATCAATAAAAACGTAGAAAACCAAGAGCCTGTCTAATAACCTGTTTAAATTTTGCTTGGATAAAGTTAGAGAGAGACACACACGAATAGTCAGTTCCGCTCTTGAGAAAGGAAGCGTACCGATACCACCAATATCATTATAGATTCAGAAGAAAATACAAAGATGAGCTGATAGTATCTTTTAGGGAAAATCAGGCCGATTCTTAAATAAATTGCTTTTTTTAATCAAAAACATTGTTTATAATAAAATTATACATATATTTGCATTAATAGGATTCCATAGCTTAAATTATATAAAAGCGACAGGCTCTGTCCCGGGGGTTGGAAGTTAAAATCTTCCTGGAATCCTTTTTTTCGATGAAAGCAACCATTTTAAGAGGTTATTTCAATTTATATTATAACCAAGAGAATCCGATACCATGAAAAAAACAAAAAGAAGAGATTTTCTTAAACAATTCTTCTGGGGTAGCGCACTATTATACGTAAACCCCATAACGTTTTCTACATCAGGAAAAGCTATAACCGACAAGGCGAACAATCTACCGACCGATGAAATTACAAGGAAACAAGCTCTTACATATTTTTATAAAAAAGAATACAAAAACGCAGAAAATCTATTTAATAAATTAATCTCAGTCCATCCCGATAAAATAAGCTATTATGACGGTTTAAGAAAAGTATTGGGAGCTCAAAACAGAATATCGGATATTTGTGTTCTTTATGCTGAGGGTTTAAAAAAGAATCAGGACAATCCTGTATTCTACGATCGTTATGCACGGGCTTTAACCGCACTATCCGGAGGAAATAAAATTCAAAGGTCCAAATATGAACAAGAGACAGGCATCGACCCGGTCGATTACTCTTTAAAACTATATATAGAAGCCATCTCCAAATTCCCTGACAAACAATATTTGAAAACAGGATTATTGGACATTCAAAAGAAAATCGGAATATATACATCTTCCCGTTCTCGAGTTCCCATTCACCAGCCGGATACCGCAATTTTATCGAAAATTCCGGAACTTACATCGGAAATAAAAGAATCATGGGAACATAGCAGAACCTCGATAAAAAAGAATTCTCCTATCAATAAAGCCCGTCATATCGGAAAAACGGCCACTACTCCACCGAAAAAAAGAAGAACAATGTTTTTCCCTGAAGAAGAACAACTTAGGGCAAAACAAATAACAGCCCACCTACAATGGGTAACAACGATAACATTATCAAACCTCCTCCAAAATCCTGTTTACAAAACTGTATATACCTATATTTCGACCTTATCTCCGAACTTAATAACAGATTCCTTGTTCGGAGAGATAAAAAAATACGCCAAACAATACAAATTACAAAAATTCCTCATCGAACTGACCAAAAACAGATACAACCGATCAAAAACGTTCTGGAGAACCATATCTTATGCAGACTCACTAAAACAAAATAAAGATACAGCATCCCAAGCATTAGTCTTATACCAAGAAGCCGAGAAAAAAAGCAAGGCACTGCAACCTAAAAAAATAGGTGCGTTATATGGAGGTAAAGCCACTTGCCTTATACAAGAAAAGAATTACAGCAGTGCACGTGAAACATTGTTGCAAGGGATCGAACTGCTGAACGGTATAGGCGGTATCGCCCGTGGACTCTCGATTCATTATGCCAAGACATATATATCTGAAGAGAACTATGAAGCCGCTGAAAATATTTTGAACTTAATACTGACAAAATGCCTAAAACATCAGCCGAATACCGAAGAGCTCCCCGATGATCCGATCATCAAGTACATCTATCCCGATCCTTTTATAAATGAAGAAATATCATTCTACCATCGGTTGGATGATAAACAGCCGGTGCATACACAAGAAATACTTTCCGTTTATTATGCATTAGCCCGTCTTTATATAAAGAAAAATGATTCTGCCGGATACTCGAGAATCAAAAATAAGATAATCGCTCTGTCTCCTCAAGATCGATTTGTCAATAATAACCACATCTGATCGGCCGATATTTTGACAACCTTAATCTTCGATTATCATGAATCACAACATATCAAAAATATTAGCATGCCTGTTACTGTCAATCTGGGTATTTTGTTCGACAGCTCAGAACATAAAAATATCAGAAGTATTCTACGACACTCCTTATGAAGAAGACGATAACGACAGCATCAATGTAAGCCATAATGGAGAATTTATAGAGATCTGTAACCTCGAACCCTATGATGTAGATCTGTCAGGGTGGGGTATTCTCTCTAAATACAGATATGCACGACAATTTTCTTTCCAATTTCCAAAAGGTTCTATTCTCAAATCAGGAGAAACAGCCATTATATGCCACAAAGACTCCACAAAAGACCGAACATTTAAGCTCTCCGATCTATTTCCCGATATAAGTGCAGAGCAAGAATCTCGAATATTCTATCACGACAAATTCATACTCGCCAACAAAAGAGGTAGTGTCTATCTTAAGAATTCGCTTTTTTCTCTGGTTGACGAGGTCCATTATTTAGGAAACGCAAAGAGCTGGGACAAAAAATTCACCCCCTATCGTAATGTATCCCAAGTTCAAGCCAATAACGGGTACAGCAGAGATTATCTGAAATCTATACAACTAAACCATAATTATTACGCCGACTCCCCTACTCCGTTTTATGCCGACCATAAAGCCATTCAAGCCGGAATATGGGGACACGAATTGCCGGAAAGCGGAGAAGATTGCCGGAAAGCGGAGAAGATTACTTTACGCCCCTACCTGTCGAAGGAAAAGAGACGACAGGTATTCCACTCAATTATCAAGTATCGCCATCGGGCATAATGGAATATAATATTCCCATATCGACAACTCCCGGGAGAAATGGCTTCCAACCCGACCTATCG
>ERZ1673744.3122-NODE-3122-length-11483-cov-3.624781_pt1 | contig 11483 bp, 7 predicted proteins | sample MGYA00580207_ERZ1673744 | MGnify/ENA primary metagenome ERZ1673744 (study PRJEB41218, sample SAMN15661751) | gut metagenome | host: Homo sapiens | place: Canada: London | collected 2015-08-20/2019-03-30 | study: EMG produced TPA metagenomics assembly of... | reverse complement strand
TAACCGAATATCGAAAATACGGTACGAAAGGCTTTTTGCCCGGTAGGTAATAGGGAATCCGGTGAGAATCCGGAGCAACCGTCATTACTGTATCTGAGCCTATGCTCACAAGTCAGAATACCCCCGTATTTTTCGGCATTGTCTCTTGGACGAGGAAGAAGTACAGCCGATCTTCAGCTAAGGCTGTACCTTTATGCTTTTTTGGCATATCCGTATGGCTTATATTTGCTGTGCTTAAAGATCAGTTGTGCTTTCACTTTTTTGTGAAGGCATTTTTTATTGCCGTTTTTCGTATTTGTTTACGGAGGTGACGTTATGGCGGACGAAAAATTAAGCAAGGCTGTCGCTATGCTTTGCGAAAAGTATGAACAGCTTGGCACTCTGCCCAAACGCTCCGATTTTACTCCAAGCGAAGTCTGCTTTATAAAGCAGAAGCTGGGACCGTGGACAAGGGCGCTTGAAGCCGCAGGGCTGAAAGAGCCTCCGGCGGTTTCGGCAAAGGAGAAAAGCCGTGAAAAGCGTGAACGCTCCAGGCAAAGAAGAAAAGCGGCAAAACGCAGATTAGACGGTTAAGCCTTACGGCAAAAAAGAATAAAGGAAGGTAAAACTATGACAAATGTAAAGAAATTTACAGCAAAAGTGACAGCTTTACTGCTGGCGCTTTCACTGGCACTGCTGTCAGTACCGCAGGTGAGCTTTACTGTATTTGCCGATGACGACCTCGGAAGCGTCCGTGTTATTGTAGAAAACACAACGTTTACCGAAGCGGTCAGCGGCGGTAACGCTCCTGCGTGGACAGGCACCAAGGTCGACAAGTGGGTATCGCTTGACAAGACCTCAAGTGCAATGACCTGCATAAAGGATGCTATTGAAAGCTCCGGCTTTACTCAGCAGGGCGCAGACGATGGCTACATAAGCGAGATTGCAGGCCTTGCGGCATTTGACGGCGGTTCGATGAGCGGCTGGATGGGTACGCTCAACGACTGGTTTACAAACGAGGGTTTAACAGCCTATACCGTTGCTAACGGCAAGCTCGCAAGCGGCGATGAGATCCGTATGCAGTACACTATGGACTGGGGTGCAGACCTCGGCAATGACTGGAGCGGTACAGATACATCGCTTAAAGCAATAAGCAGCGATTACGGCACGCTTTCCCCCGAATTCAGCGCAAAGACCTATAATTATACTCTTACAGTTCCTTTCGGCACAAAGAGCATAAATTTCCGTCCTACCGCACTGAACAAGAATTTCAAGACGGTAAGCAAGATCGGCGACAAGACGCTGAGCCTTACAAAACCTACTGAAATAAAGGACGGCGATGTTATCACCGTTACGGTAGGCGAGGGTGCAACAGCAAGCACTTATAAGGTAACAATAAAGGAAGGCACAAGACCCGCCGCACGTTTTGACAGCTTTGCACTTTCGGCTTTCTCGCTTGACGGCTGGGACAATGACGCTTTCGACCCCGAAAAGCTCGAATATGATGTAAAGATAAAGTCTTACAGCACATCATCCTTCTATATCAACAGCGGAACTAAGTTCAACAAGGACCTGCTGAAGTGCTATGCGGTATATACCGATATAAACGGAGTTGCACAGAGAAACGAGATAAAGTCCGGCAGCTTCAACAGCATTTCTAATATTCCTTTCGGCTTGACTAAGCTGATTTTAGAGCTTTGCTACATTGACGATGAAAGCATAAAGACGCAGTATGTGTTCAACATAACACGTCCCTATGACTACACTGCGGAAATCGCAGGCACAAGCGGCATCACGCTTGTTCCCGCCGGCAGGGAGCTGTATGCGACAAAGTACAACGGCTTTGCAGAAGGAACGGTTTTCAGAAATGACGAAAACGGCAATGTGACCGATACGACCGGCACAAATGCAGAATGCCACAGCTACACAGCCTATGTTTTGGGAGGCACCGACGGAGTTGCACTTACTCTCAAGGGCAAAACCGCAAACGTTCATTTCAGAGCGAAGGCTGACGGCGAATATACAGAGCTTAAAAGCGGCGAAACAACTCCCGCATATTCCTTCGGCAAGGACGGCACTGTTACAGTATCAATAGATGTGGTTTCTGACGGCGATTATCTTACAGACAAGTTTGATGACGCAGACAAGATAACAAGCTACAAAATAAAGCTCGTAAAGGCTGACGTTTCTATAAATAACGTACACTTTACCGAGCTTAAAAGCGAACACGGCGATATGTATCCCGCATTCGACCCGTCACTTCTCAGCTATAATATAGTTATAGCAAATGACGCAGAATTCCCCACAGTATATTTCAAGGTTGCCGACGGTTGCACAGTTAAGATAGGCAACGATGCCGCAACAGCAGATGAAAACGGCGTTTACAGTCTTGTTACCAAGAGCGCAAACACTACTGTAACGGTAACAGACGGCACTCTTTCAGAAAGCTATACTGTCAAGGCTACAAAGAGAAGCAAGTATGACGTACCCGACAAGGTCGTTGATTATCTTTGCGTCAACAGCCAGTACACCAACGTTTCCTACGGTGTAGGCCCCGAGCAGACGCTCGCAGGCACTATAAAATCGCTCGGTAACTTCGGCGGTTATATCACATATTACTATGAAAACCCCGTAACAGACGACCCCTCAAACCCCTACGGCCTTGACTTCTACGCTTACGGCAACAGCTTTGTAAGCGGCGGAAGTGCGGCTGAAAGCGGACAGGTGTATGTTTCTGAGGACGGCAAAACATGGTATGCGCTCGCAGGAAGTGAGCATTTCGAAGATACGACCATCACCGATTACGAAGTAACATACAAAAAGACAGCCGACGGTAAAACAAGCTGGACAGACAATCAGGGCAACTCAAACGACGGCTCAAAGCAGACAGGCAGATGGGTTTCACCCAGCGTTTATTATATGAACGATCTTGCAAAGGGCGATACTGTCACACTCAGAGGCGTTGTTATCCCCAGTGTTCAGGGCAGTATACAGGGCGACAGCTCTACAGCTTCCTTTGTAGGCACGACAAGGTTCGGCTATGTTGACTACTTCAAGAACGGCACGATAGGCACTAATGTAAACGCATACAGCGAAAATGCCGAATCAAACGGTTTCGACTTAAAGTGGGCGGTAGATGAAAACGGCAACCCCGTTACATTCAAAAACGGCGTTCACTATATAAAGATACAGACAGCAAGCAACATCTGGGCAGGCGTATTCAACGAGAAATCGACAGAGGTTTCTTATGTTGTAAGAACAACTGCAAACGAGCAAGAGGTCGGCACTACAGCGCTTCCCGGAAAAATAGTCTTAACAGACGCAAACGGCAAGACAATAAAGGAAATCACTCCCGATGATAACGGTGTTTACGAGATAAGCACAGGCATCGAGGAAAGCGTGAACGTTTCCGTATCGGGCGCTGACGATGATAACATTTATATCAACAATCAGCGTGTAGCCTCCGGCACAGAGGCTAAAATCGCACTTGACCGGTCTGAAATAAAGGTTGTCAGAATAATCGTTCAGAACGGCGAAAAACAGCCCGTATACGCTTACTTAAAGCTCGTTCCCGATGATGTAAAGGCGGCTGAGCAGGTTGAAGAACTTATTGACGCTATAGGCAATGTAACGCTCGACAGCTATGACGACATCACAGCGGCAAGAACGGCTTACGATAAGCTCAGCGACAACGCAAAGACGCTTGTAGGAAACTACGAAACCTTAACAGCCGCAGAAGAAGCTCTCGCTAAGGCTGAGGCTGATGTTATAAGCAATGCGATGAAGGCAATAGACGCAATCGGCAAGGTGACCGCTGACAGCAAGGGCAATATCGACAGTGCGAAGGACGCTTACTCGGCAGTTCCCGAGCGTTTAAGAGATAAGATCACAAATTCGGATACTCTTGACAAGGCAATAAAAAGATTTGCCGTTATCGACACGATAAAGCAGGCAGGCACAAAGAGCAACGATCACTTCAGCACTGTTCTCGGCACTCTTGCGGATAACAATATCTACCCCGTTCAGTCTATCGGCGGTGAATGGTCGGTTATCGCACTCGCAAGAGCAGGAAAGCTCTCTGCCGACAAAGCGGCAAAATACTACAGCGAGCTTTGCGAAGCAGTAAAGGCTAACGGTTCAGACAGACTTTCAGACAGAAAGCCTACGGAGAACGCAAGAGTTATAATCGCTCTGTCCTCGCTCGGAAAGAATTCCGCAGACATCGCAGGCTATAACCTGCTGAGCGGTCTTGACGATATGGACTATATCACATCGCAGGGTATCAATGCGGTTATATTCTCACTTATAGCATTCGATACTACAGATTACAGTGCAAAGACGCACGATGAGCTTATCGCTTATATTGTTGACAATATGACGGGCAAGGGCTGGGCGCTCGCCGGCGATGCCGCAGACGTTGACCTTACGGCTATGGCTATACAGGCACTCGCTCCCTATGCGGCTGACGAGAAGGTAAATGCGGCTATAGACAGCGGTCTTGAGTTCCTCGCAGAATCTCTTGACGAGAACGCAAGATACGCAAACGGCAGCGAAAGCACCTCGCAGGTAATTATCGCTCTTGCCGCTCTCGGCATCGACCCGCTTACAGATTCAAGATTCATCGTTGACGGCATCACGCTTATCGACGCACTTGAAAGCTACGCTACAGAAAACGGCTACAGCCACACACTCGGCGGCGAAGAAAACTATATGGCTACCGAACAGGCGGCGCTCGCTCTTACAGCTTATGAGCTTTCAAAGGACGGCACTTCACTTTACGAAATGTCTGCGAAGGCTGAGCCGACAAAACCTGAAAAACCCGATACGCCCGCACAGCCCGGCGATTCTGTAAAGCCCGGCGAATGCTCAGGCAAGCCCGAAGATAAAAACGATCCCATAAATCCCGGTACAGGCGTACTTGTAACAGGCGGTATGGCAGTTCTCATCTCAGGCGCAGTTATGCTTATTTCGAAGAAAAAGCGCAAATAAGTAAAACTATTATGTAAATGCTTGTTCCGTACCTGTTTTTATGATAAAATAGGTGCGGAACAATTTTTACATAACCGATATTTCACGGAGAAAAAATGAAAGCTATTTTTGATAAATACAAATATATACTCGGTCTTGGTCTGGCTCTGGTCGCTGTGGTGATAATTGCGGTAATTTCCGCTGTTGTGGGAAAAGATACCGCCGAAAACAGCGGTATATCATACGTTTCCACCGATACATCATCGTTTACAACTGCCGAAAGCCTTGTCGCAACAACAGCTTCTCAGACAAACGGCAATTCTCAGACAACGCCCGCAACAACCGTTACGGACACTTCTTCACAAACCTTACCTGAAAGCGAAAAGCCGGAAACAACGGCAATAACCTCTGTCGCATCAACATCAGCTACCGCCGCAGATATTTCAAAGCCAACCGAAAAGCCCGTTTTAACATCTGCCCCGACATCTTCGGCAAGTCCGGCATCTTCAAAAGTCACAACAATATCGACCGCTTCATCTGTAATATCAACGACTCCAAAGCCAGACAAGCCGATAAAGAAATATGACAACACCTGCACATTCGTTATAGAGTGCAAAACCATACTCGATAACAAGGATAAACTGAAAAAAGGACTTGAAAAGTACATTCCCGATGATGCCGTAATATTCAGCGGAACGGTCGGATTCGACAGCGGTGAAAGCGTATACGATATACTCCGCCGTATCTGTGACGAAAACAGTATTCAGATGGAGGCAAGCTACACCCCTGCGTTCAGCTCATACTATGTCGAGGGTATAAACAACCTTTATGAATTCGACTGCGGACAAGGCTCAGGCTGGATGTACAGTGTAAACGGCGTTTTCCCGAACTACGGCTGTTCATCTTACAAGGCCGCAAACAACGATAAAATAGCGTTCCGCTATACCTGCGAGCTTGGCTACGACCTTCAAAACTAAGGAGCAACAATGGAAAGATCACACCCTGTAACAGCGGCAATGTATTTTCTGTCGGTGATACTGATAACTGCAATAGTACAAAGCCCCGTCTTTATGGCTGAGGCTCTTGTCTGCTCTGCCGTTTTTGCTTTTTTACTGAACGGAAAAACCGCCGCAAGAACGCTTTTTGTAATGCTCCCTATGGCACTGCTTGCGGCGGTTATAAATCTTCTGTTTTCAAACAGAGGCATAACCGAGCTTGCAAAGTTGCCCAGCGGCAACAGCATCACCCTTGAAACGCTTATTTTTTCGCTGTTTACGGGCGCTATGACAATTTCGCTCGTTATGTGGTTTATCGGACTTAACAAGTGTATGACAAGTGATAAAACGGTATATCTTCTCGGAAAAGCACTGCCGTCACTCGCTTTGCTGTTATCAATGACGCTTCGTTCAGTGCCTATGTTTGCAAGACGGGCAAAGCAAGCGGCGGCGGCTCAGCGTTTTGTGGGAAACGATATATACGAGGGCGGCTTGCGAAGCCGTATCAGAAGCGGTGTTCATGTTCTCTCCGTTGCTGTGACGGATACCCTTGAGCATAGTGCATATACCGCACGATCTATGAAATACAGAGGTTACGGTACGGCAAAACGTACAGCCTACAGCATATTCAGATTCGCACCCGCAGATTTTATTATAATGTCTGTTACCGTGATATGCACAACAGCAATTATTATTCTTTTTGCAAGCGGTAAAGCCTATTATCTCTACTATCCCGAATTTATCCTGCCGATGACAGCTTTCGATATTTCTGCGGATGTTTTCTGGCTCATACTCTGTGCGATGCCTGTTGCAGCCGAGCTTTATTCACGTTTTAAACGGAGGGAAAGAAATGGAGCTTTATAATATTTCAAATCTGTCATATTCCTATCCCAGCTCGGATATGAACGCACTCTCCGATATTTCGCTTAAAATAAACAAAGGAGAATTCGTAATACTCTGCGGCAGCTCGGGAAGCGGAAAATCCACCCTTTTAAATCTTATGAAAGCTCCCGCCGATGCAGGAACGCAAAAAGGAAAAATTTCTTTCGGCGGTCATTTTGCAGGCTTTGTCACGCAGTTTACCGATGAGCAGATCGTCTGCGACAAGGTTTGGCACGAACTTGCCTTCGGTGCGGAAAGCATAGGACTTTCACAAAACGAAATACGCTCGCAGGTTTCCCAGACCGCTTTGTTCTTCGGCATAGAGGACTTGCTGTACTGCGACTGCGACAAGCTCTCGGGCGGTCAGAAGCAGATGATTAACTTAGCGTCTGTAATGGTTATGAACCCCGATGTACTGCTCCTTGACGAACCGCTCTCACAGCTTGACCCTATCGCATCCACGCAGTTTATTTCACTGCTTGTAAGAATAAACAAGGAGCTTGGTACGACAGTGATCGTTGCCGAGCATCAGCTCGGCGGTCTTTTGTCCGTTGCAAAACGTGCGGTTATGCTCGACAACGGCAAGGTGTGTCACGACGGCGACGCAAGCTCTCTTACAGAGCATCTGTCAGAAAACAATCACCCTATGCTTTTTGAAATGCCGGCAGGAGTAAGAGCAAGCGCATCTGTCAGCAATGTTCTTCCACTGCTTGACGTTCCCTCCGCTAAGAACTGGTATACATCCTACGGAGAAAAACACACGCTCGTATCACCTGCCGCCGCAGACGATACGCTGTCGGAAGAAAGCTGTATATCCATTAAAAATCTGTCTTTCGGCTATAAGAACAGCAAAAGAGATATTATAAGAAACCTTTCGCTTGACATAAAGCAAGGGAGCATAACCGCAATAGTGGGCGGAAACGGCGCAGGAAAATCGACCCTGCTAAGCCTTATCTGCGGTACGCTCAAGCAAAACAGCGGAAAAATAACGATAAACGGCGGAAAGATAGGTTTTCTTCCGCAAGACCCTACCCTGCTTTTCAATAAGGAAACGCTCAGAGAAGAATTTGCCGGAAATGCCGATGAAATAGCCACCTCATTTAATCTTACGCACCTGCTGTCACGTCACCCGTTTGACTTATCCGGCGGTGAAAGGCAGAAGGCGGCGCTCGCAAAGCTCGTTTCCTACGGTGCGGATATACTTCTTCTTGATGAGCCGACTAAGGCGGCGGACGCAGTATATAAGCAGATGTTCTCGGCATTATTGAAACAGCTTAAAGCAGACGGGAAAACGATTGTGATTGTCAGTCACGATATGGATTTCTGTGCCGAAACGGCGGATATATGCGCCCTGCTTTTTGACGGCGAAATAAGCGTATCTCTGCCACCGTCACAGTTCTTCGCCGATTCTTCATTCTTCACAACAGACAGTGCGAAAATCGCCAAAAACGTATGCGATAATGTTTACACTGTCGCAGGGCTTATAGCTTCTCTCGGAGGAAGGGCTGAAAACTACGGCAATCTCTCCGGACGTTTTCACGGCATAAAAGGCGATAAGCCCGACATAACTGTACCGCAACGTAAAAAACGCAAAAAGCTCTCGGTTTTCCGAAAGGTAATGCTTTCGCTCGGCAGTGTCGGATTTGTTTTTATGCTTTTAGCCGGTACCGGCATATTCCCTTTTGAGATACCGTCAGAGCCGTTCTGGCTGCAATATGCGTTGCTGTGCGTCCCGATGATTATGCTTATAATCGGCGTTGCCCCGAAAAACACAATGGCAAAACCGCCCGTAACCGCAAAAAAAGTAACTCCGTCCGATATTGTCGCAGGCGTTATAACCGCCGTTCTTATTCCTTTCACAGTGATACTCGGCACACTTTTTGTCCCTAACGGCACAAGAAAGCATCTGCTGATAATTCTTGCTGTGCTTGTCGAGTGCCTTGCCGCTTTCTTTATCAGCTTCGAAAAAAAGAAGCCGTCCGCAAAGGATATTGCGGTGCTTGCCGTGCTTTCTGCGGCGGCTGTCGCAGGAAGGGAGCTTTTCTTTATGTTCCCTCAGTTCAAGCCCGTTGCCGCAATCGTTATCATAAGCGGAACGGCGCTCGGTGCACAGGCAGGCTTTCTTGTCGGTGCGGTTTCCATGCTTGTATCGAATATGCTGTTCGGACAGGGTATGTGGACGCCGTGGCAGATGTTTGCAATGGGGCTTCTTGGCTTTTTTGCAGGTATCATCTTCTCAAAAAAGCGCAACACGCTCGCCCTTTGTATCTACTCCTTACTGTCAGTCCTCGTTATTTACGGCGGAATAATGAATATATCAAGTGTGCTTACCTACACGACCGATATAAACTTACAGACAATTACCGCATATATCATCTCCGGCATACCCTTTGACCTTATCCACGCAGTATCCACAGTAATATTTGTGCTTATAACAGGCGACGCGCTATTGAAAAAATGTTGCCGTCTGAGAGTAAAATTCGGATTATTTCAGTGATTTCAATAAATTCGACAAAATTTCTGACATATTATCCCATTTTTCAACTTTATTTTTGATTTGTTATTGAAATGCGCCTTTCTTTAAACTATAATTTTATTATAGGATAATTGTAAAGTGAGGTGGGAGCATGGCTTATGTACTTGAGGTTATAAGCAAGGATGGAAAAATCAAATACATCAATTCCGCAAAAGCAACCGTATATTGTCCGGAATATGCCGCACGGTATGACGACAAGAAAACTGCTATGACAGTAGCGGCGGCACTCCTGAGAAATGAGTGCTACCAATCTATAAGTGTTAAAAAGCTCTCGTTGGAGCTATGTGTTGCTTCGTATAAAAGAAACCGTTCATTATCATTCAATTTTATTTATCCCGATATATATAAGGGCAGCAGCTACAAATAAAACGGGTGTTTTATCTGCATTTTCGGCAGGATAAACTCACACCGTTAAAATTATAACTTTCTGCATTTATGTACAATCTTTCCCGCAAGCAAAAAATGGCGTCACGCTTTTCGGCGTGACGCCATTTTCATATATAGCAAGGAGAATCGGAAGCGTTTATTCCTTTACAGAGCCTGAAACAAGGTTGCTGTAAATAAACTTCTGCATCGAAAGGAAGATTATCAACGTAGGGATGATGCAGATAATTACACCGGCGAAGATAATTTCCCACTGCGAGCCGTAAGGACCGATGAACTTGTAAAGGGCGGTCGATACGACCTGAAGTCCGTCGCTGGGCATATACAGGTTTGCTGTATAGAAGTCGTTGTATATGCTTACGAACTTGATTACAAGAACGGTCGCAATAGCAGGACGGAGCATAGGGAGAATGATGCTCAGGTATACTCTCGGATATGAACAGCCGTCAAGTATCGCACTTTCGTCAAGGGATACAGATATGTTATTGAGGAACTGTATGAAGATATAGATCGAAACTATATCAGTACCGATATAAAGGATAATCGGTGCGGCGAGGGTGTCATAAAGACCGAGTGCGTGCACTACCTGGAATACCGTTACCTGCATAGAGATATTCGGCAGGAGTGCGGCAATAAGGAATATATTCTTTACGAGCTTTGTGAACACCATTGTAAAACGCTGTACAACAAAGGCGGTCATAGTACCTGTGATTATCGTTCCCGCACACGAGAACACAAGGATAATAGCGGTATTGATAAGGCCTCTCATTACGTTACCCTGCAGGAAAGCCGTCTTGAAGTTTGCCAGCTCCACCACCTTAGGAAGCTCAAACGCTCCGCTTGTCAGAAAATCCTCGTGGCTTTTCAGCGAGCCGAGTAATACGACTACCAGAGGCACGATAACTATAAGGCAGGCTATGACAAGCACGGCGTATTTCAATACGTCTATCAGTATTCTTACACCCTTAGGCGTTTCCTTGAACCTGTATTTATCCATATTGAAAGAGGTCTGTCCGGAGTTTTCGGTTGTTGTGATATTATCTGTCATTGTTACACCTACTTTTCTTCCTTAAAGAATATCTTCTGGATCATCGTAATCACTATTATTATAAACAGGAGGACGATAGCCATTGCGGACGCAAGTCCGATCTTCTGGTACTGGAAGCCCGTTTCGATCGTCTTGATAACGAAGGTCGATGTTCCCATCTTACCGCCGGTTATAATATACGGTATCTCAAATACAGACGCCGCACCCTTGATGGCAAGGATAAGCTGTAATGCGATGATTGTTCTGATACCGGGGAAAATTATGTGCCAGAACTTCTGCCATGCGTTTGCGCCGTCAAGGTCTGCCGCTTCGTAAATGTCGGGCGAGATAGACTGGATAGCGCCGATGAACATCAGAATATCAAAGCCGATATAACGCCATACCGACGCAAAAACCAGACACCAGTTGTTGATAGCGCCGTTTGACAGCCACTTTACAGGATCTGCTCCGAAAAGTGCGATTATGGAGTTGAGCGTACCGCCGTCATCGCCTCTGAAGAATCTCTGGAAGATAAGCGCTACCGCAACGCCGTTCATAAGATAAGGGAAGAAGATAACTCCCTTGAACAGTCCTGCGAACTTTATTTTCGAGCATAACAGAGTTGCAATGAAAAGTGCAAGTCCGAGCTGTATAAACGAGCCGACAAAGTAGTACAAGCTGTTGATGAGCGTTGAAAGATATGCCATATCGG
>ERZ1673744.3117-NODE-3117-length-11491-cov-3.489507_pt1 | contig 11491 bp, 9 predicted proteins | sample MGYA00580207_ERZ1673744 | MGnify/ENA primary metagenome ERZ1673744 (study PRJEB41218, sample SAMN15661751) | gut metagenome | host: Homo sapiens | place: Canada: London | collected 2015-08-20/2019-03-30 | study: EMG produced TPA metagenomics assembly of... | reverse complement strand
AGATTATATTACTTTTGCAGGTTCCGTATGAAATTGCCGGAGATATGAAAGAGTATCTTATATATGTGTTTATAGGTTTTATTGCAATATACATATATAATTATGTGTCTAATATATTAAGGGGAATTGGCAATTCGGTAGTTCCCCTTGTATTTCTATCAGTATCAGTTGTGCTTAATATATTTTTAGATATATTGTTTGTGGCAGGTTTTAATATGGGAATTAAGGGTGCGGCAGCAGCAACAGTGATAGCACAGTATATATCTGGAATAGGAATATTTATATATATGATTGCGGCTTATCCTGAATACAGGATACATAAAGATGATATGCAGTTTAATAAAGAGAATATAACGAATATATTTTCTTTATCAGGCTTTACCTGTCTTCAGCAGTCAGTTATGAATTTTGGAATATTATGCGTACAGGGAATAGTAAACAGTTTTGGTACAGTGATTATGGCAGCATTTGCAGTGGCTGTAAAGATAGATACCATAGCATATATGCCGGTACAGGATTTTGGAAATGCATTTTCAGTATTTGTTGCACAGAATTACGGGGCAGGGCAGAGACAGCGTATTAAGAAAGGGATAAAGCAGTCAGTAGTAAGCGTTATTATATTCTGCGTGTGCATAAGTGCGGTTGTATGTGGATTTGCAGGCACATTTATGGGCATATTTGTTGATAATTCCAGCGTGGACGTAATTAATGCGGGAGCTGTGTATCTTAGAATAGAGGGAACATTTTATATAGGAATTGGAATATTATTTATGCTGTATGGCTATTACAGGGCAATCAATAAGCCGATGATGTCAGTTGTGCTTACAGTGATATCACTTGGAACAAGAGTTGTGCTTGCATACACTTTATCTGGAATATCAGCAATCGGGGTTATTGGAATTTGGGTGGCTATTCCTATCGGCTGGTTCTTAGCAGATGCGGCAGGGATTATTTATTACATTTTTAAAGCAGGTAAAAGCCACATATAAGTGTGACATAAGCGTGGCAGAAATGTGAGCGGAAATGGAGAAGAATAATGAGCAGGATATTAGTTGTTGAGGATGATGAGGTATTACGAAATGAGCTTATTGAACTTTTGCGTAATGAAGGATATGAGGCAGAATATATAAGTACATTTTCAGATACGGCAGGACAGATTATAAAATCAAAGCCAGATCTTGTGCTTCTGGATATTAACATTCCAGAGCTTAATGGAGAGCTTGTATTAAGAAAGTTAAGAAAAGAGGCGGATATACCGGTAATTATGGTGACGAGTAGAACATCAGAGAGTGATGAGGTGCTGTCAATGAGCTATGGGGCAGATGATTATATAACCAAGCCATATAACCCGACAATACTTATGCTTAGAATATCAGCTGTAATAAAGAGGACAAGAAAGCAGGACAGCAGTGAGGAAGATACAGGTGAGAAGGGAATATACCAGTATAGGGAAGCAGCTGTTAATACTGCGAAAGGAACATTAAGCCGTGGGGAGAAAGAGCTCGTGCTTACCAAGAATGAGATGATAATATTCTTAAGTCTGCTTAACAATATAGGAAAGATTGTATCAAGAGATGAACTTATGACGGCACTGTGGGATAACGAGGAATATATTAATGATAATGCACTCACTGTTAATATAAGCAGGTTAAGAGCGAAGCTTTCGGATTTCGGATACGAAGATGCGATAGAAACAAGAAAGAAACAGGGGTATTGTCTTGTATGAAATTAAAAGAATATATAAAAGATGAGTTGTTTAAAATTATACTTATTATTGTATATATAATACTTATATGTGGGCTTCTGTGTGCATTTAACTTCGGAGTACAGATGGCGGCACTTATGGCTGTACTTGCAGCCATATTTTTTATTATAATGTTCATATGGGATTTTTGCAGAAAACGGAATTTCTATAACAGTCTTATTGATAATACACAGAGGATTGATAAGAAATATCTTGTTATTGAAACACTGGATGAGCCGGAATTCTATGAGGGAAACCTTGTGTATACAGCGATGTATGACATTAATAAATCTATGATTGAGCATATTAACCAGTACGAGAGGGGACAGCAGGATTTTAAAGATTTCATAGAAATGTGGGTTCACGAGATAAAGCTTCCAATAGCAAGCCTTACGCTTATGTGCCACAATGACAAAGAGCATATAGATAAGAAATTTATTACACAGCTTAACAGGCTTGATGATTATGCAGACAAGGTACTTTATTATGTGAGGTCAGAAAATGCAGAGAAAGACTACTCATTTGGAAAAGTTAATCTCAAAACAATTATTAACAAGACGGCAGTTAAGAATAAAGACATAATATTAAGCAACAACATAAGTCTTAATGTCCACGACATAGATACTTATGTTAATACTGATGCCAAATGGCTTGAATTCATAGTCAACCAGATTATAAGCAACAGTATTAAATACAAAAAGACATCAGGAGAGGCTTATATCGAAGTATATTCAGAGCAAAGACAGGACAGTGGCACAGACAAAGTGGGGTATGCTGTGCTTCATATAAAGGATAACGGAATTGGAATACCAGCTAAAGATATAGATAAGGTATTCATTAAATCTTATACAGGTTCTAACGGAAGAAATAACGCCAAATCAACAGGAATGGGCTTGTATATTGCTAAAAATATGTGTGGCAAGCTTGGACATAATATAGAGATAAAGTCAATTGAGGGAGAATATACAGAGGTTGAAATAACATTTTACGGGGACAGCTATTACAACCCGGTTAATATTGAAAAGTCCGATATTATAAAGAATTAATATTACAGAAAGTTAATATTATACAAAGCCAATATTACAAAAATGTAACATTGCGTAATATTAGAATTACGACAGATAACAAAATCCTTATTACAATGTAGAGGAAGTCAAGTGATTGGCAGATATGAGCCTTAGAGGTTTCGTATACAGAAATGGAGGATTTTATATGAGTGAGAATATTTTGAGAATTCAAAATGTAGAGAAATATTATGGCAGCAGGAATAACCTGACTAAAGCGATAGATGATATATCGTTTGATGTAAACAAGGGTGAATTCGTTGCTATTATGGGTGCTTCGGGAAGCGGTAAGACAACACTTCTTAACTGCATATCTACAATTGATAAGGTTACAAGTGGCAATATATATGTAGACGGCAATAATATCACACAGCTTAAAGGAAGTGCTCTTAACAGATTCAGAAGAGATAAGCTGGGATTTATATTTCAGGATTTTAATCTTCTGGACACACTTACAGCATATGAGAATATTGCACTTGCATTGTCAATCAGAAATGATTCTCCTGAGGTAATTGACAGGGCAGTAAAAAATGTAGCAGAACAGCTTGATATAACAGAGATATTAAATAAATATCCCTACCAGATGTCAGGTGGACAGAAACAGAGAGTTGCTTCTGCAAGGGCAATTATAACAAGTCCAAGTCTGGTGCTTGCCGATGAGCCGACAGGAGCTCTTGACTCAAGAGCTGCTAAGCTTCTTCTTGAAAGGTTTAATATGCTTAACAGGGAATTGCAGGCGACAATACTTATGGTAACACACGACTCATTTACTGCAAGTTATGCAAGCAGAATTATATTTATCAAGGATGGTAAGATATTCCACGAGCTTAACCGTGGCGCTGATGACAGGAAGACCTTATTTAACAAGATAATAGATGTTGTTTCATTATTGGGAGGTGACGCGGGCGATGCTCTTTAAACTATCATTTTCTAATATGAAAAAAAGCCTGAAGGATTATGCAGTATATTTCTTCACGTTAATACTCGGTGTTGCGATATTTTATCTTTTTAATGCAATCGAAACACAGACAACTATGCTTAAAATATCAGAAGACACAAGAGAGATAGTAAAGCTTATTAATACAACACTTTCGGGAGTAAGTGTATTTGTTGCATTTATACTTGGATTTCTTGTTATATATGCAAGTAATTTCCTTATGAAGAAGAGAAAAAAGGAATTTGCATTATACATTCTTCTTGGAATGGGAAAAAGGAAAATATCACTTATACTGTTTCTTGAAACACTGATTATAGGAGTTATATCGTTAGGAATAGGACTTATGGCAGGAATAGGACTTTCACAGGTTACAAGTATATTTGTTGCCAATATGTTTGGGGTTAACATTGAGAAATACAGATTTGTATTTTCTCATCAGGCATTTGTAAAGACATTGATATATTTTGCAATTATATATGTTATCGTAATACTCTTTAATATGTTCTGCGTTAACAAATATAAGCTTATAGACCTTCTTACAGGAAGCAGAAAGGCAGAAAAAGCAACTAACAAAAATCCATATATATGTGCAGTTGTATGGATAATATCAGTTGTACTGCTTGCATTTGCCTACTATAAGGTATCAGATAGCAGGAATCTTGAGTTAGTTACTGACCTTGCCAAATATATAGTAATGGGCTGTGCTGGAACATTTTTATTCTTCTGGTCATTATCAGGAATTATGTTCTCAGCAGTACATTCTATGAAAAAGGTGTACTATAAGGGGCTTAACAGCTTTGTGTTCCGTCAGATGAGCAGCCGTATGAACAGCAACGTGTTCGCAATGACAGTTATATGCCTTATGATGTTTATAACAATATGCGTATTATCAAGCGGACTTACAGTGCGTAATTCACTTGTACACAATATTGATATGCTATCACCAGCAGATGTGCAGATAGAGAAGGAACTTTATTCAGATGATGAGGCAGAATTGATTAAAGATTATTATAAGAGAAAAGATATTGACCTTGAAGATATTCTTAAAGATATAGTAGATGTGTATGTATACAATACAAGTGAACTTACAATTAATGATACTTTAGGAAATACAGAAGCAGCGAAGGCTAATAATCCGGATATCGCAGATAATATTGATTCATCATATTTTGATGCATATTATTCTGAAGATATTATGAAACTTAGTGATTATAACAAGGTGGCAGCTCTGTATGGTAATGAACAATACAGTCTTAGTTCTGATGAATATATAATTGTTGCAGACTTTAAGTCGATGGCAGAAGTGCGAAACAAAGCCTTAGATAAGGGAGTAAAGATTGCTTTAAATGGGGAATTGTTAAAGCCAAAATATAATCGTTGTTCGGATGGTTTTGTCCAGATGTCATCTAACCATATAAATATAGGAATTGTGGTTGTGCCAGACGAAGTACTTGAAACAATGCTTCCAACAGGTGAATATTATATTGGTAATTATAATATACCAGAGGGTGATGAACGTGAGGCAGTTGATAAAAAGATTGTAAAGATAGCGAATGGTGCTGGTAAAGAAGGTATTATAATGGATATTAATACGCTTATTTCAGTAAAAGAGAATTCAATGGGACTTGGTGCTATGATAGCATTTATAGCATTGTACATTGGACTTATATTCCTTATATCAGGAGCGGCAATACTTGCATTAAAAGAACTGTCAGAAAGTGCCGACAATCTTGGCAGATATAAGATACTTAAAAATCTTGGAACAGACAATAGCAAAATCAATCACGCAGTATTAAAGCAGACAGCGATATTCTTTGGAATACCAATGTCTCTTGCAATAATACACTCAATATTCGGAATGAGGGTAAGCTATATGGTGATGGAACTGCTTGGTACGGAATATATGGTACAGTCAATAATAATGACCGGAGTGTTTATACTTTTGATATATGGAGGGTATTTTGTTATAACTTATAATAGTTGTAAGAATATGATAAAGAATATTTGATTGGGCAATTGGGAGAGAGGAATGTAGGTTGTGAGGGATTGGGGAGAGCTGGCACAGGCAACGGCGACACGCTTGCGCTTAAGTGTCGCTCGCAACGGTACTAAAGTGCTAAAGGACAGCACTTAAGTGCCGGCGGCTCCCCATCGTCTTCTTATGCTTGTGCCAGCTCTCCCCAATCTCAATCTACTTTATTGGCAGGAATGAGAGAGTTTACGTCTTTGCCAGTAAATATTTTTAAATAAAAATAAAAATATTGACAGAACAATAGTTAAATGATAATATGCGAAATGCAAACGATTTGCAAATTTAATGCAAATTACAATGCATTTCGCATTTTTTATAAAAAGGGAAGCCATTAAAGTAAATCAGCAATTAATGCCCTCCCTCACAAGAAAGGAGCCGTACACAATGCCTAAAACATACCACACCAAAGCTACCCAGGAAATCGAACAATATCTTTCACTCCAGAAAGACAAGAGCTTCTGCGTGGCTGACGTATATCATTACCTTGAAAGCAACAATGTAGATGTAAACCAGTCAACAGTGTACCGTACGCTCGACAGAATGACAGATAATGGAGTGCTTGTGCGTTTTAAGACAGCAAGCAGTGGTAATTATTATTATAGAATATCAGATGAGCATAATAATTGTGATGCACATCTTCATATGCAGTGCCGTAAGTGTGGAAAGGTTATGCACCTTGACTGTGCATTTATGGACGAAATAAGAAAAAATCTTATGAAACAATATGGATTTACACTTGAATGTAATGGCTCAACTTTAAGCGGTCTTTGCAGGAATTGCAAAGATGAGCAGGGTTAGAATGGAGTAAAGATAATATGCAGAATAAGCATTTTAATATAGATATAAAAATGGCAGGAAAAAGAATAAAAGCATTATTTATGAGTACTGTTCTTCTGATTGGTACATTTTCAATGCTGTTATTAACAGGCTGTTCATCAGATACAGGGTATGATGATGACAGGATAAGTATTGTGTGTACAACATTCCCACAGTACGACTGGCTAAGTCAGATAATAGGTGATAATTCCGATAAATTCAGACTGACACTTCTTATTAATGGTGGAGTGGATTTACACAGTTACCAGCCTTCAGCTAAGGATATGACTAAGATTTCATCAGCAGACGTGTTTGTGTATGTCGGAGGTGAGTCTGATGCGTGGGTTCTTGATGCGGTAAGGGAAACTAAGAACAAAGAAATGATAAAAGTCAATATGATGGAGCTTATAAGCGACAGGACTAAAGAGGAAGAGGTAATAGAAGGTATGCAGGAGAGCCGTTTCCAGTTCAGGCATACACACACACATTCCCATAGTGCAGACGACCACAGTGATGACCACGCAGATGAGCATAGTGATGACCATACAGCAGATGACCACGCAGATGAATATACGGCAGGTGACCACAGCGGTGACCATAGCGAAGATAATCACGCAGACGACCACAGTTTGGAGGCAGGGCACAGTCACGCAGACGAGGATATTGAATATGACGAGCATATATGGCTTTCATTAAAAAATGCGGCTGTATTAACACAGTATCTTGCGGATATAGTCAAGGATTTGGATAAAGATAATTCGCAGTTATACCAGGATAACGCTGATGCGTATATAAATAAGCTTGCTGGACTTGACAGTGATTATGAAAATGTATGTGAGAATTCAAAGCTTAAGACAGTTATATTTGGCGACAGATTTCCATTCAGGTATCTTGTTGATGATTACGGAATTGATTATTATGCCGCATTTGCAGGCTGTTCAGCAGAAACAGAGGCAAGTTTTAAGACAGTTACATTCCTTTCTGGCAAGATAGACGAGATAGGAACAGGAAGCATACTTGTAATTGATGGTTCCGATAAAAGAATAGCTAACACTATTAAGGGCAATACAAGCCAGAAGAATCAGCAGATACTTACTATGGATTCAATGCAGTCGGCAGGGACAGATGATGCAGATTATACATATCTGAATGTTATGAGTAATAACCTTGTCGTATTAAAACAGGCTTTACAATAGATTTTAATGTCAGACGTGAACGATAATTTTTGTGTTTATTACACTTACTATGAGAATGTTTATCAATAACAATTGATAAATAGGAATTGAGAAAGGAAAAGAAAATGTCATATATAGAATGTGAGAATTTGGCTTTGGGATATGAGGGCAAGGCAGTTGTATCAGGTCTTAATTTCAAGGTCAATAAAGGTGATTATTTATGTGTGCTTGGTGAAAATGGAGCTGGAAAAAGTACACTTATAAAGACACTGCTTAACCTTATAGATAAAGTATCAGGAAGGATAGAATATGGTGATGGCCTTAAGGATTATGAGATAGGTTATCTTCCACAGCAGACAGTTGTACAGAAGGATTTTCCAGCTACTGTATGGGAAGTTGTTCTGTCAGGAACACTTGCAGGAAGCGGATTTAAGCCATTTTACGGAAAGAAAGAGAAAAGTCTTGCAATTGAGAAGATGAGAGAGCTTGATATTACAGACCTTAAGAAAAAATGTTACCGCAATCTTTCAGGCGGACAACAGCAGAGGGTCTTACTTGCAAGAGCACTCTGTGCAACTTCCAAGGTAATACTTTTAGATGAGCCTGTTACAGGTTTGGACCCTAAGGTGACAGCAGAATTTTACGAGCTATTAAAGGAGCTTAACGATAAAGGAATAACAGTAATTATGGTGTCCCACGACCTTCAGTCGGTATCATATGCGACACATATTCTTTATCTTGACAGTAAAGACAGCTTTTATGGTACTAAGAAAGAATTTATGCAAAGCGACAAAGCCAATGTATTTGGACAGATGGAAGGAGATGAGGAGTAATGAGTGGCTTTATACAGGAATTTCAGTTTTATATGTCATATCCATTTGTAAGATATGCGCTTATCGTAGGCGTGCTTATCTCTTTATGCTCATCACTTCTTGGCGTGACACTTGTGTTAAAGAGATTTTCCTTCATAGGAGATGGCTTGTCACACGTTGCATTTGGTGCACTTGCAATAGCTACAGTGTTAAAGATTGCTAATGTAAATATATTCATTATGCCTGTAACAATAGTGTGTGCGATATTGCTTCTTAGAACAGGAACTAACACGAAATTAAAGGGTGATGCAGCAATAGCTATGCTTTCAGTAGGCTCAATGGCAGTTGGTTACCTTATATTAAATGTGTTCTCAGTATCCTCAAATGTATCAGGAGATGTGTGTTCCACACTTTTTGGTTCGACATCAATCCTTACACTTACAGGCTCAGAAGTTATTATGTGTGTAATAGCCTCACTTGTAGTCGTTGCATTTTTTATAATATTTTATAACAGAATATTCTCAGTGACATTTGATGAGAATTTTACACGCTCAATGGGCAAAAATACTAATGTATACAATCTTATGATAGCAGTTATAACAGCAGTAATAATCGTGCTTGCAATGAACCTCGTAGGCTCACTGCTTATAACAGCCCTCTTAGTATTTCCGGCCTTGTCAGCGATGAGAGTAATGACAAGCTTCAAATCAGTTATAATATACTCAGCAATCCTTTCAGTATTTGGGGCAGTATTTGGAATAATAATATCAATATTTACCTCAACTCCAGTAGGTTCGACAATCGTAACGATATATATTCTCATTTTCATAATTAACTGCATAATTGGAAGAATTCTGAGAATATGATATAATATGACTACTTCGTAGTCACTTAGAAGTTTCTTCGAAACTTCGGATGCGTGGAAAAGCAACGCAGGGCATATGATATAATGAGCACAAAAGAAAAAAATCAGCATACAATTAAATATAATACAGATATTAAACAGTGAGTAGCATTTTGCATAAATCCGACTGATGTCAGATTGGCTATCTCACTGCTTTTTTGTTTTTATTAGAATATTTTTATTGGAATTAATTCAGGAGGTGTTTATGAAAGATACTTATTCCAAAATAAAAGATAATTATAATTGCCCATTTAATCTTATAGATGACCTGATAGGTGGAAAGTGGAAGCTTAGGATAGTTGCACACATAATAAACGGTGACAACAGATTTTCTATATTACAGAAAAAAATTGATGATATAACACCAAAGGTATTGATGTCACAGTTAAAGGAGTTAGAGGCAAGCGGACTTATTAACAGAAATGTAATAAAGGAAATGCCGCCAAAGATAGTAGTATATGAAATCAATAAGGAATATAGCGATATTGTTGATATAGTTGATAATTTAGAACAATTTGCTAAAGGTTATAGTAATAGAAATGATATAGCAACTGAGAATATAAGGTATGAAAAATAGAGCTCAAAGTTACAAAAAAGTAAGTTATAGACATACTAAATTAGTATGTAATATAATTTGCTGGTCGCAAGTTAGCAATAACTAACAAAAGTAAGGAAAGGAGGAACTATGGGTTGAAAAAGTACTGTACAGAAATTATTCTTGCAATAATTCTGCTTGCATTATCATTAATATCTATATTTGTTGGTGTTATTGATATAGATATCAAAGATTTATTAACAAATGATAATAATGCATTGATGATATTTGTTGTTTCAAGATTACCTAGATTGTTAGCAATTATATGTACAGGTATGGGAATGAGTGTTGCAGGACTTATAATGCAGCAGCTATGTATGAACAAGTTTGTATCGCCAACAACAGGAGCAACGATTTCATCAGCACAGCTTGGAATTCTTCTGGCATTATTATTTATTCCTAATTCAACATTATGGCAGAGAGCGGGTTTTGCTTTTGTAACGGCTATTCTTGGTACCTGGGTATTTGTCTGGTTTATTCAGAAAGTTCAATATAAAGATGTGGTAATGGTTCCTCTCGTTGGAATTATGTTTGGTAACGTTATAGGCGGTATAACTAATTTCCTTGCATATAAGTATGAAATGACACAGGCGTTATCCACTTGGCTTGTTGGACATTTTTCATTAGTACTTAAAGGAAGATATGAAATAGTCTATATGGTTGTGCCTCTTATTATATTAGCATTTGTATTTGCTAATCATTTTAATATAGTTGGTATGGGAAAAGATTTTTCTAAAAATCTTGGTGTTCCATATGATATTGTGTTGTTTGGAGGACTTACAATTGCCGCAATGATAACGGCTTCTGTTGTTGTTGTCGTTGGTTCAATTTCTTACATAGGTTTAATTGTTCCTAATATAGTGGCAATGTTTAAGGGTGACAAAATAAGAGGAACGCTTATTGATACCGCTTTATTTGGTGCAATATTTGTTCTGGTCTGCGATATGATTGGCAGAATTGTGATTAAACCATATGAATTACCAATTGAGCTGATTGTTGGAATATTAGGAAGCATTATATTTATAGGAATGCTTTTATACAGATTAAGATATGGAAGAAAAGCAATTGATATAAAGAAAATTTTATTTAAAGATACGAATGGAGCAGGTTATGAACAAAAGAGCTTATAGAAAAAATATTATAAAGCTTATTGTTATTGCATTAATAGCCATTATTATTGTTGCGGCATTTCTTTTTATAGGTGTTAAGTTTCATAATCATAAACTTCTAAGATATGCAATGAAATTAAGAATACCTAAAGTGATTGCGATGATAATAACAGCATTTGCAATAGGAGCGGCAACGATAATATTTCAGTCTGTTATTAATAATACAATTGTTACACCGTGTCTATTGGGAATGAATGCCTTATACACACTTATACATACATCAGTTGTCTTTGTGTTAGGTTC
>ERZ1673744.3116-NODE-3116-length-11492-cov-3.889132_pt1 | contig 11492 bp, 10 predicted proteins | sample MGYA00580207_ERZ1673744 | MGnify/ENA primary metagenome ERZ1673744 (study PRJEB41218, sample SAMN15661751) | gut metagenome | host: Homo sapiens | place: Canada: London | collected 2015-08-20/2019-03-30 | study: EMG produced TPA metagenomics assembly of... | reverse complement strand
GTGCGGGGATAAAACGGCGGAAATCGTCGGCGGAAAACTCAGGCTCGAAAAATTGCAGGAATATACGCTTACCTATACGCTGGAATATAAGGGCTTTACATTCGAAAAAGTCCTGCGCGTCAGCGTCACGGACACGGGCAAGCCGATCATCAGCGTGGATGGGAGCACTGCCAAGCATCGGGTAAACGAAGAGATGACCCTGCCCGAATACGAGGTTTACGACGCGGGCGGAATCGCTTCCGAGACGATTGAAATCTACGACCCCTCCGACAATAAAACGTCGGGCGCCGTTGACGGAAAGTTTATGCCCTCCGAGCGCGGCAGATACCGCATGGTAATCACCGCGACGGATACATCGGGAAATTCCGACAGCGCGCAGACGTATTTTTACGTTTCGGGCGAACGTGCGGAATTCGACGGGCTGGAAGATTTCGAGGAAGGGCTGGACGACGGTTTTCTTTCGGGGGAGGGACTCTCTTTCAAGCTTGAGGAAAAGGACGGAAACTTTTACGCTTCTACGGGCATGGACGCCTTCTGGCCGCACGTGGTATTCGACAAGGGCGCGTTCGACGGCTACATGGCGAAGGGGTACGACAAGCTGCACCTTACGCTTTGGGGAAGCAACGTTTCCTCTCATCAATTCTATTATGAAAAGGCGAAGGACGTTTACACGTACGGCGAGCTTAAAGCGGGGGAAAAAACGGAGCTGTATATTCCTGCGGCAGACCTCGAATATATGTTGGGGAACGAGGGGATTTTCGAACTGATTTTCCTTAACGAGGTGCCAAACGAAAAATTTGAGCTGTGCATAGACGATATCTACGGCGTTTTCGACGGCGGTTATCTCAAGCAGGAAGCGGAGTATTCTCCCGCGGAGCTGTTGAAAAAAGAAATTCCCGACGCAAACCTCACTTCTTTCAAGGCTTATAAAGACGGCACGGAGACGGCGCACGGCGGGGCGGCGGATAAATTTAAGCCCGCAAGCGACGGAGCTTATACGCTGGAATATGCTCTCGAAGGAGGGCGCGGTGCGGCGCGGATCGTCTATAACGTCGTGACCAACGCTACCGACATAGGTTTTGAGGATGGCATGAGCTCGGCGCTGGCGTTCGATCAGTGCACGGCGGAGCTTTCGGACGAACACGTCACGGAGGGCCGAAAGAGCTTAAAGTTGACGGCGACGGCCGCGCAGGGATATCCTACGCTGAAGTTCAGCAGGTATTTCCTCGAAAACGTATTTAAGGAAAAGGAGGCTTTTACTTTTGACCTCTATTTCGGCGGCGCGAAGAGCCATGAAGCCTATTACGAATATGCGAGCGGAAAATATCAATACTTTACCCATACGGCCTCTTCCTCTCTTACCGTCGTCGTAAAAAGAGAAGCGCTGGATTTCCTGCGGGACGAGGATTTGGAGTTTTTGGAATACGTGATCCTTAACGTAGAGGGCAGCAACGAGGAATTCTCTTTCTGGATCGATAACCTTCGCGGCGCGGATGTGACTCGACAGGCATATTATACCCATCAGACGGAAGCCTGTAAAATCGTCGCGGAAGGAATTAAAAAACTTTATCTCGACGGCGCCGACATTACGGCCCGCGCGACGATTACCGCGACGGACGCGACGCTTCCCGCCTCGCTTCTGACGGAAATCGGACGGAGCGAACTGCTGGTGATCGCGGAAGGCGGCGATCTGGTCTGTACGCTGGAGGTCATCGGCGAAAAGCTCGGTTTCGAGGACGGCAACGAAAGCCTCGCCCTTTCCTTCTCCGACGTGATGAAAACGAACGTGGCGTTGGATTTCCCGACGGAGGGGACGAAAAGCCTGCACGTCGAGGTGGGCGCGGATAACGGTTATCCTACGCTGAAGCTCGATAGAAAATTTTTGGAAAACGTGTTTGCAAATACGGAAAACGACGCTCTTTGTTTCGATCTGCGCGCCTATCTTGCGAAAAAAACGCACGAGGCCTATTTCGAGTGCGCTTCGGGAAAATATCAGTATTTTACGATTTCTCCAGATAAGACGATTACGGTGACAATTGAGAGGGCGGTTCTGGATTTCCTCAAGGCTGGCAATAAAAATACGTTGGATATCGTCATGCTGAATGCGGGCGACGCCAACGAGAGCTTCGAACTCTTTTTCGATAATTTCAGAGGCGTTAAAGCGGCTGCCCATACGTACTATACGGGATCGGGCACACCTTTTGAAATAAACGTATCGGGGATTAAAAAATTAATCCTGAACGGAACGGACGTGACGGGAGAAGCGCAGCTTGCGGCGGCAAAGGCTACGCTTCCCGCAGGGCTGCTCAAGTCGGCGGCGGGGATAAACGAATTGCTTGTGATTTCCGATGCGGGAGATTGGATCTATCGTCTGGAGGTAATCGGCGACTCGTTGAGCTTTGAAGGCGGAAACATTCCTTCCGCGCTGATGTTTGACGGCATCGCAAAAACGAACGTCGCGGGGGATTTCCCGACGGACGGGGTAAAGAGTCTGCATTTGGATATCAGCGTTGATAACGGTTACCCTACGCTGAAGATCGACAGAAGATTTTTGGAAAACGTGTTCGCAAACACGGAAATAAATTTCCTCTGTATCGATGTGACTCCCTATCTTGTCGATAAAGCGCACAACGACTGCTATTATGAATACGCAAAAAATCAATACGGCCGCTTTGACATCAAACCTAACCAGGCTTTCACGCTGAAAATCAAGCGGGAAACGCTGGAATTTCTTAAGGCAGAGAATAAGGCGACGCTGGATATCGTTATTTTCAATAACGGAGATTTGAACGAAGCGTTTGAATTATTCCTCGACAATTTCCGCGGCGAAAAAGCGTAAACAGAAATATTGAGACGACGATGCCGTATAGTATCGTGCGGCGTTGCCTTAAAAAACGGCGGGGCGTCGGTCTTTCGGCGCCCTTTTTTATGGAGAAATTTTTTATGGAACTCTATATTTTATCCAATACCGTCAAGCACCGTTTCGGCGATTCTTTCGGCCGCGGGACGCGGCTTTCTCTCGTCGGCGCAAGGGGGGAACGGGTCGCATTTCAGGCGATTCTGCCCAAGCCTTTTCACAACGCTTTTGCTGAGGCTGACGGCGAATGGGACGCCGAAATCTTTTGGGAAAGGTACGTTAAGCTCTCCGCTTCCTCTTCCGGGCTGACGACCGCGGGGGAATATCCCGACGTCATGGTGGATGCTTCCCGTGCGGAAAAGTTCAAAGACAATACTTCCGAACGGGGGGAAGGCGTGCTTTGGTGTTTCGTAACTATCCCTGCGGACGCGGCGGGACGCCATACCGTTCGGCTGGAAGTAACGGCTGACGAGGGAAAGGCGGCGGTGGAAGCGGAGATAGAAGTGCTGGATTTTTGCCTGCCCGAACAAAACGGAAATGTCACCTCCTTTGCAATCCGGGAAGATATGATCAAAAGCGCCGATCCCGGAGAATTTCGGAAAAAGTATGACGAGCTCGTCGAGGAACATCTGCATTACCGCCTTTCTCCGACAAAGCTTCTTCCGTACGGCACGTGGGGGATTGAGGAGGCGTTATCGGAGGCAAGGAAACGGACGGCAGACGTCCGTTGTGCGGCCTATTCTCTGCCCTATAAGACCTTTCGCGAGGATACGATTTACGAAAAGGAACAGGAATGCCTCGACACGGATTACCTCCGTAAGTTGCTGACGGCGTTTGCCGAGAACAGCACGGACGAGTGCGACCTTTTGAAAAAAGCTAATTTTTATATCACCTTTATCGACGAGCCCGCGCCCGAAAGGTTTCACAGCGTAAGGCGCGTTTACCGCGAAATCCACGACCTGAAACGGGAAGTGGCGAAAAGCGTCGATTTTACGGGCAGACGCGGCGTGGAAAACAGCCTTTTGACGTTGGATAATATCGTTACGGTATTTAATAAGGAGCCGATTTACGGCGAGGTGGATACCTGGTGCCCGACGTATTGGGGATATTTTAAGCCCGAATACGTCTATGAGGAAAAAAAGCTCCGCGGGTTGGGAAAAAAGAATTGGTGGTACGGGTGCGTGGCGCCCAAAACGCCTTTTCCCAATCTGCATACGGACAGCCCCATGCGCGACAGCCGCTTCGAAAGCTGGCTGAGGTTTTTGTACGATATTTCGGGCAATCTGTATTGGGCGACCAACCTTACGAAAAAATACGACGAAAAAGCCCGGGAATATACCGACTGCGACGTTTTGAAGGAAACGCTTCTCTTTCCGGGCGCCTGTGGGGACGGACTGCTCTTTTATACGGAGACAAAATACGGCGCGCCGCTTCCGTCGCTTCGGCTGTTCAGCCTGTATCTCGGTTTGCAGGAATACGAATATTTTATGCTTATAGAACGCGCCGCCCGTAAAGCGGAGTGCTTTTACGGCAGAAAAACGGATATAAAAAAGTCTTTGTGTTCCCTGTTTGACCGTATCGCCAAAGGCACGATGCTGGTCTATGATTTCGACGCGGAAGAATTGCGGCGGGAGCTGGGCGGACACGTCGTTTTTGCCGAAAATAATATTTTTGTGGAAAGCGAAGCTGCCCCCGACGCAAATCGTGCGCTCGTATATTCGCCCGCGGAAGCGGAAATTTTCTGTGACGGAAAAAAGGGCTCGGAAATCGTATGCGGGAAGGGGAAATGCACGGTATTTACCTTTAAGGCGGGCGAACGCTGCATTGCGGAAATCTCCGCAGAAATCGGAGGGAAAAGCCTGTGTCTGAAAAAACGGATAAGTCCCCGCAGAATATGGCTTCCGCCCGCCGAAGCGGAGGCGCGCGGCGAAAAAGTTTTTTGTGAACCGTTCGGAAAAGAACTATATGTGCGGATCGGAAGCTTTGTCAACGAGGAAGCGCCCGCGCTGTTTCTACCCGTCGAAGGGGATTTTTCCGAGGCGGACAGAATAGAGGTATTTATCGAAAGCTTTTCGGACGACGCCTTTATTCTCAATACGGTATTGATAGATTCGGAGGGGAAGAGATATTGTGCGGGCTACGGCGTGGCGGAAGAGAACCGTAAAAGCAAAATCTCCGTGGCTGTCTGCCGCCTCACCCAAAACCGACTGAACTCGGAAGCGGACGCGCTCCCTTGCGAGCACGCCGAAGAAAATGCCGCTGTTTCGGCCAGGTTCGGTTTCGGCCGCCTTTCGGGGATCGAACTGATGCTCGGCAATAACGTCAAGTTGCTCGACGACAACAGGGAACGCCGCCGATCGGAATATTCTTTTCTCATCAAGGGCGTTTCTGTGACCTTTACCACATAAACAAAAAAACGTTCTTCCACGGAAGAACGTTTTTTTACTTGCCGAAATAGGCGCCGTTTCTGCGCGCAAACGGATCGGCTTTTCTTGCGATAGTACCGACTATTTACGAAAAGCCGCCCGTTTATCCAAAAAATCGATGGAAAATTTTTGTAAAAATACCTTAAAAAACAAAAAACGCCGTCGGGCTATTTTTCGGCCGCGGCGTTTTCTCTTTCCGTTTTATATTCGGCGATCGCCTTGGAAAGCTGATCGGGGCAGGAAGTGCCGTTTCTGCATCTGATGCCGCAGAGAAGCGCCTGGATATCGTCGATATCCTTGCCTTCGACGAGCCTTGCGATCCCCTGGAGATTGCCGCCGCAGCCGCCGATAAACCGCACGTTGTGCAGCTTGTTTTCGGCATCGACGTCAAAGAGGATCTGCCTCGAACAGGTTCCTTTCGTGGAATAAGTAAACATAATAAATCACCTCGCTTGTACGATAATCAATCCACGAGCGTTTCGTAGATGGCGGAATAAAGCTCGGAAGCCTTGCTTTCCCAGTTTTTATAAATATTTTGCGCCGTTTTTTTGTCGGGAACGACAAATTTCAGCTCGAGCATGGGCTGAACGGGGGCGATGATTTTCAGAAATACGGTGTAAGTGCCGTCCTTGTTCTGATAGTAATCCGCCTTGCATTCCTGACGGTTGCGAAGCTTGCCGCTGTTCTTTTTGACGAAGGCGGAAATCTCCTCGCGGACGCTTTTGGGTATGTTGATGTAAAAATTGTTGAGGCTCTCTCTCCCGTCCGTGGTGATGGTGTAGAGCGGCTCCTCGTCGGAGGACAGACGGCAGATAAACCCGTCCTCCAAAAGCTTGGGCAAAAGCTCCATGCAGTCCATATAATTCAGCCAATTGTTGCTGGTGGTGCACATTTCCACGATCGTGCGCTCGGACAGGGCGCTTTCCATCTTATCGAAAACGAAAAGAACGATTAATTTGTTTACTGACGTTTCGCCCTGTATCTGCATTGGTAAAAGCTCCTCAAATGGTCGGAAAAAAGACCGAAAATAGTTTTTCGGCCAAATGAAGCCGCCCCTTAAACGGCGCGGCCGTCTTTCTGCAAAGGGAAAAATTTGTCCGCTTACGCGGCAAACTTTTTCAGCTTTTCCAAAAACGCTTCGCAGTCGTCGGAATAGATCTCCACCGTGAGGGGCTGGGAAAGATCGAGCGAGAAGATACCGAGGATGGATTTTGCATCGACGACGTATTTGCCGCTCTTCAAAAGGATTTCATAGGGGCAGTCCTGCGTAATGGCGACAAACTCTTTCACCTTCTGGGCCATTTCGAGAGAAATTTTAACGGATTTCATTTTTGATCGTACCTCCAAAATTTTTCGGTCGCCTATATTATACATAAATTTACAAGCAAAATCAAGATATTTTCGGAAAAATTCTTTAATTATTTTTGTTTTTGTGCTATAATGACACTATGGGCTGAAAAACCTATAAACAATATCTAATTTCGGCAAAACGAAAGGACGGAGGTCAGGAATAAAATGGAACTTACGGAAAAGACTGTCAGTAAAAATTACGTCTATCGGGGCAAGATCATCACCGTGCGCGCGGACGACGCGCTGCGGCCGGACGGCAAGCCCTGCAAGCGGGAGCTGATCGAGCATCCCGGCGGCGCGTGCGTGCTGTACGCGGAGGAAGGAAAAATACTGCTCGTTAAACAGTTTCGATATCCGTACGGCGAGGTGGTCTGCGAAATCCCTGCGGGCAAGCTGGAAAGAGGGGAGGACCCCATGAAAGCCGCCGCGCGGGAGTTGGAGGAGGAAGCGGGCGTGCGCGCGGAAAAGCTGACGCTGCTTTTCGTAATGTACCCCTCGCCCGGATATACCGACGAAAAGATATATATTTATCGGGCGGAAAAGGGGACGCGCGCGGCCGCGCATCCCGACGAGGGGGAATTTCTCACGGCGGAGGTTGTGCCCGCGGAGAAGGTGAAAGAAATGCTGGAGGCGGGCGAAATCAAAGACGCAAAGACGATCATCGCGCTTCAGGCATATTTCCTGTCTGAAAAAAGCGGAAAGGGATATTGACAGAAGGGACGGGGTGTGATATAATCTTCAAAGAAACGTCTGCAAGGGGAAAGGGGAACGAAAAATACATGATTTACGAAATAGCCGATCTGCGGATACAAATAAAAAACCGCTGTTCTTTCACGACGGAATTTTGCAAGGGGTATCTCGCGGCGGATCAGGCACAGCCGCCCGATCTGTCGGCGGCTGCCTCCGAACAAGCCTTTTCGGAGGAAAAGAAATCTTGTCCCGCCTATTCCGACGGATATATTGAAAATATCTGTATCTACCGCGATCTCTGCCTGCGCCTGCCGCGGCTGGAGCGCTTTCTGCTGCACGCGGCGGTGCTGGACTATAAAGGGGAGGGATACGCCTTTCTGGGGCGCAGCGGCGCGGGAAAATCGACGCATACGGGGCTTTGGCTGAAGTATCTGCCCAAAGCGAAAATCCTCAACGGGGACAAGCCGATCGTCGCCTGCACGGAGAGCGGCTTTTATGCCTACGGCACGCCCTGGATGGGCAAGGAAGGGCGCGGGGAAAAGGGCAGGGCGTCTTTGAAGGGGCTGTGCTTTCTCGAACAGGCAAAGGAAAATTCTCTCGTCCGACTGTCGGAAGGAGAGGTGGCTTCCCGTATTTTTACGCAGCTTTTGCTTCCGACCGACGAGGAAAACGCAGCCAAAACGCTGGAGCTGGCGGACGCGCTGATTTCGGCCGTTCCCGCGTATCTCTTGAAATGCACGATTTCGGAGGAAGCGGTGAAGCTGTCCTTCGAGGCGCTGACGGGCAAAAGCTACGAACGGGAAATTTAATAAAAACAGAGGGGTAAAAATATGAAGATCAAAAAGGGCTTCGTCCTGCGCAAAGTGGGCGGAGAGAACATCGTCGTCCCCGTCGGGGAAATGAGCAAGTCCTTTCACGGCATGATCAAGCTCAACGAAACGGGCGGCTTTTTGTGGAACTTTTTCTTAAAGGAACAAAGCGAGGAAGAGGCGGTCGCCGCTTTGCTGGGAGAATACGAGGTCTCGCGGGAGGAAGCGGAAAGGGACGTCGAAAGGTTTGCCGAGATCCTGCGCTCCAATGCCTTTGCGGAGTGACGAACGCCGTGACGGACATGGAAAAAAAAGAAAAACTCAACATCGAGGAAGTCCTTTTGAAAGAGGGCAAGTACGTCGGCCCGACGTCGGGCGTCAGTATGCTCCCGATGCTGAAGACGGGGCGGGACAGCGTCGTGATACGCCCCCCGGCCGGGCGGCTGAAACGGCTGGACGTGGCCCTTTACAAGCGGGGCGGGGATTACGTGCTCCATCGCGTCATAGAGGTAAAGGACGGGGGATACGTTATCCGCGGGGATAACTGCTACGGCGACGAGGCGGTGCGCGAAGGGGACGTGCTGGGGGTTCTGACGGAATTTTTCCGCAAAGACAAACACGTTTTCTGCACCGATAAAAAATATCTCCGTTATGCAAAGCGCCGCGTGAAGCTCTATCCCGCGAGACGGTTTTTCGCGCGCGTGAAAGGTCGGCTGAAAAACGTCGTCAAGGCGTGTCGGGGCAGGGGAAAAAAGAGAAACGACGGGGCGGAAAAATGAAGAAAGACAAAGGGCAGGGGACGGAAAAGGGAAAAGCGTGGCTGAAAAGGGAAATGCGCCCTTATCGGCCCTTTATCCTTTTTTTAACGGCGCTCACCGTTGCGGGTACTCTGCTTTCGCTGGCCTTCGCCTATCTCACCCGCTATCTCGTCAACAGCGCGTCGGAAAAGGACGGGAAAAGATTGATTCTCTTTGCCGTTATTCTGCTTTCGACGCTTTTGCTGCGCATTCTCGTTCAGACGGCGGTAAAATATCTCTCCGAAAAGGGCCGCGCGAAAATTTCGGTGGAGCTTAAAAATAAGCTGTTTTTCAGGACGCTCCGCGCCGATTACGCAAGCTTCGAAAAGTATCACAGCGGAGATTTGCTCAACCGTTTCGATTCCGACGTAACGGAGGTGGCGGCGGACAGCGTCAATATTTTCCCCGCCGTCGCGGGAATGATCGTGCAGTGCGTGGGCGCGGTCGCCGCGCTGCTGACGCTGGACCCGCTGTTTACGGCGATTTTTGTCGCGGGTGCGGCCGTCGTCGGGATTTTGACGGCGTTGTTCCGCCGAAAGGTGATGAGCTATCATCGGGAAATGACGGAGGCGAAGGGCGAGAGCCGCGCGTTTATGCAGGAGAGCCTGACCTCCGCGCTTACGCTCAAGGCCTACGGCACGGAGGAAAAGTCGGCGGAAAAATCGCGCGGGCTGCTGGATATTTATTATCGGAAAAGAATGAAACGCGCCCGTTTCACGGCGGGCATGAGCGGCGTCTTTTCCCTGCTCGGCAACGCGGGCTTTATCTTTGCGGTGATCTGGTGCGGCGTGGGGATTATGCGCGGCAACGACGGATTACGGGTCTATCCTCTCGATCGTTTTGCTGTTGGGACAGCTGCAACACCCCGTTTCCGCCTTTTCCTCCGTCATGCCTTTGGTATATGCCCGCGCGGCGAGCGCGCAGCGGCTTTGCGAGCTGGAGGAAATCCCGCCCGAGCCGCAGGGGAGTTCGGATATCGGGCCTCTTTATGCGGGGCTCGAGCGTTTCATCGTAGAGAGGATTACCTTTGATTACGGCAGGGAAAGGCTGTTCTGCGGTGCGTCTGCGGAAATCGAAAAGGGATCCGTCGTCTGTATCACGGGCGGATCGGGCAGCGGAAAAAGCACCTTGTTCAAGCTCCTTCTAAATGTTTATACTCCCTTGAGCGGGGGCGTTTACGCGGCGTTGCACGGAGAAAAAATTCCGCTGACGGCAAAGGAACGTGGATTGTTTGCCTACGTGCCGCAGGGAAATTTTCTCTTTTCGGGGACGATACGCGAAAATCTCATCTTTTTTTCGGAAGAAAAGGACGAGGCGTTGTCGGAAAGGGGCGGAAATACGTCGGAAAAGAATAAGGGTAACTCGGAAAGCCGCGAAAGCGCGCGGGAAAAGAATAAGGGTATTTCGGAAAACGGCGAAAGCGCGCGGGAAAAGAAAGGCGATGTTTCGGAGAAAAAAATAAGCGCGGCCCTGAAAGCGGCATGCGCGGAGTTTGTGTGGGAGCTGCCCGAAGGGTTGGACACGCCCTTACGGGAACGGGGCGGCGGACTTTCGGAAGGACAGCTTCAGCGGCTGGCTGTAGCGCGGGCCCTGCTTTCCGACCGCCCCGTATTGCTGCTCGACGAGGCGACCTCCGCTTTGGACGGGGAGACGGAAAGGACGCTTTTGGAAAATATAAAAAATACGTCGGGAAAGACCTGCCTGATCGTCACGCACCGTCCCGCCGCGCTGGAGATCGCGGACAGGGTTCTGCGTATCGAAAACGGGAAGATCGAATAGAGAGGGGGAGAGAAATGGATAGGGAAACCTTTTTGAAAACGGGCGCGTACTTTCTCGGGCTGGTGCGCTTGGGAGCGGAGGAAAATCGGAAGAAGTCGCTCTTTCCGAAAAAGCCCGACGGGGTGAAATGGGCGGATATTTTTTATTTGTCGGAAATACACTCCCTTTCCGCCGTCACGTTTCGGGCGTTGGAAAGCGCGGACGAAAAGCCCGAGGGGGAAGTGTGGGAAAAGTGGGAGCGAGCCTACCGCGTCTGTGTGCACGCCGACATTCAGCAGCTGTTTGCCTGGGACGAGCTCAAAGAGGATTTTTCCGAAAAAGGGATAACCGTATTGCCCTTGAAAGGATTGCGCATTAAAAAACTTTATCCCGAAACCGTACTTCGGCTGATGGGCGATCTGGATATTTTGTACCGAAAATCGCAGTTTTTTGAAGTGAAAAACGGCCTGCAAGCGCTGGGCTATATCTATAAAAAGGAGAGCGCGGGCGGACATCATCAGATTTTCGAGCGGCCGCCCGTGACGCACGTGGAAATGCACCGCGCGCTTTTGCCCGACGAGTCTCCTTTTGCGGAATATTATGCCGATCCCTGGCAAAGGGCGCTGCCGACGGACGAGGAAAGCGTATATCGCTTTTCTCCCGAAGATGAATACATATTTATGCTGATGCACGGCTATAAACATTTTTCGGGCGCAGGCAGCGGTGTCAGGACGGTGCTGGATTTTTACCTTTTCCTGAAGGCGTACGGCGATACGTTAAACAGGGAATACATCGACGGGGAAAT
>ERZ1673744.3115-NODE-3115-length-11493-cov-7.468876_pt1 | contig 11493 bp, 4 predicted proteins | sample MGYA00580207_ERZ1673744 | MGnify/ENA primary metagenome ERZ1673744 (study PRJEB41218, sample SAMN15661751) | gut metagenome | host: Homo sapiens | place: Canada: London | collected 2015-08-20/2019-03-30 | study: EMG produced TPA metagenomics assembly of... | reverse complement strand
GACCCCAAGCGCCACACAGCACCATCCATCAACTATTAAATACCTTTGTTAATAATTCGCTCTGCGCCTCAAAGCGAAGGAGTCATCCGGAAGATCCGAATGACTCCTTTCTTCTTTTTGCGGGAAGCAATCTGAAAGGCCTCAATCTTCCAGAAGCCCGAGCGCAAGCCTGCGCCCGAGATTTCCGTCGCGCACGGTCGGCCGCCGCACGGCCTCAGCGAGCACCTTGCGGCTCGAGAAGACATCGACCTTCCGCTTCGTGCGGGTGACGCCCGTATAGAGGAGTTCCCGGGTGGCGAGCCCCGAGTCCGGACGCTCGGGGAGGAATACCGCCACGCGCTCGAATTCCGAACCCTGGGACTGGTGAATCGTCATGGCCCAGGCCGTGTCGTGGGAGGGAAGGAGCTGCGCGGGAAGCGTCCGCTCCTGGTCGCCGAAATAGACAGTGTAGAGAATCCGCCCGCCCGTGCGGTCGGTGCGCTCAATCACGGTCTGATCAAGGTTATTCTCCCCGGGCTCGGACGGGTCTGTGGCTTCCGTTCTCCCGCTCTCTTCGGCATGCACTTCTGCTCGCTGCGGGAGCACGATGCCGACGTCGCCGTTGTAGACCCCGAGGCCGTCATCGTTTCTGCGAACGATCACAACGCGCCCGGGATAGTTTTCCCCGGCGCCTGCGCCGTCCGCCTGAGGCCAGAGTCTTCTCATCACCTCGTCGGCATAGTTGTTGATCGCCGTCACGCTCATTGCGCCCCGGCGCTGAGCAGCAAGCGCCCGGAATTCGGAGAGCCGCGCCCAGAGGGTCTTCATGAGGCCGAGAAGCTCCGCTTCCGGGGCGCCACGCATCCAGGCATCGCGATAGTTGAGAAGCGCCCCGGCGTAGCCTCCGAGCTCCCGGTCAAGCCACTCGCGCGCGGCCCGCGTCAACCCCGTGCGGTTGAAGACTTCGCGCTCGCCCTTGTCGGCTGCCGCCGGCATCTCCTCATGGAGAAGCGCCTGGTAGCCGCTTTTCTCATCCTCAATGCCTGAAAAAGCAGCGAGCACCCGCTCAAAGACTTTCGCTTCAGGGAGATGCGCCGCTTCGCCCTGATGGTTGATGGCTTCGGCAAGCCTTGCGATCACCGTGCCTTTTTCAAAGCGCCGGCTCTTTTCGAGCTCGACCACATGGCCGCCGAGGACGCCCTTCGGATCGGAAAGTTCCGCAAAGACGGCGCCCGGTCCCACGGCGGCGAGCTGATGCTTGTCGCCCAGAATGATCACGCGGGTCCTGTCGCCCACAGCGTCGAAAAGCCGGGCGGCAAGGTGGATGTCCACCATGGAGGCTTCGTCGACCACGATCACGTCGACCGGGAGCGGGTTTCCGGGTCCCGGGAACCCGCCCGCGGGCGTGGGCGACAGGAGCCACTTGTGAATGGTGCGGCCCTTCACCTGGCGCTCGCCCTCGGGGCACGCCTCATCCTTCGCGAGGACCTCGGAGAGCTTCGGCAGGAACCCGCGGCCGACGCTCATCCGCATCGACTGATCCATGCGGCTTGTGGCCTTCCCTGTCGGCGCCGCGAGCGCAATTCTGAGGTCAGGCTTCTCCTCGAGGAGGCACTCCAGAATCTGCGCAACGGTCGTGGTCTTCCCCGTTCCGGGGCCGCCCGAAATGATGGCAAGAGACTCGGTAACCGCCACTTCAATCGCCTTCTTCTGAAGGCTGTCGGCGCCCGAAGCCGCTGCGATCCGGTCGACGGCTGCCGAAACGCCGGACGATGCCGGAGCGCCTTCCCCTTCAGACGACTTCTTGCCTGCGAGCCGCAGAAGCGCCTGCGCGAGCATCAATTCCTCGAGCGCAAAGCGCGCGAAATATAGACGCGTCTCAGCCGCGCTTCCGGTCTTGTCGTCAAGCAGAAGAGGTGCAAAGGCGCCTTCGCCCTTGCGTCGAAGATCGAGCTTTGCTTCCTCAATGAAGCGCTCGAGCCCCATGACGAGCCCGAGGTTCTTGAGGCATTTCACGCATTCAAGGAAGCCTTCGAGCCGCTTTTCATCGCCCTTATCGCCTGCTTCATCCGCGCCTTCAGAGGGCGGCTTCCAGAAAAGCGCTGCACTATCCGCCCGAACGCAGACGTTCCCGCGCTCCTCGGCTCGCGAAAAGGCATTCATGAGCGCCCGCACGGCGGGTTGAGCCTCCGCGGGAAGACTTTCACCCTGCGCCTCCAGATTTCTTTCAACCGCACGGAGAAGCGCATCTCCAAGGCCCGGAAGGCCTCCCAGAGGGAGCGAATTTTCAAAAACTCCGGCCATCAGCATTCTCCGGCAAAAAGTTGGTCAAGCCGCCTGATGACGGCGGGGCTCACGGGATCGAAAACAATGCCCTGCGGGTGATCCGGAGTCGTTGCATCCGCGCGCACGCCGCGCAGAAACACATAAATGGCACCCCCGATCATGTCGTCTCGGAAGTGCTCCCCGAGACGGGTCTTTAAAAATCTTCTCAATGCCACAAGATAGATGAGGTACTGCAGTCGATAGAGATGACGGCGCATTTCCTCATCCATTGCTTTGTCCTCATACCCTTCGGCCTCGGACGAAATCTTGTTGCTCTTCCAATCGAGGACGTAAAAGCGTCCGTCATGCATGAAGGCGAGGTCGATGAAGCCCGTGAGAAACCCTTCAAGCGACTCGGGACGGAGGTCCCCGAAGTCGTACTTTTCGGGGTCGAGCTTTCGAAGCTCGTCCGCGAGACGCTCTGCCGTGAGACCCTTCGGTATCGGAATCAGAAATTCAAGCTCCGCGCTTCTTGCGCGCTTCGGAACATTCTTCAGAAACAATCCCGGGGCAATTTCAGCATTGAGAATGTCGTAAATCATCTGCGCCGCACCCTCTGCGGCGAGTTCCCGGGCCGCGTCGTCCGCAAAGGAAAGGTGCTTTTCGACTTCCCGCCCGCAAAGCTCCAGCCTTTCAGTGCGGGCCGCCTCCGAATCGAGCGCCATCCCGGCAAAATCCGCAAGTTCGAGCATTTCATGGAGACACGTGCCCGCCTGCGCGCCCTTGGGGAAGGAAAGAATGTCTCCGGCTGCCGGCACCTTTTCGGCTTCGCCGTACCAGACGGAAAAGCCCGAGGCATCATCCTCGGCCATGCGGGAAATGCCGGTGAAGCTCGACGTCCTCCAGCCTCCGCGGACGTCGCGCGCCTTCTCCACATCAAAGTCGGACGGCTTCGCTTCCGACTGCACCTGAAAGGCGTCGCTTTTTCCGGCTTCCGCTAGAAGAGAAAAATCCCGCACGGCGACGGTGCCGGTATTCCGCAGACTTTCAAGGTGCTTCCTGGCCTGAGCGCCCGTCAATGTCTTCTTATCCGTCCCGCCGCAAAGCGCCGCAAAGTACGCATTCTTATACGTGTTGCCGCTCCAGGAGTCGGGCGACTTCTTGCTCATCGCCGACTGAGGAAGCATGACGACCAGATGTTTTGCCGCCCGCGTCATGGCCACGTATGCGAGACGCACGTCCTCTTCGATCGATTCGCTGACTTCTCGTTCATCGGCATCGCTCTTCACGTGGCTCAGAAGCAGATTCAGGCGCCCCTCATCGTCGGGGACGAGGTGCACGGAGGATTTGCTGCCGCCCGGCAGCTTCTTCTGGGCGAATGGCAGATAGACAATCGGATACTGGAGGCCCTTGCTCGAATGAATGGTCTGAAGCGTGACGAGGTTGGCGTCGCTCTCAAGCCGTACCTTCTGGTCTTCCGCGGAATCCCCCGTCGACCTCTGATGATCGAGCCACTCGGCGAGGCCGCCAGGCGTCGGCACCGTGCGGTGCGCGGCATGAAGGAGCTCAAGGAGATGCGCATAGTTGACGAGCCGGCGCTCGCCGTCTGCGCACGGAAGAAGCCGCTCCGTCGTCCGGCAGAGAGCCATCAGACGGCGAACGGCGGGAGCCGGGCCGCCAGAGGGCCAGCGGCGAAGCCCTTCCTCAAGGACTCTTCTCAGTTCCACTCGGCGCGCTTCATCCTTCTCGTCGTCCCGGAGGGTTTGCAGCGTGTCGCCCACGAGCCGCGTCGCTCTCGCCGCATTCATTGCATGCATGTCGCCCGGCGCCGCGAAAGCGCGCAGAAGGAGGATCATCTCGGAAGCCTCCTCGGTCTGCGCAACGCTTTCCTTCAATTGATAACGCACGCGCACGCCGCGTTTGGAAAGCGCTTCCTTCACTAGAAGCGCATCGCTGTTGGCGCGCACAAGGACGGCAATGTCGCGAGCCTCAATACCGCGCACTGACGCGGGGCCGCCCCAGGGCGAAAGATCGAGCCCCCCGATCGGCGTTTCCCCGGCCTCGGCCGCGATAACGGCATCGCCTCTCAGGCCCGCAGCGATCAGTTTGGCGATGGAAAGCCCGAGGGCCGCCATGGAAGAACTTCTGACGTCATCGGCATTCGCGCAGAGGGATCCCCCGTCTTCGCTCCAGATTTCAAGGGGCAGAGGTTCCTTCCAGTTGTTCCCATCGCGCACCCAGAGACCCGTTTTCGAAGGCGAATAAGCCACTTTCTGATAAACGAGGCCTTCCCTCAGGAAGGGAAGCCCCGTCGGCGCCGTCGTCCAGAAGGCATTGAAGGCCTCTACGAGCTTCGGCGACGAGCGGAAGTTCGTCATGAGCGCTTCCGTGCGGCCGATCTCCGCAATGCGCTTTCTCGCGCGGAGATAGGTATTGAGGTCCGCCGAACGGAAGCGGTAGATCGCCTGCTTCGGGTCGCCCACGAAGAAGATGGCGCGGCCTTCTCGCTCCGCCTGAATGACGGGCGAGGCGTTTGCGTCATAGACCGAGAGGAAAAGCTTCTCGACGATGGCGTACTGAATCGGATCCGTATCCTGGAATTCGTCGATGAGAACGCCGCGGTAGGTGCTTCTCACGCGTTTGGCGAGCCTTTCGGCCTGCCTGCGGACCTCGTCCGGTGCGTCCGTTCCCGGAAGCAGCCGGTCGTAGAGTTCGCGAAGAAGGTCGTTGAAGGTCTTCACCCGGGCATTCTTCTTCATGTCGCGGAGGCACCCGGGAACATCCGTCATGAAGACGCTCACCGCCTGCTGAATTCCGGGCGAGAGATTGTCGAAATCCGTCCACCTGCGGGGAACGAGGGACTCGGGGTAGTCCACGAGCTTCTCGAGCTTTTTGTCCCAGTCCTCGCCTTCGACAAGCTCCTGGCGATCCTCCACCTCGGGCATGGCATCGAGAGACCGCCGCAGAAAATCCCGCACGGCATCCGAACGGAACTTTTCGTCCGAAGCCGCCAGATCAAAGTTGATGGTGCCGCCCGACGAAAAGGTGTTGTCTTCAATCACCTTCTGGCAGAAGCTGTGGATCGTGAAGATGCCGGCATTGTCAAAGAGCGCGAGCGACTCGCGGATGCGGTCCTCCGCATCCCTATCGTCAATCCCCATGCCGCGCCAGAGACCGATCTGCTTCACCGTGAGCGCGTCGGCATCCGCGGGCGCAATCGTCCCCGTGAGGACGCCGAGCGCCTCCGTGAGGTGCGATTCAATGCGGGCCTTGAGTTCCGCCGTTGCCGCTCGCGTGAAGGTCATCACGAGGAGATGGTTGATCGGAATCCCGGCTTCAACGATGAAGCGAAGCACGAGGTGCTTGATCGAAAAGGTTTTTCCGGTACCCGCCGATGCCTCGAGGAGCGTCGGCACGAGCAAAGGCGCCGATGCAACGTCAAATCCCGGGTTCTTCTCTTTCTTTTCCGTTGTCATTTTTGTTTTCCCCCGATCTCAATGCGCATCGATGAGCGCTTCAAACTCATGCACGAGTTCGTCGCTGTCGACCCTGGCGTAAAGCTTCTCGAGCAGATCCGCGGCTTTTTTGAGTCGTTCTTCCGCTTTGGCCAGTTCCTTCCCGCGGAAAGCAATGAGATTGGCGTGGCTTTCGTCGCCCGCACCTTTCCCGGCTCCCTCGAAGGGCGCTCTCGCCACCGTCGTATTCCCGGAAAGGGACGTCTCCCAGAGGCGTCCGAGCACCGCGAGAATCCGCGCCGCTGCATTCGCCGGAATCGGCGAGAGCGCGGTGATTGCCGGAACATTTCCCTCCTTCTCTTTTTTTTCGCGGGACACCAGGCAGCCGTTGACATCAAGCCCGGCCGCGCGCATGACGAGGAATTCCCAGGCGGCTCTCTGTCCGCGGCTCCCCGTTTTGGAAGAGGCCGAAACGGGCACGAAGAGAAGATCCCCCGTTTCCCCGCGCTTTCTCAGGTCCGATGTCTGCATGGAAATCTTCCAGGAAAGCCCCGGAAGATCAGCAGAAATCATCATGGGATCGACCCCGGTCGTATTCTTCATGGCGCGATCAAAGCAATCAAAGAGCGCAGCCGCAATCGCGAGGTCCTCTTCGAGCGCCCATTCGCGCACGCCCCGGGCGCCGAGCTCAGGGTTGAGATTCCAGCGTCTTCGGACATCGTCCTCGCTTTCGCCTGAAAAGAACGCCCGGAGCGCCTCGTCGATGCGCTTCCAGAAGCTTAAGCCCCCGGTCGACGGCACCACCGGCACCTCTTCATCCTCCTCCTCGTCATCGATCCGGATGCCGTTTGCCTTCAGAACGGAATCAGCCGGATCCCGCCAGAACTTCCAGAGCGTCGTGAAGGGAACCTGGTCGCCTGCTTCCGGGAGCGTCCTTGCCGCATCCTCGAAGGGGATTTCCTTCCTTGACCAGTCATCGCTTGCAGCCTCCCGAAGCGCCCTCAGAAGATCCGCGTCGGTCGAGCGCCAGTCGCCCTGATGGGTCCGGAAGGCATTAGGCGAAAAGCCCGTAAGGGCGAGCGTTCTCGTGAGCATCGCCCCCCATTGGCGGCGCTCCTCCCGGTTTTCCGCAAAGGAAAGAATCCATTCGCGAAGCTCCTGCGCGACGATGGAGGGTTCCTTTCTTTCCGCCTCGCTCACGCCGCCGGCATAGGAAATAATGAAGGTTTCGCGCGCGGCAAGAAGGAGGTCCAAGAAGATGTTCCGGTTGTCGTGCCGGCTGTCGCGGTCGCCTCTCCGGGGGAAGCGCGCCATCAGATCAAATTCCTCGGCGTGAGACGACCCCGGGAATCTCGAATCATCATTGAGCCCGACGATGACGATCACCTTGTAGGGAAGGCCCCGAAGCTGCTGCATGCCGGTAAAGGTAACGCCGCTTCCCGGGCGCCCGCCCGGCTGGGCGCCGGCAAGCCGGTCCCTCAGGGCCGACATGAAGAGCCGGAAGGGAACTTCCGGAGCCCCGTCATCGGGGTCCGCCGCAGCCTCGATTTCAGCGGCAAGGGATTCTGCACCCGCACGCAGCGACTGCCAGTTTTCCTGCGGCGTTTCGCGCGGGAAGAAATATTCGAGCGCCTCGGAAATCCACCGCATCCAGCGTCTTGGTCCCTTTTCGACGCTTTCGTCTGTTTCTGCTGAGTCGCCGGCGTCAGCGCCTTCCGCTTCGCGCCGGAGCTTTTCGAGCGCCGCATAGATGGTGGAAAGGGCATTGAGGAGCTCAGGTCTTTCAGCCGCCGTGCTCCAGCCCCTTGCTTCCACGCCCTCGCGGGGCAGCACGTCGAGGAAGGGCTTTCTCACGCCTCCGGGGAGCATGGCGCCAAGCGCGAGGCGCTCCAACGCCCGCGAAAGCGTCGACTCCCTAACGTGCCGGAAGGTTTCCTCATCAAGCGAAAGAAGATGGCCGTCGGAGAGCCCGAATTCATAGCCTGCGCTCGAAAGCCACGCCGAGAGCGTCTCCAGGTCGTCCACTTCAAAACCGAAGCGCCTCGAAATGAGGGGGAGCGAAAGCCACGCGAGGAAATCTCCCCGCTTCATGCGGCCCGTCAGCAGATTGGCAAGTCCTGAGAGCGCTTCGAGCGGTGCGTCCTCGCTCGCCATGAGCGCGCCCGTAATGCGGTATTCAATGCGCCGTCCGGCCGGAAGGCTCCCGAAGACCTGGTCGATCAAAGGCGCCGAAGCCGAGATATCCGGCGTTGCGACGAGCACATCCTCGGGCCGGAGGTTATTTCGCTTCCTGAACTGCGCCTGGAGCCAGTCGGCGAGCCCCTCGAGCTCGCGTACGGCCGTGGGCGCGCAGACAAAGCGCAGCGACTCATCCTCTTCCCTCACCGCTTTCTCTTCGAACTGTGAGAGATCGGGGTCGAGCTTCAGAATGGAATCCTGAATGCGCCTCAGAAGCGTGGGTTCATTGGCTTCCAGGTAAATGCTCTCGGCATCCACCTTCATGTCGACCGTAATGTTCTTCGGACTCAGCTGGTAGTCGCGCAGAATGTCCCGGGCGCTAAGCATCCTCCGTTCTCTCGGCTCCATGGCGGAATCATCCGCATGAGCGCTTCCTGAAGGCCCCGAAAGCAGGGTTTCGCGGATGTCCTCCTCAGTAAAGCGCCAGAGGCGGTCGATGTTGGCGCGCACGCTTCTGCCGTTGTCGGCGAGAATCGGATGCCCGATCTCACGGTGCCCGTCGCCCTTTTCCTTCCAGTTGAAGAGCCTCTTGGGCACAAGGTCGAACCAGTATTCGGAAGAGGGATTGAGGAGATAGAGCCAGACATCGCGCCCGGAATGCGCGAAAGCCTTCAGAACCGGCAGCATCAGCGGCGGCACGACGAAGGGCATGAAGACGTGGAGCGCATTGGGGAGCGGCACCGTCCGGCCGTGCCCGAGATCAAGCTCCCGCAGATCCCTGGGCGCCCCGGCGAGGGACTCAAGCGTCTCGGGGAGCGTCTCGAGAAAACGCCTCCCGCGCCAGCTGGGATTGTCGGCAAGCCGCTGCCAGAGCGCGCGCTGCCAGACAAAGTCGGGGTCCGCTTCCATCCTCCTTCGCTCGTCCTGCATTTCTTCTGTGAGGATGAGCTGTTCCTGGTGGAGTCCCAGCCACTCGAGCACCCAGTCGAGTCGGTAGCTTGCGTAGGAGACGAAGACGGAACAGACGCGCTGCGCGAGCGAAAAGACTTCCTCTTCCGTTCGTCCTCTCAGGCAGTCCTCAAGCCGCACCGTCCGCGCCTTCATTTCCTCCCGGAAGCTCCCCGGTCCCGTTTTTCTGAGAATCTCCCAGACCATCCAGTCCGCTTCGTTGCCGACCACATTGGCGAGCGGCTCCTTCGAAAAGAACCCGAGCCACTGCGAGAGAAACATGAACTGCATTGATGCGCAGATCTGCTCCTCGCGGGCGATGGCGCGCGTCAGATCCGTTTCCACAGCCTTCGAAGGAATGATGACGGGCACGCGGTCGAATACGCCTTCAAAAAGCGCATCCGCACCGAGTTCCGAAGCTTCGGGGCGAAAGCGAAGCCGTTCGATGTTGTTGAGGAGCACCGCGCGAAGGACTTCGTAGCTGTTGCTGTAAAGCGTATGAATCATGGGAGTTTGGGTGACAAGGAAGGGAAGCGTTCCGCCTTCGGCGATCCTCTTTTGCAGGTTCCCGCCGAAGCACGCCTTTCGAAGTTTAGAGAATCTCTGCGTCAACTTTCGTCGCGAGAAAAAAACTTCTCATTTCAAGGACATTCTTGTTCCGTGACGTCACTTCTGAGAAAGGAAAGGCGGCCGGAGGAGATAGATACTTTTCATTATTTCCAAAAAAATTTTGCGCTATCCACGTCATTTTTCAGGAAACAACTCTTCATAAAATCGAGTAATGACGAGACTTGCATCACACGGCATGAGGCATTTACCTGAGATGCTCAAAAGCTAGCTGTGTGAGACTTGCAAGAAATCAGTGTTTGCCGTGAATGTTTGTTACAGCATTCACCGGCTTCACTGAACGGCGTTCTGAGACCGATCTCCTCAGACAATGCCGGGGCATTCGAGGGCCCTATAAAAGAGCCCGGCCCGAAAACCTTTTTTTTCCAGGAAACATAGAAATGAAAAAGACTCTTGCTGCACTCGCCGTCCTCGGCGCTTTTGCGGGTTCGGCCATGGCCGCTGACGTAACCGTTTACGGCATCGTCGACGTCGGCGTCAAGTATCTTCACACCGATCCGGGTGAGTCGGGCAAGGACGCTACCGACTCCTTCACCATGTCTTCCGGCAACCAGTCCGGCAGCCGCTTCGGCCTCAAGGGCGTTGAAGACCTCGGCAACGGCATGAGCGTCGGCTTCGTGCTCGAAAACGGCTTTGCGCTCGACGACGGCACGATCGCTCAGAGTGGCCGTCTCTTCGGCCGTGAAGCGAACCTCTTCGTTCGCGGCGCCTTCGGCGAACTCTCCTTCGGTCATCTCGGCGCCCTTGACAGCGCCAACGGCTCCTACGGTCTTCTCGGCTATCTCTCGCCCTTCGGCGCTTCGTGGCCCAACGCTGTTGAATTCAGCACGTACTATGTGGGCGGCGCCCGCATGGACAACACCGTCACCTACAAGTCCCCGAACTTTGCGGGCTTCAACGCTTACGCTCAGTATTCCTTCGGCATGAACACGAAGGACAAGTTCGGCACCGGCGAAAAAGACAACACGGTTGCTCCGGCTGAAGGCAAGTCGGGCGACACGCGCTACGCCGCTCTCGGCGGCACCTATGTGGCCGGTCCGTTCAATCTCGCCGCGTCCGCCGCGCTCTACAACTGGTCGAGCACGGAATATACCGACAACCCCGACAACGGCTACACGCTCACTGCCGGCGGCTACTACAACTGCGGCTTTGCGAAGACCTATCTGAGCGCTCAGTACTTCGACAACATGTACAAGAGCTCTTCCAACGCTACCGATAAGTTTGGATTTGCCTCTGTCGGCCTTAATAACGAATCCTTCAAGGGCTGGGCGGCTCAGGCCGGCTTTGACATGCCGCTCGCCGGCGGCACGGCCATGCTCGCCTTCGGCTATGCGGATACGGAAAGCGCCAACAGCGGCGACAATGAAAAGGGCAACGACAACGAGTTCACCCGCTGGGGCACCTCGGTCGGCTACACCTACAGCCTGAGCAAGCGCACGAACGTCTACGGCGTCGCGAGCTACTTCCAGGACAAGCAGACGCTTAACAAGGTTGAGACCAAGCCCGAAACCACCACGGTCTACGTCGGCATGCGTCACAGCTTCTAATTGAAGCCTTCAGTGCACTCTTAAGCACCTGAAAAGCTCAAAAGGGCGTTTCCATTACGGAAACGCCCTTTTTTAATGGATGAGGCTACTGCGCCAGAGAGCGCTAGGACTTGAATGTCTGCCTCGGGACCGGAGCATGATCCCGTGAAAGCCTGCAGATTTCAGACCTCAGCCATTGAAGCGCAAAGTCGCCCTGACTGCGGCTGTGCCAGAGAATCATCGGATTCCATTTTCGAATGTCTTCCGGCCGCCCCTCGGCATACGTTATCGGGAGCGATAGTGAAAAGGCGTGTGCGAGCTCTGCAGGCAGAAGCGCATAAGCGTCGGAATCCAGAAGATAGTGCGGCAGAACCAGGAAATACGGCGATTCAATATAGAGGGGGCTCGGAATCTCATGCTTCCAGACGATGTCAATGTTGGACGAAAGCGTTCTCCAGCGAGGGAGCGAAAGCGATGCGTACGGATATGGCGCGAGATCCTCTGGGAGCGCTTCG
>ERZ1673744.3111-NODE-3111-length-11499-cov-5.337644_pt1 | contig 11499 bp, 6 predicted proteins | sample MGYA00580207_ERZ1673744 | MGnify/ENA primary metagenome ERZ1673744 (study PRJEB41218, sample SAMN15661751) | gut metagenome | host: Homo sapiens | place: Canada: London | collected 2015-08-20/2019-03-30 | study: EMG produced TPA metagenomics assembly of... | reverse complement strand
ACAAGACGGGCGTCGTGAAGCGGCATGAATTCACGGGCGTCTTCTACATCTACCGCGCGCCACTTGTCGGCACGGACGCGCCACACAGCTTCAGGCCGCTCACGCCCGCCGAGCTCGATCATTTCTCGGAGTAGCAAGGATGACGATTGACTTCAAGCGCAGAACGCTCGGAAAGGCCGCGGCCATTCTCAGCGCCTCTCTCGGAGCTCCGATGCTCGCAGGCTGCAGCGGTCCCCAACAACACGCCGACAACCGCATGATGCCGGGCACTGTCTTCACCCCGGAGGCGCTCAAGGCAACGGCCAAAGGGAAGACCTACGTGCGCGACTTCGTCGCCGTCTACGGCCGGCCCCTTCGCCGTATGAACGACCACGTGCGCCATCCCGACCAGAAGGGCTACGTGTGGGAATGGGTGGCGACGAGGCCGTCGTTTTGCAGCAATCTCAATGACCGCCCCTACATGACGCCCACCGTCAAGAAGGAAATCCACGTCTGGCGACGCAACAGCGATGCTGTCGTCACCGACGTAGAGGTGGTCGGGACCTTCTACGTCCAAGTGAAGCACAAGATGCTTCCACTCGTCATCACCGACATCCGACCGCTCACCCGAGACGAACTCACCGCTTCGCGCGTGCCCGCGGGGCCGGGCGAGAATCCACGCGAAATCGAGCTCTGGTACCAGAGCCAAGGCCGATAAGCTCACTTGAATAGAATTCCCTTTAGGGAACTCTATTCAAAAAAAAACAGGACAAATTGAAAGGGGAGGCGCTTTATCCCAGACGCCGAAGGTCGAAGTCCGAAGAACGCACTGTCTCGCTTTTGCAACACGTGCCTTGAGGCTCCATGCCTGCGGGACGGGCGCTTAGAGGGGAACGCTTGTTCAGGACAAGGCATCATCCGCCATGAAAAGAGGGCCTGCCCTCGGAATGGAGAGACAGGCCCTTCGAAAGCGCTCAGGAAGTTCCCCAAAGGAGGAGAAGAACGCGCGTCAACCGATGGTAAGGACCATGCGGGGCGTGCCGTCGGGGCTTCCGAGTTCGGCGGGATCACGATCCTCGGGCGCGAAGACGAGCTCGCAGATGCCGCCCGGGAGCCTCACGGCGAGGATGTCGAGGCCTTCATCTTCATTGACCACGCGCGTGAGGTCAAGGTCGAGCGCGAGGATGCAGGCGGCGCAAAGCCCGCCGATGTCGAGGTCGGCATCCTGGTCCTCGATGCAGTCAAGCATTTCGCAGAGGGCATCCATGGCCTCGTTGGGCTCGCCCGACCACATGGCTCGCATGAGTTCGCGCGTGGGCGTCATCCAGTCGGCTCCTTCGCTCATCACGAACCTGAGCGCCAGGACGGCCAGCAGGCGAACGCCCCAGACGGAGGCGTAATCGTAGAGCCTCACATCGTCAGGCTGCTCGTCCGCAGCCCCGGCGGGAAGCGGCGTCCAGAAGCCGAGCGTCACCATTGCCTCGGCAAGAAGGTCGAGCCTATCCTTGCCGAAAACAGCGGGGATTTCCTGAAAGAGCGCCATGCGCTTCAGATCCATCAGGCCTGCGTTTTGGAGTCGCTCGAGGAAGCGGGGCGTGAGCGCGCCAGACACGGGCGAGAGGATCCCGGCCTTCCCCTGGCGAACCCATTGAAGAATGTACGGTTCGACGTAGCGTGCGCCGAGTGCGGCATGGCGGTCCAGCTCCATCATGACGAGGTCGGGAACCATTGTCCTTTCCTCGGAGATGCGGGCAAGGTCCGCGCCGTAGAGAAGGCCGACCTGCTCATGGGAGATCGTGAAGAGCTCCTCGGTCTCGTGAGGCGCAAGAGGCTCGGCGTTCTCAAACGCTTCGCGGCAGATGTCCTTTGTGAGGCTCGTGAGGCCCGTCACGATGAAATGATGTTCATGTGTCGCGGCGATGCGTGCAAGCCCGCGCACGATGATCCCGCGCATTGCCTCTCGCTCCTCCTCGTCGTCCCAGGCCGCAAGGACGGGAACGTCGAAGTCGGAAAGGAAGAGGCAGGGCGCTTCCGGATTGGCAAACTCATCAAAAAAGGCTTCGAGTTCGGCCGTATCCCCAATTTCACTCAGCTTGACGTGCCTGAGATTGAGCCCGATTTCGGCCGCGCAGTGCTGCGGATCGATGGGGAGCCAGTCGGCGCAGCCGATGCCCCAGCGGATGCCGCCTTTTTCCAGGATGCGGATGAGGGGCTTCATGAGCGTACGCTCGTTGTCTGTGGGCGTCAGAGGCGCGCCGGGAACGGGAAATCGGAGCATGCGATGGATCCTTGATGGGGGAACGGTGCCCGTAGTTTATCTGAAAGAGAATCGGACCACGCAGACGGTCTGCTCTGAAGGAGGCGGAGAGGTCCTCGAATGAGGCGCAAAAGCCCGGAAGCCGGAAAAGAGAAGGCCCCGCGCTTCGGGGAAAAGTGCGGGGCCCTTTGGGTTTTCTCAGTGAGTCCTGACCGGGGGCTTCACTTGAGAGTCAGGTTGTCAGGCCGGCTTGCAGCAGGCCTTGCAGGGGACGGCGGCCTTGTAGGCGAGGCCGAGGACGTAGCCGGTGACGGCGAACGGGACCCAGGCGAGGCCGTACTGGGCGAACGGGACGTAGGCCTTGATGGCTTCGGAGATCGCGCCGAGGTTCACGCCGGCGGTTTCGAGACCGGAGACCGCGGCCATCACGAACGTGAAGGCGGTGGTGAAGGCGTAGACGCACTGGCGGCCGTCGAAGAGCTTGTCCGTGAAGAGCAGCACGATCAGGATCACGCAGAGCGGGTAGACGAACATCAGGACCGGGATCGTGGAGACGATGATGGTCTTGAGGCCGAACATGCCGATCAGGAACGAGACGATCGTGAAGAGCAGGCAGTACTGCTTGTACGTCAGGCGGCCGACGATGCGCATGAAGTAGGCGGCGCAGCAGGTGATGAGGCCGATGGACGTCGTCAGGCAGGCGAGCAGCACGATGACCGAGAGAAGGATGGCGCCGAAGTTGCCGAAGAGGATCTTGGCGGTTTCAGCGAGCACCGGAGCCCCCGTGTCCTGCATGCCGATGGCGGTGACGGACTCAGCGCCGATCTTCGCGATGAAGAAGTAGATCACGGCGAGGAGCGACACGGCGAGGATGCCGGACTTGTAGACCTGGGAGGTGACTTCCTTCGCGGTCTTGGCACCGCCTTCACGGACGAAGTTCGTGACGAGCGTGGCGAAGACGAACGCGGCGATGGCGTCGAGCGTGTTGTAACCGTCAAGGATGCCCGCAACCGTGGCGGTGAGGACGCCCGCATAGTTCGGCTGGGCGGCCTGCGGAACGCCGAGCGGATCTACGACGGACTTGACGATCAGAGCACCGAGCGTGAGCACGAGGGCCGGCGTCAGGATCTTGCCGACTCGGTCGACGAGCTTCTGCGGCGTGGCGGCAAGCCAGTAGGAAACCACGAAGAAGAGGACGAGGAAGATCCACAGGCCCATTTCAACCTGACCTTCGGTGAGGAAGGGACGCAGGCCGATTTCAAAAGCCACCGTGCCCGTACGCGGAATGGCGAAGCAGGGGCCGATGGACATGTAGACCACGACCGTATAGAACAGACCATAAAGGGGATGTGCGCGGCCGGCAGCTTCCTGCAGGTCATTGCATCCCGCATAAGCCATCGCCATGATGGCGAGAAGGGGAAGGCCTACACCCGTAATGCAGAAGCCAATGAAAGCCCAAACGAAGTGATCGCCGGAAGCCTGGCCCATGGAGGCGGGGAAGATGAGATTGCCTGCGCCGAACAGGATCGCGAACAGCATCAGGCCGATCGCGACAAAGCGCTTGTTGTCTGTGTTTTGCATAGCTTTTCTAATGCGGGAGGTGTTGTAGGACTCTTGTGTGGGGCGCCTTCGGGACCGTCCGTCGTTTTCAGCAGAGACGGTGCGGGCCTTGTGACCGATGCCCTTGAATAGGATTATATGGACATGTAGCTTATGACTACATAGGGCAAACAGCTTACATGAGGCGGATTTCTGCAAGGTTCCGTCACTTTGAACCCGTTGCGGGACATGGATTCCGCCCAAAAAAGGCTCTGCTGTTTCGCAAAAGTTGCAGGAATCAACGCCTGAAATCGCACCTTCTGCCGACGGCAGCCGGGCCTTCAGAGGCGCAAAGCGCATAATTTTATATGTGGGGCGCGCGCTTTGGGGGCATCGTTCCCGATCGGGCGCCAAACGCCCGATTCAGTTCGCATGACGTGCGGCAGTGGCCGAAAGCCTACGGTCAGCGATAAGAGGAGGGTGAAAAATCAAAGGGCCCGAAGATGTCGTATCTGCGGGCCCTTGAAACAACGGTTTCAGGTCGATCAGCTGTTGCCGATCTCGTTGTTGATGTCAAAGCGCAGCGGATCACCGTTAGAGGCGAAGAGGCTGCCTGCGCGACCGACGATGAGCGGGTCGATGTTGCCCACCTTCTTCATGTCGCGGTTGTCGTACGGAATCGATTGCAGAAGCACGCGGATGGCGTTGAGACGACCGCGGCGTTTGTCTTCGTTGCGGATCACCGTCCAGGGCGTTTCGGCCGTGTCGGTCATCTGGAACATGCGGCGAATGGCCTTCGAATAGTCGTCCCAGCGGTCCATGGACGCGATGTCGACGGGAGAGAGCTTCCAGCGCTTCAACGGGTTCTCGCGGCGTTCGCGGAAGCGGCGGCGCTGTTCGTCCTGGCTCACGGCGAGCCAGAACTTGATGATGTGCGTGCCGCCCCTGATGAGTGACTGCTCGAAGCCCGTCACTTCGTTGAGGAAGATTTCGGTCTGCTCGGGCGTGCAGAATCCCATCACGGGTTCGACCACGGCGCGGTTGTACCAGGAGCGGTCGAAGAAGCAGATCTCGCCCGGATTGGGCAGGTGCGCGCAATAGCGCTGGAAGTACCACTGGCCCGCTTCATTCTCGGTCGGCTTCGAAAGGGCCACCGTGCGCGCGCCGCGAGGATTGAGGTTCTCGGTGAAGCGGCGGATAGTGCCGCCCTTGCCGGCCGCGTCACGGCCTTCAAAGAGCACGATGATCTTCGAGTTCGTGCGCTTGACCCAGTCCTGAAGCTTCAGAAGCTCGACCTGCAGGTCATAGAGTTCCTTCTCATAGAGCTTGTTCGGGTAGCGGTTCTTGTACGGATAGGCGCCTTCGCGGAGCTTGTCCGAAAGAGCGTTCATGTCGATGGGCTTCTTCGGGAAGAGGCCCGCCTGATGCGCCTCCTTGACGAGCAGCAGCTTGAAGAGCGCGTCACGTTCCGTCTGCGTCAGGTCGCGGTTGAGCATCTTGAACACTTCGGCGGCCGACTCTTCGGGGGAGACGAGCGGCGTGTCGCGAAGCTTGTCGCGAAGATAGGTGACGACCTGCGTCATCGAGTCGAACGAATGAGGTTCGACATGCTTGGGTTCAAGGGGAGCCACAGGATAGGAGGGCTTCCTTTCAAGGTCTGCGGCTTCAAGGGTGCAGCCGCCGGTGGGTTCGACGGCAGACTTGTGAGAATGATCCTTGGCCATGTGCGTCCTCCTTTCTGATTTTTACTGTCACGCATAAGCACGTGGGATAAGTGTACAACCGCCTGTAACGAAATGTTATGAGCAATGTCCCGTAAACGTCACGACGCGACGGCCCAGACTCAGGGAATCGTCGCAGGCGTTGTGTGAGGGAGAATGGCTCCCGTTTCCGTCAATCATAATCCACGACGGCGTGCATGAGAATTTCCGCACCTGAGAGGAAATCCGAAATTCGCATCGCCTCATGCGGGTTGTGAGACCCATTCTGGTTGGCGACGAAGAGCATGCACGTGGGCACGCCCGCGCTCGTCATGACCGCGGCGTCGTGGCCCGCTCCGCTCGCCATCTGAAGATGAGGTATGCCGTGATCCGTCGCGGCCTTGACGAGCCGATTGAAAAGGATTGCGTCGGGACGTGCCGCCTCGCCTACGATGACGTCGTCAAAGATGAACTTCACACCGTGCTTTTCTTCGATGGCGGCCGCCTCCTCAAGAAGGAGGTCGTGGAAGGCGCGGATCGTCTCCATCGAAAGGCTTCTCATGTCGAGCCCAAAGGAAACGTCGCCCGAGATGATTGAGATGTCGGCCGTCGAAGGCGTGTTGATGACGCCGCAGGTGAAGACCAGATCCTTGCCGTCATGGAGCCAGGCCTCCCAGTGCCTGTTCATCACGTAGAGAAGGTCTGTCAAGGCTGCGACGGCGTCGTGCCTGAATTCATAATCAACGGCGCCCGAATGCGCGGTCTCGCCCTCAACGCGGCATCGCTTGTGCCTCAGATACCCGCGGATTCCCGTGACGACCGCCGCACGGTTGACAGGTTCCTTGTCAAGCCTCGGACCCTGCTCAATGTGAAGCTCGACAAAGGCTGCAATCTTCGAGAGATCGATGAGCGACTCTCCCGAGGCGATGCGCTCGACATCGACCCCGCGCTCAAGGAGAACGTCCTTCAGAAGCTTCCCCGTATCCCTGTGAGGAAGTTCTAGCTCGAAGGGATTGAGCTGCCCCGTCAGGGCGAGACTGCCCGCATAGGCACGTCCAAATTCAGGGCATTCCTCCATGCGGAATGCAACAATACAGAAGTCCCGCTCAGGAATTCTATTCGCATCCTTCAGATATTTGGCCACGGCGAGCGGCGCGACGATGCCAGCGAGCCCGTCGTAATTGCCGCCCAGCGGAACAGAGTCGGTGTGCGATCCCGAGACGAAGGCTGGCAAATCCCTGTTGCGACCTGGCAAAGTCATCCAGAGGTTGAGCGCATCGTCCGCATGGACTTCAAGACCGATCTCGCGCGCGGCCTCGGCGAGTCTCTCGTGCACCTTTTCTTCTTCGGGCGTATACCCCTCGCGCGTGACGCCGCAGGTGTCGGCGGTGAGCTTGCGGATGTCTTCAAAGAGACGAGTGCAGAAGTCTTCAACGTGGGCGGCGAATTCAGTCATGAGGCGGGTCCTCCTCCTGTTGGTTTCGGCTGGAGTGAGTGGAGTAGGGATCGGTTGGATTGTTTTTATTGTTCAAGTGTACCCCTCGAAGGATCTGAGCTGATGAAGGGTTCTGCGAAGCAGCTCCCAATGACGAATCCTGCGGGGAGTCGAAGTGCGGATTGCAAGGTACAAAAAACCTCCGGCATTCCGAAGGATGCCGGAGGCGGGGATCCCCGCCGCCCCGGATGGAGAGAGGGAGAAGGCGGCGGAGAGGGAGACGATCAGTATCAGAAGAGATACTTCATGTTGAGCTGGCCATAGAACTCGCGATGGTCGTTGTCGCCGAAGGCACCACCGATCTGGCCGCCGAAGGAGAGGGCGTCCTTGCGGGCTTCAAGACCGAAGCCCACGCGGCCGACGTTTTCGCTCCAGACGTCGAGGTTGGTGTTGATGGCGGCAACGCCGAACTTCGTCGTGGCTTCGACGTCCGTGTCACCGAACGTGTGGACATAGGCCACGTCGACCGTCGGACGGAGCGTCCAGCCGGAGGCGAGGTCCATGTTGCCCGAGAAGGCCACGCCGATCGGCATGCTCACGAGGTTCTGGTCCATGTCATCCACGGAGAGGCCCTTGGCGGTGTTGTAGCCGTCAGTGGCGACGCGCAGGTAGTTGAGGCCGACGTACGGAACAGCTTGGCAGGACTTGCTGATCTGGAAGGCCATTTCGCCGCGGGCACCGATCGTGAAGATCGTGGCGTCGATGTCGGCGGAGTCGCCATCAGCGGACGTGACGTCGTTCTTCGTCGTCATGAGGCCCATCTGGCCGACGAGGTTGAACTGGCCCATGCGCTTGGCAGTGTAGCCCTGAACGCCGTAGTAGTCCACGTCGTTCTTGGCGCCGTTGTTGTCGCCTTCGCCTTCGACGTCGCCGGTTCCGAAGTTGCCCATGACGCCGAACGTCATGTCGCCCATCGTGTATTCACCGCCGACCGTGATGCCGCCGAGCTCGGTCTTCGTTTCGAGAGCGCCGGAGTCGCCGCCCATCTTGAGGGAGGTGCCCGTCACTTCAGCGAAACCCGTCCAGCCGTCCAGGAAGACGTTGGTGAGTGCAGCACGCTTCGTGGCTTGGTCGATGCCCATCGTGGCAGCTTCAATGCCGGCCGTCTGGACGCCGCCCGCAGCAGCGAGGTTGAGAGCGCCGTTGAGACGGGCTTCGCGCTGGTTGCCGGACGTGATGGCGGTGTTGGCCTGGTCAAGGAGGGAACCGATCACTTCGTTTTCGGCCATGCCGACGAGAGCATCGCCGTCAAAGCCGCCGAGGCCCGTGCCTGCGAGGTCGGAACCCGTGGCGCGTTCGAAGGTGAACTTGTTCTGGCCGTCTCCGACTTCAACAACCTTGAAGAGAAGGTTGTCGACGGTCGTCTTGACCTTGCCGTCAACGTCAACGGTCACAATGCCCTGATCGGCGACGTTCACATAATGGAGCGTCGAACCTTCAACAGCGTTGATGGTGCCCGTCACGGTGGTGGCGGCAGCATCTTCGTGCGGTGCCGTGGCATCAACAATGAGCGTTCCGTTGGAGCCGAGGTTCACGTTGGTCGTGACATCGGCGGCAACATTGCCAACATTGATCTTGGCGCTGGCAAGATCAACGGTGCCGCTCAGATAGAGGCCGGCCTTTTCGTCGTACTTGCCGAGGGCATCGCGGGCGTCAGCCGTCCTGGCAGTCGTGCCAAGAGCAAGCACGCCTTCCTCGACCACGAAGTTGTTGGCAAGTGCCTGAGCCGACTGAACGGCGAGGGCACCGCCTTCCTTGACGGTCATCGTCTTGGTGGCGGCACCATTGAGGATTTCGCCAAACTCGTAATTGCCGGTGACCTCGACGCTGGTCTTGTCACCCATGTCATAGTTCGCACCGGTAACAAGGTCACCGGAATCGAGCTTGTCGAAGCCCTTGATCACGATGCCGGCAGGCAGGTCGAGCAGGGCGACTTCAGAGGCTTCAGCCTTGGAGAAGTCATAGCCGTTCACGAAGTTGAGGGTTGCCGATTCAGCGCCGGAACCGTCGATGACGGCATCAGCCTTGAGGAACTTGAAGTCGGAGCCAATTTCAATAACCGCAGTGTCAACAGTCGACTTAGAAGAAGTGGAGTCCTTGATGTTGAAGCCGCCGGCATAAACGTCGCCGTTGAGAGAGCCATTGATGAGGCTGATGGTAGTCTCCTTCACGTTGGAAGAAGCAGTCTTGTAATCAGCGTAGAATGCTTCGTTCTGATAGCTCCCGGCTACGCCGCCGCCATACATATTCCCTGTGACTTCGGCGCCATTGACCTGAACAAGAGCCTTTTCAACGGTGACCTTGCCACCAAGAGTTGCCAGACCACCGGCGAAGACGTTGTCGTTGACCTTGCCGCCATTGAGAAGCAGCTTCACATCCTTGGTCGAGGACTCAGCACCAGCACCTGAAGCAACGCCGCCTCCGAGGATGGCGACATTGGCACCATCCTTACCCAGAGTCTTAGCGACCTGATGAACGTGGCTGTCACGGTTGGGAACACCCGAATGTTCGCCCTGGATGTATCCTGTGATTGGATCGACGTTTGCAGCGTTGATTTCACCACCGGTGACCGTAATGGTCACGTTTTCCGTATTGGCAACGGCATTGGAAGCCTTGGCGTTCACGTTGTCAAAAGCGATGCCGCCACCGAGAAGTCCGTCAACGCTACCACCACTGACCAGAACGGCAGCGGATCCGACATTGGCAGTGGCCTTGACAAGAGACCCACCGTTGCGAATCTCAGCCGTAGAATAGGCGAGCCCACCAGCTGTGAAGAGAATGTTTTCTCCACCGCTGATGACAAGGTTCACCTCATCGACGTTGGCGTTCGCATTCGTCTGATTGGCAGCCTTGGAGGCATCAGCCTTGTCGTGAGCGACAGCCAGCCCACCAGCCGCAGTAGCGACGTTGTAGCCGCCCTTGAAGTTCATGGTGACGGTATCAACATTGCTAGCGGCCGTCACAGTGCCATTGTCCTTATCGGTAACAAAGTAACCGCGGGCAAGGGCAATGCCGCCGCCGAGGTTGCCGGCGTGAACACCATCCACATTCACGCCGCCAGCAAAACTGGAAAAGTCTTTAACAAACTCCGTGAAATTCTTGGTCGTGATGTCCGTCTTGAGCTTGCCAAGATAGGTGTACGCAGCCTGATGCAGCTTGGCCTTGTTGTCGTCAGTTAATTTCGCCGGGCCGTCGAAGTTCATGACCACGTCTTTAACGGTTGCCGTGGAGGAACCAACGTTATTACCGGAAGAGTCGGCAAGAGCAAGACTGCCGCCAGCCAGAGCTGCAGTAGAGGATTCGGCCGCGACATTCATGATGATCGAATTCGAGGAGGTTGTGGCGGTTCCGGATCCACTGCCCTTGATCGTATTGATAAACAAGTTACCCGCCCAGCCGAACTGGTTAACCGTAGCATCAAAACTAACGGCTGCCCCGCCACCGAAAACTCCCATCACTTCGCCGTTGACAATGTCAACTACAGTTGTACCGTTGACATTGGCCGAAGACTGGCCCTTGCCGGTAGCTACGGAAACACCGCCGCCAAAGCCACCGATGACAATGCCGTCCAACTTGGAAGGATCAGCTTTCTTATCGATGTCGATGGTCACATGGGAGTTCTGGAGAACATCCGACTGAGAAACAGATTCGCTGGCGGCAACGCTCAAACCAGCTCCCGCGAAACCGCCCACATTGGCCTTTCCGGTAATGTTGAGAACGGTAGAATCAACCGACACAAGGTTCGTACCGGCTGAGGGTTTGAAATTACCGATTGTTGAGAGAACTGCAGACCCGCCGAAGACACCCAGGCTGTTGCCGCTGACGATGTCGGTGGTTGCCGTACCAGTCCTATGAATAGCATGCGCAGTTTCCGTGGCTGCCATCATGAGATCGCCGCCGATAGCACCCAAAACCAAGGGATTGCTGGAATCAGATCCGATGATGATGTGCGTATCGCCGACTCGATCGGACATTTCATAGCCACCCGTGGAACCGTTAAAGCCAAACTGACCGAGTAGCTTCTTGCTGAAGTCCTTCGGCAATTTGTTAGCGATAAGACCACTCAAGGGGTGGCTATGGACAAATTCGGCTGATTCCTGATCCATCAGGTTGTAGCCGCCCGTGACTCCGGTAATAATTGTCGAGCCGTTATGCGGTCCGAGCATAATTGAAATGTCCTGAAGGAATTTCGTGAGTCCGTCCCCGGGTTTGAGCTTCGAAGCATCTTCCATCAGTTGACCCACACTGCCGTTCGTTTGTATGTAAAGTGTTTCACCCTTACCCGACACCAACTTGGTGGTCTCGGACTGAAGAACATCATTCTTCGGAAGACTGTCATTAGTAATGACCAAATCGCCTGCCATCGTGCCACCGGCCAGGAATGCCGTCACAGCAGCCGCAATCACCGTCTTCGTTCCCTTCGCCTGAACGGAGGACGTGGCTTCATTCACCACCATCAGGGCGCCGCGCGCCTTGTTGAAAAAAACCTTGAATGTCGAATTCATATTTTTCTTCCCCTAAAAACAGTG
>ERZ1673744.3103-NODE-3103-length-11535-cov-3.633101_pt1 | contig 11535 bp, 12 predicted proteins | sample MGYA00580207_ERZ1673744 | MGnify/ENA primary metagenome ERZ1673744 (study PRJEB41218, sample SAMN15661751) | gut metagenome | host: Homo sapiens | place: Canada: London | collected 2015-08-20/2019-03-30 | study: EMG produced TPA metagenomics assembly of... | reverse complement strand
GGAGCTTTTGCAGTATATGGGCGATCCCGGTCCCGGCAAGGTCGAGGCGGAGGCGCTGCTTTGCGGCATCATTCTGGACACGCGCAACTTTGTGCTGAAGGCGGGCGCGCGCACCTTTGAGGCGGCGGCATATCTGCGGCGGCTCGGTGCGGACACCGTGCAGGTGCAAAGTCTCTTCTCCAACGACATTGAGCTGTATCGCAAGAAATCCGCCTTGGTCTCCGGGGCGACGGTGTACAAGGAAATGGCGATTGCCGTCGGCAGCGGCAGCGGTGCGGACATACGCATCGCCGCGTCGCAGGCGGCAAATGAGCTTTTGACCATTCGCGGCGTCAAGGCGTCCTTTACGCTCATTGCCATGGAGCGGGATGTCAACATTTCCGCGCGCTCCATGGGCGAGGTCAATGTGCAGCTCATAACGGAAAAGCTGGGCGGCGGCGGTCATCTGACGATGGCGGGCGCGCTGCTCAAAAACACGGATATGGACGCGGCGGTGAAAACATTGAAGGATGCCATCGACGCCTATCTGCGGGAAAGGTAATCATACCGGAAAGGATGAATAAAGATGAAAGTGATTTTGAAGCAGGATGTCAAAGGACACGGCAAAGCCGGCGATCTTGTTTCCGTCTCCGACGGGTATGCACGGAACTTTTTGTTTCCGCGGGGTCTCGCCATCGTTGCGGATGCGCAGGCGATGAATGAGTTTCGCAACAAAGAGGAGTCGGTGAAATACCATGCGGCGGTCGAAAAGCAGAAGGCGGAGGACGCCGCTGCACTGCTCAAGGGGCAGGGGCTGACGGTGCATGCGAAGGCGGGGCAGAACGGGAAGCTGTTCGGCTCGGTCACGAGCAAAGAGGTTGCCGAGGAGCTCAACCGCCGTTTTTCGCTGCAGCTCGACAAGCGCAAGATCGTGATGGATGACATCAAGGCGTTCGGTGCGTATCCCGTGGAGATTAAGCTGCACCCCGGCGTTGTCGCCAAGATCACGGTGACGGTGACCGAATAAGCGATACATACATTTTGGAAAAAGGGGGTGTCGGAATGGCTGACAATCAGGCGTTCACCGGCGACGGACTGGGACTGCCGTACAGCCTGGAGGCGGAGCAGGCGGTGCTCGGCGCTGTTTTGGTGGAACCGCAGTGCATAAACGATGTGGCGGACGCGCTGCGTACCGAGCATTTCTATCTGCCGGAGCATCAGGCAATCTTTCGCGTGATGAGCGATAAGATGAACGAAAACCGCACCATCGACTTTGTGACGGTGCTCGAGTCGCTCAAATCCGAGGGCTTTTTTGCCGGCGAGGAAGGGAAGGCGTATCTTCTGAAGCTGGCGCAGACCGTCCCCTTCATCCCGAACCTGCCGAACTACATCAAGATCGTGCGGGAGAAATACGATGCCCGCCAGCTGATCATCGCCTCCCGCGCCATCATCAATGACGCCATGGATCCCACAGCGAACGCCGAGGAATTGGTTGAGGCGGCGGAACAGAAGATCTATGCCATACGGCAGGGGAAACAGCTCGGAGGATTGGTGCACATCAGCGATGTCATCGCCAGCAACTACGAGATGTATACCAAGCTCAATTCGAGCGAACGGGAAAAATATGTGGGCATCCCGAGCGGAATTTCGACGCTGGATTCCGTGACGACGGGACTCAACCGCTCCGATCTTATCATTGTCGGCGCGCGTCCCGGCATGGGCAAGACCAGCTTTATTCTGAACATTGCCCGCAATGTTGCCGTGCAGCAAAACCGCACGGTGGCGATCTTTAACCTTGAAATGTCGAGAGAACAGATGGTCAACCGTCTGCTTTCCGGCGAGGCGCGCGTGCCGAGCAAGAATTTGCGCACCGGTATGCTGTCACCCGATGAATGGCAGCGGCTCGGTGCGGCATCGAGTATTCTCTGCAAAGCGCCGATCTATCTCGATGAAACGGCTACCATCACCGTGCCGGAAATGAAGGCACGGCTGCGCCGTCTCAAAAATCTCAGCTTTGTGGTGGTGGACTACCTGCAGCTGATGCACGGCGCGAAAAGAACCGAAAACCGTGTGCAGGAGGTCAGTGAGATCACCCGCAGCCTGAAGATCATGGCGAAAGAGCTGGATGTGCCCGTCATGGTGGCGGCGCAGCTTTCGAGAAGTCCCGAAAAGCAGAGCGGCGGCAGCCGCAAGCCGGGGCTGTCCGACCTGCGTGAATCCGGCTCTATCGAACAGGACGCGGATCAGGTGCTGTTTATCTATCGTGACGACTATTATCGCAATGAGCAACAAGACCCGACCGCCGTTTCACCGAATTCCTCGGAGATCATTGTGGCAAAAAACCGCCATGGCGAGCTCGGCAGCGTGCCGCTTGCATGGCAGGGTGAGTTTACACAATTTCTGGCGGTGGACAACCGTTCCGAGAATGGATAAAGCGCGGAGGAAGTCTATGGAGAAACTGTGCGTGGAGACGGCGCTGCGACAGTGGATGGAGCGGTTTTTGCCTGTGCAAGGGGCGTTCGGCGTTGTGGTCGCCGTGTCGGGCGGCGCGGACTCGATGGCGCTTTTGCACGCGCTAGCCGCGCTGCGGGAGGAAAAGGCACTTTCCCTTCTTGCCGCCCATGTTCATCACGGTCTGCGCGGGGAACAGGCGGACGCGGACGAAGCCTTTGTGCGGGAACAGTGCGAGGCAATGGATGTTCCGCTTGCGGTGCTGCACGCCGATGTTGCAAAAGAAGCGCTGCACGGCGAAGGGATTGAGGCGGCGGGACGCCGCATCCGCTATGACTATTTTCGCCGTCTTGCGCAACAAAAAGGATATTCTTTCATTGCTACCGCCCATACGGCGGATGACAATTTGGAAACGGTACTGTTGCATCTGACAAGGGGAAGTTCTTTACACGGCTTGTGCGGTATTCCGCCGATCGACGGCATGCTCATCCGCCCACTGCTTTCCTGCACGCGGGCGCAGATTGAGGCGTATTGCGCCGCCCATCACCTTTCGTATGTCACCGACGCCACAAACGCCGATGTGTCATATAGCCGAAACCGCGTGCGCGCATTGGTCGTGCCGCAGCTGCGCAGCATTAACCCCGGGGTCGTCGCTGCGTGCGATCGATTGACCGCAGGACTGCGGGAAGAGGATGCTTTTTTGGACGGCTTGGCAGGGGAGTGGCAGGCGCGGGCGCGCCTTTCTGCCGATTGCTATGCCGTACATACCCTCCTTGCCGCACCGCCCGTTTTGCTGCGCCGCGCGCTTTGCCGTCTTTTGCGGGAAGGCGGTGCGGACGCCGAAATGCGCCATATTCGACTTTTGGAAACGGCGCTGCGGGACGGCGGCAGCGTGGATATAGCAGGCGGCGTGCGTGTCGCCGTCACGGGGGATACCCTACGAGTGTACAGGCTTTCCGCTTGTCAAAAAACGGCATATTTTGAAATGCCGCTCTGCGTGGGCAGCACCTATGAAATTGCCGGTGAGACCTACAGCGCGTCCCTTGTGACGCGCGAGAATTTTGAGGAAACACGAAAAATTCACAAAAATGTCTTAAACTATGCGCTGGATTATGATAAGATAAGCTCTGATCTCATGATACGGCAGCGCAAAGCGGGCGATGCGATTCACCCTGTGAACGGGGTGGGCAAGACGCTCAAAAAATATTTTAACGAGAACCGCGTCGATGCGTGGCAGCGTGAGCGTATTCCGCTCTTGTGCGATCGCGACGGCGTGGTGCTGATCACGGGATATTCCTGTGACGAACGGGTGAAGATTGACGCAAAGACAAAGCGCGTGCTGCTGTTTTACCGCGCGGAGAGTTATTAGAGGGGTGTTTATGCTATGATGGAGGAAAAAGCTGTGAGTATACACGACGATGTGGAGGAAATCCTGTTTACAGAGGAGCAGCTGCATGAGATTGTTGCCCGTATCGGCGCAGAGATCAATCGCGACTATGCGGGGAAGAATTTGCTGATGGTGAGCGTTTTGAAGGGCTCGCTGATCTTTATGGCAGATCTCATGCGGCAGATCACCATTCACTGTGCCATTGACTTTTTGGCGGTTTCCAGCTATGGAAACGGGACGACCTCTTCCGGTGAAGTGCGGATTTTGAAGGATTTGGATCAGTCGCTTGCTGGAAAGGACATTTTAGTGGTGGAGGACATTCTGGACTCCGGCAACACGCTGTCCTTCCTGCTCAAAAATCTTTCCGCGCGCAATCCCGCGAGCATTCGCCTTTGCACGCTGCTTGACAAGCCCGAGCGCCGCAAAGCGAACATCAACGCCGATTATGTCGGCGCAAGAGTGGAAGACAAATTTATCGTCGGATACGGTCTCGATTATGCGGAGCGTTACCGCAATCTGCCGTATATCGGCGTTTTGAAGCCTGAGATTTATCAAGGCTGATCTTGACTAAGCCCACCATTCGGATGCGGCGAAAAAGGAGACATGACCGTGGAGCCTAAAAACAACGGCGGCAGATCCGCCCTGAGCATATTTCTGTTCATCGCAGTGCCGCTGGCGTTCTTTGTGGCACTGTGGATGGTGCTGAACCCCGGCACGGCGCAAAAGACAGTCACAGAGAAATATTCGGAATATATCGCCTATTTTGAACAGGATCAGGTACAGGACTATACGCTGGATCTCGGCACCGGCGCGTTGCAGATTACGCTGCGCGAAAACTATCGCAAGGATGTCAACGGTGACGGCAAGATCGACGACAAGGATGTGCTCACCTATAAAGTGCCGGATGTCGGCACCTTCCTCGACCTTGTGACGCCGCTTGTCAACGAGAATAACCGCGACGATGATCCGAGCAACGACATCACCTATAACTGGAAACCGGTGTCGCAGCGCTCCTGGATCATCAGCCTTTTGCCCTCTATTCTGACGGGCGTTTTGCTGATCGTCGTCATCATTTCCATGCGGCGCTCGCTTTCGGGACTCGACGGCTCGCGCATGATGGGCTTCGGTAAGGTCAAGGCAAAAGCCTCGATCGACGATAAGCGAAAGACCACCTTTGCGGATGTCGCAGGTGCTGATGAGGAAAAAGAGGAACTGAGCGAGATCGTCGAATTTCTTAAAGAGCCTAAGCGTTTCCGCGAGCTCGGTGCGCGTGTGCCGAAGGGTGTTTTGCTTGTCGGCCCTCCGGGAACCGGTAAGACGCTGCTTGCCCGTGCGGTCGCGGGAGAGGCAAATGTGCCGTTCTTCTCCATGTCCGGTTCGGACTTTGTGGAAATGTATGTCGGCGTCGGTGCTTCCCGTGTGCGCGATCTTTTCGATCAGGCAAAGAAAAACGCCCCGTGCATCATTTTCATCGACGAGATCGACGCCGTCGGCAGACAGCGCGGCGCAGGACTCGGCGGCGGCCACGACGAGCGTGAGCAGACCCTCAACCAGTTACTGGTTGAAATGGACGGCTTTGGCGCAAATGAAGGCATCATCGTGATTGCCGCGACCAATCGTCCCGACATTTTGGATCACGCGCTGATGCGTCCCGGTCGTTTTGACCGTCAAATCGTTGTCAGCTACCCCGATGTGAAGGGCAGAGAGGACATCCTGCGCGTTCACGCAAAGGGAAAACCGCTGGCGGCGGATGTGGAGCTTGCCACCGTTGCCAAATCCACTGCCGGTTTCACCGGCGCTGACCTTGAAAACCTGCTCAACGAGGCGGCACTGCTTGCCGCACGCCGCGGACTGCACTCCATCACCATGGCGGAGATCGAAGAGGCGACCGTCAAGGTGGTGGTCGGCACAGAGAAGAAGAGCCACAAGATGACGCCGCAGGAGAAAAAGCTGACGGCGTTCCACGAGGCAGGACACGCCGTCGTGACCTATTTCTGCCCGACACAGGATCCGGTGCATCAGATTTCCATCATTCCGCGCGGCATGGCGGGCGGTTTCACCATGAGCCTGCCGGAGCATGACCGTTCCTATCGTGAGAAAAAGGAAATGCTCGAGGATCTGCAGGTGCTGCTCGGCGGCCGTGTCGCCGAGTCGCTGACGATGGGCGACATCTCCACGGGCGCCTCCAACGACATTGAGCGCGCGACCGAGCTTGCGCGCAACATGGTGACGAAATACGGCATGAGCGACGAGCTCGGCCCGATCATGTTCGGTACTTCCGATTCCAACGAGGTGTTCCTCGGCCGTGACTTCGGTCACACGCGCAACTATTCCGAGGAGGTCGCCTCCCGCATCGATACGGAAATCACCAACATCATCCACAACGCCTATGCCGCAACGAAGGAAAAGCTGTCCAACCATATGGATAAGCTCGAAATGGTCGCCAACTATCTCATCGAGCATGAGAAGATGGACGGCGATACCTTCAAGGCAATGATGCAGGACACGCAAGAAACCGTTTGACTTTTGTCGCAACCTGCGGTATACTAAAAAAAAGAACATCCATTTTTCGGAGGTGCTTTATTATGAAAAACAAGAAAACGCTGTGGATCGTTGTGATCGTCGCTGCTGTTGTCGCATCGTTGGCAACGCTTGTGACGCTGATGCTGCGCTTTAAGTGCAAAAAGCGCCGTGCGCTCAAGCCCGCTGCCGACGAAGGCTGTGCCTGCATGTCCTTTGATTGTGAGCATGAGGACGAGCCGACGGAGGAAACGGCGGACTGACCGTTTTTTGCCAAAAACAGATGTGCCCCCGAACGAAAATTTCGTTCGGGGGCTGATTTTTTTTACGGAAACTATTGACAGAAGGAATAAGGCGTGCTATTATATAACCAACTTAGTAAGTGAGTAATTAAAAGGAGCGATGAACCATGAAAAAGATATACAAAACCGCGGATGCGCTGATCGGCAACACGCCGCTTTTGGAAATGACGCATCTGGAAAAGGAGCTGGGGCTGAAGGCGACGGTTCTGGCGAAGCTGGAGTATTTCAATCCTGCCGGTTCGGTCAAGGACAGAATTGCCCGTCAGATGATTGACGACGCGGAGAAGAAGGGCCTCCTGAAACCGGATTCCGTCATCATCGAGCCGACCTCGGGCAACACCGGCATCGGACTTGCCTCCGTTGCGGCGGCGCGCGGCTATCGCATCATTATCGTCATGCCGGACACCATGTCGGTGGAGCGTCGGCAGCTCATGAAGGCGTATGGCGCAGAGCTGGTGCTCAGCGAGGGCGCAAAGGGTATGAAGGGTGCTATTGCGAAGGCAGACGAGCTGGCGAAGGAAATCCCGAACAGCTTTATTCCGGGGCAGTTTGTCAATCCCGCCAACCCGCAGGCGCATTATGAGACCACCGGTCCCGAGATCTATCGGGACACCGACGGCGATGTGGACATCTTTGTCGCGGGCGTCGGAACGGGCGGTACGCTGTCCGGCGTGGGAAGGTATCTCAAGGAGCAAAAGCCTGCCGTGAAGGTGGTAGCGGTCGAACCGGCTACCTCGGCGGTGTTGTCCACCGGCGTTGCGGGCGCACACAAAATTCAGGGCATCGGCGCGGGCTTTGTGCCGGATACGCTGGACACATCCATCTATGATGAGATCATCACCGTCGCCAATGAGGCGGCGTTTGAGACCGGCCGCACGATCGGCAGAAAAGAGGGCGTCCTCGTCGGCATTTCCTCCGGTGCGGCAATGTGGGCGGCGATCGAGCTGGCAAAGCGCCCCGAGAACGAAGGGAAGACAATCGTTGTACTGCTGCCGGACACCGGCGATCGGTATCTGTCCACACCGTTGTTTGCAGAGTAAGAAAGGAGCAGTCCTATGCATGTCTATGCGGATAATGCGGCAACCACAAAAATGAGCAAGGTGGCAATCGACGCGATGTTGCCGTATATGGAGACGGTTTTCGGAAACCCCTCCAGTCTGCACACTGTCGGTCAAATGGCGGCAGAGGCTCTGCTGGATGCGAGAAAACGCATCGCCGCCTGTCTCGGCTGTACGTCACAGGAGATCTATTTCACCTCCGGCGGCAGTGAGGCGGACAACCAGGCAATCCTGTCTGCCGCGGCGCACGGCGAACGCCGGGGGAAAAAGCACATCATTTCCACCGCCTTTGAACATCACGCCGTGCTACACACACTGGAAAAGCTGAAAAAACAGGGCTTTGAAGTGGAGCTTCTCGATGTGCACGACTATGGCAACATCACGGCAAAGCAGGTGGCGGACGCCATTCGCCCCGACACCTGTCTTGTGACGACGATGTACGCCAATAATGAGATCGGCTCTATCCTGCCGATCGCGGAGATCGGAGCTGTCTGTCGGGAAAAGGGCGTGCTGTTCCACACCGACGCCGTACAGGCGGCGGGACATCTGCCCATCCGTGTCGGGGAGCAGAACATGGATATGTTGTCCCTTTCCGCTCATAAATTCCACGGTCCGAAGGGCATCGGCGTTCTGTATGCCAAACGCGGCGTGCCGCTTGTGAATGTGATCGAGGGCGGCGCGCAGGAGCGCGGAAAGCGTGGGGGCACGGAAAACCTGCCCGCCATCATGGGTATGGCGGCGGCGCTGGAGGATGCCTGCGCCCATATGGAGGAGAACACGAAAAAGGTCGCCGCTTTGCGCGATAAACTGATCGCGGGTCTTTCGACGGTTCCGCACGCGGCGCTCAACGGCGATCCCGTCAACCGCCTTCCCGGCAATGTCAGCTTCTGTTTTGAGGGTATTGAAGGGGAGAGCCTGCTGCTTTTGCTTGACGAAAAAGGCATTTGTGCCTCGTCCGGCTCGGCGTGTACCTCCGGTTCGCTCGATCCCAGTCATGTGTTGTTGGCGATCGGCAGACCGCATGAGATCGCGCACGGCTCGTTGCGCCTGTCGCTCTGCGAGAATAACACGGAGGAACAGGTCGAGTATATGTTAAAAGAGATCCCTGCGGTCGTGTCCTACCTGCGGCATATGTCGCCGCTGTGGCGGGACAAGGTCGAGGGCAGAAAACCGTTTGTATTGTGAGGTGTAAAGCTGTGGCACTGTACAGTGAAAAAGTGATGGATCATTTCAAAAACCCGCGCAATGTCGGTGTTTTGGAGAATGCCGACGGTGTCGGCGAGGTCGGCAACGCCAAATGCGGCGACATCATGAAGATTTATCTGAAAATTGACAACGACATCGTCACCGATGTGAAATTTGAGACCTTCGGCTGTGGCTCGGCAATCGCGTCCAGCTCCATGGCAACCGAAATGATCAAGGGCAAGCCGCTTTCCGAGGCGCTGGAGCTTTCCAACAAGGCGGTCGCCGAGGCACTCGACGGACTGCCTGCGCACAAAATGCACTGCTCCGTTTTGGCGGAGGAGGCCATCAAAGCGGCAGTGAAGGACTATTATGACAAGAACGGCATCGCCTACGATCATAAGCAGTTCCCCGACTGCGCCTCCTGTGAGGCGTGTCATACCTGTGGATAAGGTGCTCGTCGCCATGAGCGGCGGTGTGGACTCCAGTGTGGCGGCATATAAGCTGCATGAGCGGTATGCCTGCATCGGCGTTACGATGAAGCTGTTTGCCAACGAGGACATCGGTCTTGACAGACGCAAGAGCTGCTGTTCACTGGAGGACACGGAGGATGCGCGCGGCGTGGCATATCGGCTGGGCTTGCCGTATTATGTTTTTAACTTTGCCGACGATTTCGGCAGTCAGGTGATCGACCGTTTTGTCTGTGCCTATGCGTGCGGCAAAACGCCCAATCCCTGTATCGACTGCAACCGCTTTTTGAAGTTCGACCGCCTGTATCGGCGCGCCAAAGAGCTTGGCTGCTGCGCCGTCGCCACCGGTCACTATGCCCGCATCGCCCATGAAAACGGGCGGTATCTGTTGAAAAAGGCGGCGGACGCGACAAAGGATCAGAGCTATGTGCTGTATTTCCTGTCGCAGGAGCAACTGGCGCACACGCTGTTTCCGTTGGGTGATCTGCACAAGGCGCAGGTGCGGGGGCTGGCGGAAAAGGCGGGCTTTGAAAATGCACACAAGCCGGACAGTCAGGACATCTGCTTTGTGCCGGACGGTGACTATGCCGCGTTCATCGAAAGACGCACAGGGCGGCAGTATCCGCACGGCGCGTTCACGGACAAAAACGGCACAGTGCTCGGCGAGCATAGCGGCATCATTCATTACACGGTCGGGCAGCGGCGGGGACTCGGCGTTTCCGCCGGTGTGCCGCTGTATGTGAAGGAGATCCTGCCCGCGGAAAACCGTGTCGTGCTCGGAAAAGCAGAGGAGCTGCGCGTGACGGCACTGGATGCGACGGATTTTTTCTGGAGCGCCTTTGACACGCCGCCGCAGTCGCTGCGCGCCACGGTGCAGACGCGCTACCGTCAGAAGGAGACCCCCGTGACGGTGACAACGGACGGCGACAGGGTGCACATGGTTTTCGACGAGCCGCGACGGTCGGTGACCGCGGGACAGGCGGCAGTGCTGTATGACGGGGATGTCGTCCTCGGCGGCGGGACCATTAGTACGGTATACATGGAGGGATGAAACATGCTGATTTCGTCAAAGGGACGGTATGCACTGCGCATCATGCTGGAGCTTGCCGAACACTATGGGGACGACTTTATCCCCATGAAGGACATGGCACAGCGACAGGGCATTTCCAAAGGGTATATCGCGCAGATCATGCCGATCCTGTCCAAAAACGGACTGGTGGACAGCATCCACGGCAAAGGCGGCGGCTACCGCCTGACGCGCCCGCCGCAGGAATGTACGGTGGGAGAGATTTTGCACCTGACCGAGGAGTCGCTGGCACCGGTCTCCTGCTTGCAGTGTGATGCAGCACCGTGTGAGCGCGCTGCGCATTGCAAGACGCTGCCGGTGTGGCGAAAGATGGAGGCGATCACGAACGCCTACATCGACTCACTGACCCTACAGGACATATTGGACGGAAAATATTGAAAAAAGGAGCAGCCAGCTGCTCCTTTTTTGCGTTACCAGTTGAATTTTGTCAGCTTTCCCGCCGTGCGCATCGCGGGATAGCCCCACTGCCGCAGCACTTCATAGGCGCCGACGGCGACCGCGTTGGACAAATTGAGGGAACGCGCGGTGTCGTCGTCGATCATCGGCAGCCGCACACAGCTCTCGGCGTGCGCATGAAGCAGTGCCTCCGGCAGTCCCGCCGTTTCCTTCCCGAAAACGAGATATGCGCCGTCGGGATAGGTGACCTCGGAATGAATGTGCTGCGCCTTCGTGGAAAAATAGAAAAACGGGCCGGCGTTTTTGCTGAAAAAATCATCGAGATCTTTATAGTAGTGAATATCCAAAAGATGCCAATAATCCAGTCCCGCGCGTTTCATCTTTTTGTCATCCAGCTTGAAACCGAACGGCTCCACCATGTGCAGTCGCGCGCCGGTCGCGGCGCAGGTGCGGCTGATGTTGCCGGTGTTTTGCGGGATCTCCGGCTCTACCAAAACAATGTTGAGAACTGCCACAGTATCTTCCTCTCGCTTTTTGAAACAGTATAATCCCGCGATGAAAAAATTGCAAGGGCGCGGAATAACTTTTTTCGGCTTGGTTAATATAAAACAGCAGAGAGGAGGAAAGCACGATGAAAAACACAATGATGAAAATGGTGAAGGGCGTCGGTATCGGCATGGCAATCGGTTGCGTGGCAGGTGCG
>ERZ1673744.3101-NODE-3101-length-11544-cov-3.855427_pt1 | contig 11544 bp, 7 predicted proteins | sample MGYA00580207_ERZ1673744 | MGnify/ENA primary metagenome ERZ1673744 (study PRJEB41218, sample SAMN15661751) | gut metagenome | host: Homo sapiens | place: Canada: London | collected 2015-08-20/2019-03-30 | study: EMG produced TPA metagenomics assembly of... | reverse complement strand
CTTTACACTTATATTAGCATTTAACCGCTTTTATGTCAAATATATCGTTTTTATTGTTTGAGTATAATGTATTCTATTACCATTTGTCGGAGTAACTAAATATCCAAATCCGATACGTCAAGCTCGCCTGACATAAGTTTTGGAAGTAAGTTATCTCTTAATGTTGTCAACTTATCATTTTCCGTTCTCAATCTACGAATCTCCCTAAAAATAGGTTGAATCATTTCATCAAATTCAGTAATAGCTTCATAAGATGGTATTACCACTTCTACAGTTTTAAGATTTTGCTGGCTTATTTTTAGCTGAACAGCTCCTGTAACAATACTTTGAACATTTGTCAAACTAAATAGCAAATACAGCATCTCAACAGAAAATCCCTTTTCCCCAGTTATAACGTGTGCATGATTATTAGGCCAGAATTTTCCAAATACATACTGAAGAATAGGATATCCTTCTGTATCAATTACAGAACCATCTTCTCCAAGAAGTAAATAGATTCCATCGAAGATATAATTATCTACATAATCCATGATTGATGTAGCCCCGTAGTAAGGATATATCTTCTCCATATCATCTCTCTGCCTGCCAGACAGTGGCTTACGCTTTGAATCATGAAGTTCTATAATTTCCTCGACAGTGCCCAAATGCCAATCACCCGGCATCTCTCCTTCAAACGGTCCAAAATCTATAAACCATTCTTTATAAAGAATTTTTGCCTGCTCCGACAAATTCCTATTTATGCAACCAGTGCTAAATTCCTATTTATCGCAATATTATTTTTTCTTTTTCTCTCTAATTCTTCCAAAATACTAACAATCCTATTTTGCTGTTCTCTTGGAGGGATACTTATTTCCATATTTGCATATGTTTGAGCATTTATGTTTCCTCTTGTACTTCCTGTTAAATGCCCTTGTACCCACCCTTTATATTCATCTGACATGCAATAATATTTTATATACTTAGGATTCACCTTGCTTGAATCAATACTAAATTTTATTAGAAAACCTGCATATACCAATATTCCATCTGTTCCATCATAAAAATAATTCCGTCCAGTACTATTTCCAGTTCTTGCAAAAACAATATCATTCGGTTGCAGTAAATATCGTTCTGCATTTTTATCATTTATAGATTTTAAATTATTCACATTCAAAGTTCCATCATCATTTATATCCGTAATTCTCAAATATGTATATAAGTCTTCTGAATAATCAACAGCTGAAGCGCCTATACCATATTGACCTTTTCCTACTGTAAGGTCCCCCAAGGTTTTTTTTACAAAATCCATCAATTTATCTACCTTTTCTATCCTAACTATATTTTTAGATAAATACTACTAATATATATTTATGTATCCTCTTTATCCATAGAATTATTTACAATATTAATCCACATACTCATATCTCTCTTATAATCTTCTTCTGTATACATTTTTCTTTCACATCCTAACCATCTCAAATTTGAAATGCCTTTTTCTGTCAAAGCATAATTTCCTTCTATCTCTCCGTCTAGGGTAATTATTTGTGGTCCCCCTGACATTTCTGTTGGAATAAAGCAAGAACAATATCTAATTCCACATGGAGATTTTTGCATAATCAAATCTGCAAGTCTATTTGTTACCATATACAAATCTTTTTTCATACAACGGTGCAAATAAAATGGCGAATTATAATCATCCAAAATTCTCATTGGCGTTATCTCATCAAATCTAACTCTCAAGTTTTTTCTCTCATTTTCTGTCAGTTTAGAATCATTTTCTATTGCCATTGCCACCTTATGCAATACATGAGTCACTAAACTATTTGTCTTTAATAAAGACCCCACCTTAAATCCAGTTACACATTCGTATTTTGCAAGATAATATGAATCCCCAGGTTTCAGACCAATCTCTCTAGGTAACACAAATTCCATCGTTCCCAAATATAATATAGGTTTTCTATCGTAATTAAACCTCCCCCTTTTTACATATTTAGGAGGTGCCAACCACCATTCATTCTCATTTACCAAAGGAATCCCATTATATTTCCTTGCCCTATATAAAATTGTTCCTGCTGGAACAGTATACTCATTCCCTAGTACTGACATTCCTTCTTGGAAACTCAATCCAAAAAACCTTGCAAAAAATTCGTCTAGAGATTTACAATTCATTAAATCTTTTATGTTTTCTTCTTTCAAACAAGTCCCCCAAAAGTACAAATTGCAATAATCCTCAAATTATATTTTATATCCTAAAGCACCAAGTTTGCGCCTAATCTCATCCTCCAACTCATGACTCTTATCAAACAATTCAGACAGTTCCGATGTAAGCCTTGTCATCTTCTCCTCGAACGGCTCGCCATCATCCTCCTGCTCTTCTATTCCTACATATCTACCCGGAGTAAGTATGAAATCCTGTTTTTCAATCTCTGCAATATCTGCAACTGCACAGAATCCCTTCACATCTTCAAGAGTTCCATCGACAAATGCTGTATATGCATCTGCTATTTTCTGAATATCTTCATCTGTGAGCTCTCTGAGCTTGCGGCTAACCATCGTCCCCATCTTACGAGCATCTATGAACAAAGTTTTGCCAGACTGTTTTTTCTGTTTATTAAGGAACCACAATGATACCGGAATCTGAGTTGTGTAGAATAACTGAGTTGGCATAGCAACGATGCACTCTACCAAATCAGCATTTATTATATTCTTACGGATTTCTCCCTCTCCACCAGACTGTGATGACAGAGATCCATTTGCAAGAACCATACCTATCTTTCCTGACGGCGCAAGATGATATATCATATGCTCCAGCCATGCAAAGTTTGCATTTCCTGCCGGTGGCATTCCATACTTCCAACGTACATCATCTTTTAACTTATCCGCTCCCCAGTTTGAAAGGTTAAATGGCGGATTTGCTATGATGTAATCCGCGCGCAATGTTGGATGACGATCTTCAAGGAATGTATCTGCTGCATAAGATCCCAAATCAGGCTCTATTCCTCGTATAGCAAGATTCATCTGAGCCATCTTCCATGTCGTTGGATTGGAATCCTGACCATATATTGATATATCACTTATATTTCCACTATGCTTTTCTATGAACTTCGCCGACTGAACAAACATACCGCCTGATCCACATGCCGGATCATACACACGACCTTTGAATGGTTTGAGAACTTCCACGAGAGTACGCACAACACATGACGGAGTAAAGAATTCTCCTCCACGCTTGCCTTCCTGCTCGGCAAACATTGACAGACAATATTCATATGTTCGACCAAGGATGTCCTTCTCGTTCCCATGTTCAATCATCTGAATATTTGTAAATAAGTCTACTACATCCCCAAGGCGCCTCTTATCAAGCTCTGGTCTGGCAAAATTCTTAGGAAGAATATCCTTAAGTCTCTTATTTTCTTTCTCTATCGCTCGCATTGCATTATCTATTATTGTTCCTATCTCCGGAGTATGCGCATTTGCAGCTATATCCTTCCAACGTGCTCCTGCAGGTACAAAGAAGATACCTTCTGATGTATATTCATCTACATCTTCCTCAAATCCGTCTCCTTCTTCCACAAGTTCATTATATTTCTCATCGAATCTATCCGATATGTATTTCAAGAAAATCAGACCAAGCACAACACTTTTATACTCTGATGCATCCAGATTTCCACGAAGTACACATGCCGCATCCCAAATCTGTTTTTCAAAGCCTATTTCAGCAGTATTCTTATCAGCCATCTTCCCTCTCCTCCTATGCGCAAATTTTTATTTATCATGCTATAAATTATACACCACGGAATATCAAAAGCAAACAAATAAAACTCCCCAGGCTAGCCATTTATGAAGGGAAAATAACAGATATGGAACATCATATAAATGCAAATGAGCCATATGACAGTCAGGCACACATAGACGAACTCTCACGGATACCCGATGATTTCGACGACTTCAAATACAGTGCAGGCAGATTGCAGTTCTAATTGGTAATTTTGATTACCATTATAAAATAGTTTATACGATACAATTTTATCCAAAAGTCCTAATGCAATTGCTCCATTCTCTCCCTGAGCACTTCCTCCTCAGTGTATGTGTGCTTTCCAAGAAGTTTATCTCGTTTTCCGCCAAATGCCTTATTCAACTTGCCAAGATTGAATCCAACAAGGAATGCGGCAATAACAGTACCGGCGCCCACGCTTCCAAGACTATGTATGCAGATCAGACATGTTACGACCGACACAGCCACCATAGAACAGTCAAATCCGATCTTTACCTTTGAAAATTCAATGTGTGTGCCCTCTGAGACAGCCTGCATAACACCCTCCCCGGCAAGTGGGATAAGATTCGCCGGCAGATAAAAGAATATTCCGCCTGCTATGAATATGGTACTCACAAGCATCAAAACAACCCTGACAACTATGTTATCTGTTGATGGCAGAAATGTGGCAAGATAATTGCAGAATGTCGTGAAGTATCCAAATACTACTCCAACCACTATCTGAAGGAGATTTATCGGTTTGAAATTCTTTCGAAGTATAATGATCTGTATAAGCACCAATGCCGCATGGAATATGATCGTTGCCTTTCCCATCTCGATTCCCCATACACATGTCATCGTATATGGTATAGAGCTCACCGGTGACACTCCCAGATTGGATTTGACTGAAAGTGCTATTCCTATAGTCATAATAAACAGTCCAACAAAATACATTGGGATTCTTACCTTCATGTTCTTCATCTCTTACGTTCCTCTTTTCTGTTGTCTTTTTCGCTGCCCTTCATATTGTCGTACACCCTTACAAGAAGTGACTGCAATTCTTCCGTCTCTTCCGCGGTAAATCCCCTCAGTGCCAAAGATTCAACTAAGTCAAACTTCTTATTGAGCATCTCCACATACTCTCTGCCCTTATCTGTCAAATACACGTACAGGGATCTTCTGTCCCCTGACTTTGTACTTCTCTGTATATAACCTTTATTCTCCATGCCACTCAACACAGCGGTTATCGATGCCGGCTCTATATGACATCCCGCCGCGATATCCTTCTGGCACGCCCCATCATGATCCTTCAGATAGTCCAGCACCTTGGGCTGTCCCATGGTGAGCTCTGTATCCTTTATCTGACTCAGCAATGCCTTCTGCACCATGAAATGATCCGCCATCAGCAGATAATGTATGGATTTTGTATGTTCGTCCATATGGATTCTCCTCTCCAGATAGTTATAATTCTAATTATTAGAATGCTAACGATATTATACACATATTTTTACCCATGTCAAATCGAACTTCGGTCACCTCCATACGCACAAAAAAGATCCGGGATCATATGAACCACCCCGGATCTCCAATTATTCTTTATTTTATCGAGCCTTTATTTCTTTATGACTGCTTTCTTTGACACTCCTCTTTTCAGAAGGATTGTCTTATAACTCTTAAGCTTCTTCGACGGAACCTTGACGGTCATCTTGGCGTATGTCCCTGTAAATGCACCAGATCCAACTGTTTTTCCTGTCATCTGTGTATTCTTTATCACTATTGTTCTGAGCTTCTTACATCCATAGAACGCCTTGGCACCTATAGTCTTGACGTTTTTGCCCAAGGTCACCTTTGTAACCTTTACATTCTTCTTGAACGCCGCTTTTCCTATCGCTGTGACCTTAAATGTCTTGCCACCAAGCTTTATAGTGTCAGGAACCACAACTGTCTTGGTCTTCTTGACAACAGATACGAGAGTTACCGTTCCCTTGCCATTCAGGGATGCATTTGTGATCTTGTACTTGTAATTTCCATTTGCATAGATCTTACCCACAGCCGCAGTTATGTCAAAATACTTTGTCTGTGTTCCACTGTAATTACCGATTCCCATTATCACAACTTTTGCCTTGCCAAAGTCTTTATTTGACGAATATGCAACTCTGTAATCCTTGCCCGCTGTGAGTGTCCGCTTGCCGCAGGTAACCTTCACCGCTGGTGTTATTGCTTTGCCTGTATATACAGCCGACTTTGTGATTGTCACAGAGGCTTTACTTATCGCCTGCTTGTTTATTGCAAATGTAAGAGTCTTTGAGCCCTTATATCTGCCCTGACCTTTGACAACTACCTTTGCTGTACCGGCATTGGTATTGCTGCTATATGAAACTATATAGTCAGTTCCCGCATCAAGTGTTCTTCCACGTGATACAACCTTTACGGCCGGTCTTATCGCTGCGCCTGTATATGTAGTCTTGTACGAAGCATTTCCAGTTGCCGCAAATGTAATATTTGCATCAACGCTTATATCCACAACTATCCATGTCCATACAGCCTTAAATGTTATATCCTCTGATACAGCGCCGTATGCAGAATCAACATTATAGCTTGTTCCGGCTTCATCCTGCCATGCCAGCGCATATCCAGCCCTCGATGTCTTGTAATCAGTACCATCAGACATGGTGATATTTATTTTCGACAGATCAAGAGTTGATCCCTTGTTTACAGATGACGCATACAACTGGTTGCCATTCTCATCTGTGAACACAACCTTTACCATGGTTACACTGTCGCCCTTGCTGTCTACCGGATCCTTGGAATAAATTGGATCTCCACCTATTGACACATCGCCATCAACAATGATCGTTCCATCATCTGACTTTACGCCAAATGAATTTCCACCGGTTGATCCGGATGCATCCGCCGTAACACTTCCACCAACCAGTTTGATAGAATTGTCTGCTGAGATTACCGACTCCCCATCGCCAAGTCCTGATGACTTTGCATCAACAGAGCCTCCTGTGATCTCCACATCCGATGCCGATATTGCCGAAGATACAGAATCTATGCTGTTGCTTCCACCTGCTATCTTCACAGTTCCCGCAGATTCGATTCCCTTACCATCGGACTTTATCTGTATGTTGTCTATCTCAAGATTTCCATCTGTCTTGATCGCAGACGCACCCGGGGTTGTCGCTGATATCTTGGAAGATGTATCCTTTCCAGATACCTTTACATCCGCTGCGTTACTGTTATCGCTGACGCATGTTATACCATCAGCAATCTTATTTTCTCCGCTTACCTTTATGACAAATGTTTCAGAATTGCCCGGACGAACCGTGATCTTCTTTACAGTAGCATTGTCCACGGTTATTCCACTTGCATTTCCGGTATCTACAATTACATCCTCACCATTTCCTGTGATCGTGTAATCCTTATTCTCGGTAAATGAAACTGATATGATTCCACCAGACTGTGATACCTTTACAGTTGGATTTTCCTCACTGTCTGTGAATGCTCCAACATATCTGCTGTCATTCAGTCTTCCGATGTCAATTACGAAAGGATCTGATAAAGGTGTAGTCACCTCAAGTGCCTGGCTGATCTGACCAGCCTTGACATTTGCAGTTTCTTTTACCCTGCCATATACATAATATGTAGTAAATTCCTTGAATCCGGTAAACTGAGCACCATTCTGCCATACAAGCTTTGATGCATCAGCATCCTTTTCACTGGATATTGCATACTCGATCTCACCCACTATACCTGACACCTTGCCGCTGACAGTCACCGCATCAGATGTTACTGATGTCTTTGTCACAGTGACAACTGCGGTATTTTCTCCCTTTGCCACTGTCGCCTTGAGTGTTATGTTCGCTGAGCCATTTGCTGATGATATAACCAGTGTATCGCTGTAGCTTCCGGCACCAAGTCCATTTACCGGTTTTACAACTACTGTTGTTTTATTTCCTGCAGAAATCTGCCCTGCCGGTGATGAAACGATCTGGAATGCCGTTCCATCCTTAAGCTTGGCCTTTACATCTGTAAGGGTTGTCTCCCCGGAGTTTGACAGTTCAATAGCTGCATGATTCGCATTTGAATAGCCATATACGAGGTCTGTCCATGACTTGTCAGCACTGCTACATGACAGCTTTCCAGGAGTGAGCACTTTGACAACACACGCCGCCTTTATTCCCGAGCCATCCTTAGCCGTAGCTGTGATAGTCGCCGTTCCGGCTGCGAGGGCTGTAATCTTGCCATTCTGTACGGATACCTTAGCCTTATCTGAACTTGACCACACAAGGGATGTATCTTTTGCATCAGCAGGTGTTATCGTTGCCTTGATCTCATCACTGTCACCCACATTAAGTGTTATGTATGTCTTGTCAAATGAGATTCCTGTAACCTTTACGGCCGGTGTCTCTGACGGAGTCTCTGTGTCTTTCTCAGACGTTGAACCCGTTGTTGATCCAGTTGAGCCAGTCGATCCGGTTGAGCCGGTTGAGCCAGTTGAAGGATCCTTCGTGTCGTCCTCTGTTGTCATGCCTCCACCTGACTCCCCGCTTATCGTCCTGAGCTCTGACGACACCTCGCTCTTTGGAACTACCTTCTGTGCTGCCTTCTCCTCATCTGTTCCGCTGTTCTTCACATACAGATAAAGTCCGGCTGCTGCACCCACAAGGCCTGCATTATAGTCCAGTGCAACCTCGTTCTGGTTATAGTCCTCTGAGCTATCTACATAGGTTGTACTCGAACCCGCCGGTCCGCCAACCAAAGCACCGACTAGTACATGTGCTTGCTTTGTATATGCATTTCCAGTTACAGAACCCTGATATCCGCTTGAGGCTCTGTGATGAGGGTACTTTGATGAATACTTGTTGTAACCTACAACGAAACACTTTGAACCAGCATTGTTGCCAAGTATGTACTTCATCTGACCATTTGCCCATGATGAATAATCAGTCTTTCCATATATCGTGTCATACATGAGACCTGTCATCTGATGAGCGGTGTTATATCTCGCCGATCCCCAGCTATCTATCAGACAGAAGTTGTTATCTCCTGACTGTGTCTTGCTCGCTATAAGTCCTGATTGGTTCTCTACAAACACACTCTTCTTTGATGAGTTAGGACTGTAAAGCAGAGCCGCCTGAGCCACATTGTTCCAGCAAAGAGCCCAGTTAGGATTTGTTCTGCCACCATATACATTATTGTATTTTGTTGCATATGCCGATTTACCTGTAGCCTTGTACAGAAGAGCCGCCGCAAGGGCATAGTCATCTTCCCATGAATCTGAGCTATAGAAACTTGATGCCGGACCCGAGCTGTTCTTCTTAGCCTTAGTATCCGCATATGTGAAAAGCTTCTCCGCATAGGAAAGCGCTTTCTTATCCTTGTAATTTATATAATATGCCGCAAGTGCCGCCGCTGTCTCTGAAACGATATCTGTACACGTATCCGAATCAGATGTGAATGTTGCCTGTCCACTTCTTGATGACTGCTTTTCCGGAGCTCCCCAGTATCCATGATCGACATTTCCATCACCGACCTGATAACAGAAAGCCTGAACCGAGCCATCACTTCCAAGGACTGTGCATCTCTCGAAATAAGCAACGAATCTGTCCATGATCCTCTTATAGTGTGCCTCTGTAGCAGTATCCGCAAATGCCTCGGCAAACTCCATGTGCGCAAGTCCTAGAACTGTAGCCGAATATGCCTGTGGCAAACCAAACTTGGCATGATCTCCCGCATCATGGTATCCACCGCTGACATCCACAGTCTTTCCATTATATGTTGTTTTTGCATCCTCAGTATGGCAGTTTGATCTCCAAGAAAACTCACTCTTTGCAGATACATCACTTCCGCACATATTCGCATCATAAAGATACAGTGACTCCTGAAGAAGCTTTGCATAGTTGTACTCAACATCCGTATTGATCTCACCTGTGTTGTCCCCGGCTCCGCCAGATGATGATGAAAGTGAACCGATAAATGAGTCAAATGCACCTGACTGTGAGCTGTAGTACACCTTGACACCTGTTATAGACACACCGTTTGCCGTACCTGTGTAGCCAAGCTTTGAATATCTCACGCTCGATCCAGCATTTACCGCACCTGACTTCTTGGATGTGTTTGGATATATGTACAGCTTTCCATCACTGAATACACCCTTGAGAGCTGACCAGCTGCTGTAATCCTTAACTGCAGTTACCGAACCATTCACATCAGCCACCGCTATCCAGTCTGCTATGTATGAATTGCTCTTGTTATTTATCGTTATCTCTGTCTCGTAGTAGCCGTCTCCCTTGGCTGTTCCATCTCCATCAGCAAGACTTGCGGTTACGCTTGAACTTGTGTTTCCAATTGAATCAAGGTCCGCACTGCCTGATCCGCTGTCGCCTGAACCGCCTGACTCCCCTGATGAGCCACCAGAGGTGCTCTTTGTTCCTGAGAGGACCGCTGACACGATCCTGAACTTGATCGTGCTGTTCTCCTGAAGATTGGCAACCTGTATACCAAATGCCACCTTCTCCGTGCTGGTTGTGCTGATAGATGACAGATCAAGTACGGTCTCAAACTGACCGCTCTTGGACAGATCTATCCACTTGTCATTATTCGACCATGAAGATCCATATGATGCAAATGGCATAACTCCCGCATTCTGTCCACTTGCAGCGGTAAATGTGTCAACCGCATATGTGATCTTGAGCGTCTTGTATCCCGCATCCGCAATAGCCTTCATGGATGCCAGATCTGATGAAGGCGAAAATCTGATCTCCGCCTTTCCATAATCACTCCACTCATCTGTTGCCGCAGTCACCGTCTTCCAGCCGGTGTCCGGTTTCAGATCCTTTGTGATGCTCTCCGCCTTAGCTGTGATCTCCGGCCAGGTTATACTGCCGATGATCATGCATAAGGTGAGAACATATGCCAGGATCCTGCTCGCTGCTTTCTTTCTCATTTTACTTTTCCTCCTTGTACTTCCTTTTTCCTCCTAAAAAATACCCTATTATTAAAAATATAGCACAGAAAACATCTTCATGCGACCCAATAATTCGTCATTATTTATGCGCATAATTACCAATGTTTTCTGTGCTATTTTACCAATACTTTATTAGCAAGTATTCTTTTTGAAGTTTCTATGTCATTTGCCATCTGGGCCTTGAGCTCATCCAGGCTTCCAAATTTCTTCTCACCTCGGATCTGCTCGATAAGCTCCACCTTGATGACCTGTCCATATATGTTCCTGTCAAAGTCGAAGATATTCGTCTCTATGGTGATATTTCCCTTGTCGTTGACTGTAGGATTGTCTCCTATGTTGGTGATTCCCATATAGACTCTGAAAGGATCCTCATGTCCCGTATGCTTCCCCCGGATTATCCTGATCCTTGAAGCATACACACCAGCCGGCGGGTACAGCTTGCGCTCCTCCGGCAGCATATTCGCAGTCGGTATTCCTATTGTCCTTCCAAGCTGTTTACCGGACACCACTTCACCTGTCATACTGTACGGTCTGCCGAGCATCGGAATGACCGACCTCACATCTCCCTCAGAAATATTCTTCCTGATGACAGTTGAGCTGACCACCTCGTCATCCTGTTCCAGCTTGTCTATGACTATGACCTTATATCCATACTCGTCCGCATAGCTTCTGAGGGTATCCACATCGCCCTTTCTGTCTCTGCCGAATCTGTAATCGCTTCCAACCACGACATATCCGGCCCGCATCATGTCCACCAGAACATCTCTGATGAACGCCTTCGGCTCTGTAGCCGCAAATGCATCGTCAAACGGATATTCAACTAGGACGTCAACTCCGG
>ERZ1673744.3100-NODE-3100-length-11551-cov-5.391354_pt1 | contig 11551 bp, 8 predicted proteins | sample MGYA00580207_ERZ1673744 | MGnify/ENA primary metagenome ERZ1673744 (study PRJEB41218, sample SAMN15661751) | gut metagenome | host: Homo sapiens | place: Canada: London | collected 2015-08-20/2019-03-30 | study: EMG produced TPA metagenomics assembly of... | reverse complement strand
TACTTCTTGTACACGTTCATGGCCATGGTCCACTGGCCGCCATCGCCCATCACGTCGGCGAGCAGGTGCTGCATCAGGCGGGAGTCGGAAGGCTCTCCGGCAGCCACCAGAGCGGCCACATCCTTAAGGAAGTAGTTGACGCGCTCCAGCTTGTCGTAGTACATCGCGTAGTTCTGGGAGAACTCGAACTCCTTCAAGTTCATGTTCTTCTTGGCCACGAAACGGGCCACGTTCAGGGAGCTGAACAGCCAGCAGCGGCCGGAGCGATCCTGATGGGTGGCTTCGCCATTGTCAACGATGGTGGAGAAACGACGCTGCATCAGACGAGCGCGGTCATAATTGCGAGCCACCTTGTCGATGCCGGCGGCGGTCACCGCGTTCATGGCCAGACGGTTGGTGCCGCTCTGTGCGAAATCGCCGCGCAGGGTATTCAACGCTTCACCGGTCAGAGGCGTCAATTCACTCATGTCATACTCCTTCTGTGATGGTGCGCTTGTGGCGCAGATTCAAACGAATACGGCACCTGGCTCGAAAGCGCAGGTGCCGTAATTCTTACCGCTAGTAGTCTAATCGAAGGCCTGTCATTCGCCGTTCTGCTCAGATACGGCCGGATTCTCCTGAGTCGGGGCCTCCGGTTCGCCCTGTGTCTGGTGCTCGGACGGCTCAGACGATTCGGACTGCTCATTCTGCGCAGCCGAATCAGCCGAATCAGCCGAATCAGCCGAATCAGCCGGTGCCGCATCTGTCTCATTGTGATCGTCGGCAGCCGACTCGTTTCCACTCAACTCACCCGGCTGGTCATCGGCCTCGTTGTGTACAGGCTTGACTTCCGGGACGGGCGCAACCACCGGCAATGCCGCCACGGCAGCGGCTTCCTGATCCTGGCCAGAGGCCGCCGCATTACCGCCGAAAGCGAATCCGGAGAACGCCTGCGAGAACATAGAACGCAGTTCCGAAACACGCTGGGTGATGACGGACTCGCGTTCCTGCAGATCGGCGATGCGCTTGGACAGACCGTCAAGCTCGCTTTGGGCGGCGGCGCGACGCTCCTCGATCTGCGCATCGGCTTCCTCGCCCGCCTTATGTACGATTGCGGCGGCCTGGATGTCCGCCTCCTCGCGCTTGGACGCGGCATACGAATCGGCTTGGTCGCGAGTGTTCTTGGCCTGACCGACCAACTCATCGGCTTCCCGCTTGGCCGCCACACGACGCTCTTCGAGGTGCTGCAGCAGTTCGTTGACCTTCTTCGTGGCCTCATCCTGCTGAGCGGCGATGTCGTGACGGATCTGCTCGACCTCGGCGTTGACCTGGCTCATCGTGCTGGTGCGCTTGACCTCGGCCTCATCAGTGATTTCCTGACCCTTGGTTTTGGCCGCATCAATGATTTCGCTGGCCTTGCGCTGGGCTTCGGTCATCATCTTGGACACTTGCTCGCGCACGTCGGCGAGCTTCTTGTTGGCCTCGGCGAGCGCCGCCTCAATCTGATCGTTGGAATCAGACTTAAGCTTGGTGATCTCCTCATTGGCGCTTTTGCGCATTGCGGCAACCTGCTGGGTCGCCTCCGCCTTCATGTCGGCGATTTCGCGCTCTTGAGTGGAGCGTTCGGAAGCCATCTTCTTAGTGTGCTCTTCGCGCGCGTTGCTGAGCTCAAGCTCGACGGTCTGACGCTGTTCGGTGATGGTCTTGGCAGTTTCGGAGCGCAGTTGTGCGGCATCCTCGTTGGCGGAGGTGGTCACTGATTCGGCTTGATTGCTGGCGTTCGTCAGAATCGAGGCGGCCTTGGCATTGGCGTCGTCAACAATATGCTGGGCATCCAGCTTGGCGTTGTTGATCAGTGTTTCGGCCTGAGCCTGAGCCGTGGTACGGATGGAGGACGCGTCCTGCTTGGCGCGTTCCAGCAGTTCGGTACTCGTCTGTTCGGCGGAGGCAAGCATCTGCTGGGCGTTCGCTCCCAAGGAAGCGAAGCTGTTGCCTTCCGGCTTCTTGTTCTTCTCTTCCTGAAGTTGGGCCTGCAGTTGCAGAATACGGTCGTCATCCGCCGCAATCTGCTCACGCATGCTGGCCAACGTCTGCTGCGCACGCTTCATACTCTCCTGAGTAGCGTCGAAGGCAGCATCAACCTTCTCCTTGTCATATCCTCGCAGCACCACCGGGAAACGATCCACCATCGCTGTTTATTCCTTTCGCACACGCATAAAGCTCTTGGCACATCCTTGAAGCACTGTAGCGCATCGCACTGGCGCTGAGCGTTGAGCGACGCGCAATCGTTACAATGCGTGCGAACCATGTTCTATTCCGGCGTGGCGCACAGCGTGCTAGGCGATGAGGATGTCGGAGCTGGAGGGCTTGAGATAGTAGCGCACGGCTTCGCGCACCACATCACGGCCAGCGGCGATCTGCTGGTCGAGTGGTAGACCATGCTGGCTGGAATGCGCCGGAACGACCGGAGGGAAGCTGACGAATCCGCCCAGCACCTGCTCCTGGGTGGCGGTCCAGTTGAGCAAGTTGTAGAACAGCGAATTACATACGAACGTACCTGCGTCCGAACTCAAGGTGGCCGGAATCGAATCGTCCGTGAAATCATTCAGGATCGAGCGCAACGGCAGGCGGGTCCAATAGGCGGCCGGGCCATTGGGATCGATGGGTTCGCGGCGTGGGATCACGTTGTCCGCGTCTGGCTTGATCGCGTCCATCAGGTTGGTGGCGCATCGTTCAAGCATCACGCCTCGGGCTGCGTGCTTGAGCCCGGTGGCGATGACGATATTGGGCTTGGTGGCCTCAATCGTCTCTTTCAGCGTGGGCCAGGCTTTGGCGAAGCTCACCGGGATGCTGACAGCATGAACGGTGACGGCGACCTGCTCCAACGGATCGTCCGGAGCAGAGGAGACGCCCAGTCCCTGCTCGGCGATGGCCTTGGGCACTTCGACGGCGGGATTGACCTCCACGCCGTCATAGTGGTCGAAGCCGGAGATCACAACATTGAGTTCACGCATAATGCCAGTCTAGCGATGCATCTGGCCGGCCGCTTGGGCCAGCAGGGCGTGCATGCGGGCGCGGGCCTCTTCCTTGGGATCACGACCGAGAATCTCCTCGGCGATACGCTCAGCTGTGGGAATATCTTCCAGCGTGGTGATCTTCAGGTTGGTTTCCGCACCGGAGACAATGGCGACGGGTTCATCAGGCAGATAATCGACCACTACGCGCGTGTCGTCGGTGGGATGGAAGTCCGGGTCGGCGGCAGCCAAATCGTAAGCGTGACGAATCGTCGCGAAGCGGAAGGATTGCGGGGTCTGCGCGCGGAAGGTGTTCGGGCGGTCCGGCACCGACTTGACCACTTTCAAATCGCCCAGATCCTCGGTCAACAGCACGGTGTCGGTTGAGGCGTAGGCCACGGTTGCGGCCGTGAACTGGTCGAGCGCATCAATCGAACCGTCGATGGCGGACTGTTCCACGAACGGACGGACGGCGTCATGGATCAGAATCTTGGCATCGTCCGGAATGCCAGCCGTAGCCAGCATGTCGAGCGCGGCGGCGGTACTGTCCACACGCTCGTCACCGCCGTCAATGATGACGCGGACCTTGGTGTAGCCCATCTCGCCAACCAACGTTTCCACTTCACCGCGCACCTTGGGATTGACCACCACCACGATGTCGCTGACGCGGTCGCAATGTTCAAAGGCATCAATGCTCCAGCACACGATGGGCTTGCCGCCCACGGAGACAAGCTGCTTGGGATTATCGGGGTCGAAGCGCGTACCGAAGCCGGCGGCCAGCACCACGGCCACCACCGGCACGGTTTGCGCCGGTTTGGCGCCCTGAGCGGGGGCCGGCTGGACGGTAGGCGTCTCGACGGGGGTATCGAAATCTCTCTCAGTCATAGGCACCACCGTAGGGTGAGGGCTGGCCGTCCGTGAACTGCATCACATCTTCTCCACGGAATGTGCTCGCATTCTCCGTTTAGTCACGCACGATGAGGGCGAGGAGGCGGCCTTCGTGTGTTTTGTTGGCGAGCGCGGCGCGGCGGTGCGAGTACCACAGTGGGTTTTCGAGCGTGCACATGCTGTGGCTGATGTTGTCGATGCGCTCCGCGAGCTCGGCCGGGCCTTCGCCATCCGTACGGCACAGTTCGGCGAGTTCCGGGTCTTCCTCAAGGTACTGGGTGGCGGCGTGCACGCGCGGCATCGAATCGACCACCTGATGTACACCGGCGAAAGCGAGGTCGATCATCGCGGCTTCGGCGATGTCGATGCCGGCACCGCCGAAACGGGTCTTCGTCTTGGTCAGCGGGAAGCGCTTGATGAACTGGTCGGCGATCTCGTCGCCCACTTCATAGCAGTCGCCGCAGATGCGCGGGCCGAGTGTGGCCACGATGTTCGCCGGGTCGGCACCCTTGCTCTTCATCAGGTCCACCGTGGCGCCGATCACGCCGCGCTCCAGACCACGACGGCCGCAGTGGGCCGCACCGATGATACCGGTGACCGGGTCGCCCAGCAGCACCGGCAGACAGTCGGCCGCGAACATGCCTAGGGCGATGCCGGATTGTGCGGTGACCTGGCCGTCCGCCTCGATGACGTGCGGAGTGTCAGTCTCACCATGTGTGCCGGACACGTCGAAGCCGAAGGGGGTGTTGATGACGAACGAGTCGTCCACGTCCACAGCCACGCCGGAATGTACTTGGGAGACCAGCGATAGGCGGGCTTGCACCGCTTCGGCGAGTGCGATGCGGTTCGACAGCACGGCCTCAGGTTCGTCGCCGGACTTGCCGCCGAGGTTCAGGTTGCCGTAATCGCCGGCGCTCAGGCCGCCCAGTCGCGTGGTGTACACCACCTTGATGCCGGGGGCCAGTGCGATGGGGATGGTCACCGGAATAGGGCGACCGGCTTTATCGGTAGAGCTGATGCTGTTGGAATCGAGGATTTCTTCGCTGTATTCAGGCATAAGGCATTCTTTCTTGGGTGCGGGCGGTGTTCATGATTTTCATGACCACCCCCCAGTCAGCGGGGGGCGGAGTGGTAGGTTATTCGGCTTTGAGGGTGGGCTTTTTGGTGCGCGAGCGGATGGCGGCGTTGATGGGCACCTGGTGCGGGCAGGGCATCGAGAACACGTGCGCCGGATTATTGATGGCGGGTACTGGCGCGCCATCGGCATCGCGCAGGCCGGTTTCCGGCACGGTAAAGACCAATGGTCTCTCGCCAGGCAGCAGGAATTCGACCTGTTGACCGGGCTCAATCTTGTTACGGCTCATCAGCGTGACACGTCCGTCTTCGTCCGCGCTCCAGCTCAGCACTTCGCCCACTACCAGCCATGAGCGGAAGTAGGCGGAGCGGTCGGTGTTCTGTGTGACCTTGTGCTCCGGGTAATAGAAGCCGGTGGAGTAGTCGCGGTGGGCCACCTTGTCGGTTTCCTCGAGCAGCCATTCGGGCAGTTCGACGTGTGGGGCCGGGCGAACGGCCGCATGTTTCCAATCGGTCTCAATCTGTTCGACCGCGGTGTTGGACTTGCGGCGCGTGGAACGGGCGTGAGAGCTCATGCCGTCGGGTTCGACGGCGGTGCCGGCCGGCGTACCAGAGGCAGTTGAGTCGACGGCATCAGCAACCGTCACGCGGTCACGTTCTGCGGCAACCGAGCCGGTGACCGAATCGGCAACCGCAGTATCAGAGCCACGGTCATATCCCTCATCGGCCACACCGGCGAACGCGGCATCAGCATTGCGCATCACTTGATCTTCGGTTCCTTGGCCAAAATCGGGGTCGCCCGGGCGAATCACACGGTCATGGAAAGGCTTCAAAACATTGCCATCAGCGTCTTCAAAACCGCGTTGAATCATGTATTCATTAACCGCGGTTTTGTAGGCGTTGGTCATGGCGGCGATATAGTAGGCGCTTTTCGCGCGGCCTTCGATTTTGAGGCTGGTGGCACCGGAGTCAATCAAATCATCCAAGTGCCCCAGCATATTCATGTCCTGCGAATTGAACAGATAGGCGCCGTTCTCGGTCTGCTCGATCGGGAAGTACTGGCCGGGGCGCTTCTCTTCCACGATCGAATACTTCCAGCGGCATGGCTGGGCGCATTCGCCGTGATTGCCATCGCGGCCGGTCAGATAGTTGGAGAACAGGCAGCGGCCGGAGAAGGCCATGCACATAGCACCGTGGACGAAGCATTCGATGTCGAGGTCATCGGGAATGTTGGCGCGAATATCACGCACGGCCTGCAAGTCCATCTCGCGGGCCAACACCACACGGCGAGCACCAAGCTCGTAGAAGGCGTTCGCAGCCTGATAATTAGTCACGCCGGCCTGGGTGGAGACGTGCAGTTCCAGATTCGGAGCCACCTGACGGGCCATCATCATCACGCCAATATCGGAGACGATCAGCGCGTCCACGCCGGTGTCTTTGAGCTGGCCGACGTACTCGCGCATGGCTTCGATCTCGTTGTTGCGCGGCAGCACGTTGCAGGTCACGTACACGCGAGCGCCGCGTTCATGGGCGTAGCGCGATCCTTCCTCGAAATCCTCAAGGCTAAGGTTTTTGGGGGCCGATCGCATGCCGAAGGCTTTGCCGCCGCAGTAGACGGCGTCGGCACCGTAATCGACCGCGGTTTTCAGGCCCCTCAGGTTGCCGGCCGGGGACAACACTTCGGGCTTTTTGCGGGTGGGGAGGTTCATCGTCGTATTCATCACCGCAATAGTGTAGTGGTGGCCGTGTAATGCGGGAGGGGCTACCGTTAGGCTGGATGACATGAAGATCGATATCGTGAGCGTGTTCCCCGAATACTTTGAGGTGATGAACCTCAGCCTGATGGGCAAAGCCCAGGCCAAGGGATTGTTGGAGATCAAGGCGCACAACCTGCGCGACTGGACCCACGATGTGCATCATTCGGTGGATGATACGCCAGTCGGCGGCGGGGCCGGCATGGTGATGAAGCCCGAAGTGTGGAGCGAATGTCTGGACGAACTGCTGGGATTCTCGCAGCCGTCCGGCTCCCCCGCCCCATCCGGCGCACCGGTGCTCATCTTCCCGAACCCATCGGCCCCGTTGTTCACCCAGCGCGACGCCACCGAGCTCAGCCATGCCGACCATCTGCTGTTCGGCTGCGGCCGGTATGAGGGCTACGATGCGCGCATCCCGGACTACTACCGCGCCCAAGGCGTCGACGTACGCGAATATTCGATCGGCGACTATGTGCTGAACGGCGGCGAAGTAGCGGTATCGGTGATGCTTGAGGCCATCACCCGCCTGATGCCCGGATTCATGGGCAACCCAGATTCGATTGTTGAGGAATCCTACACCGGCGAGGGCGCACTGCTTGAACATCGCCAGTACACCAAGCCGGCCGTGTGGCGCGGTATTGCGGTGCCGGATGTGCTGTTGTCCGGCGACCACGGCAAGGTGGACCGTTTTCGCCGCGACGAAGCGCTGGCCCGCACCGCCGAGATTCGGCCAGACCTTATCGCGGCACTGGATTGCAAGGCGCTGGATAAGGCCGATCGCAAGACCCTGATGGCCTTGGGCTGGGAGGTCTCCGCCGCCCATCCGCGCCGGCTCGCCGATTAATTCACCACACGGTGGGAGATTCACTACGCGGCGGAATCGTCGGAACGCTCTATATCCGAGTCGTCATCCGCGGATTCGATGTAGAAGACGGCGGTTTCGCCGTAGTTGCGGCTTTCGGTGATTTGCCAGCCTCCGGGGGCAGTGGGATCATCCGAGCGTACCGAGCGTTCGAGCATGATCACCGTGTTCTCGTTGGTGGCGCTGCCCGCCGCCAGATCGGACAGTAGCTGATTGCATTCAGCGGTCTCATAGGCATAGGGCGGGTCGATGAATATCACGTCGAATGGTTCGCCGAAGCCGCCAGCCACTTGCTCGGCTTTTTTGACCAGCACACGGGCCTTGAGCGAAGCATCCCACGAACGATTCTTCTGTAGCTGCGCCAAGGTCTTGGTAATCAGCGCCGCCGCAGGCCGGGAACTTTCCACGGCCACGAGTTCTCGCGCGCCACGGCTCAGCGCTTCGATGCCCAACGCACCAGTACCGGCGAACAGGTCCAGTACACGGGCATCATCCAGCACTCCCCATGAGTCGAGGTGCGAGAAAATCGCCTCTTTGGTGCGATCCGTGGTAGGCCGGGTACCCGTTTTCGGCGTAGCAAGCGCCACACCCTTGAATCGTCCAGAAATTACACGCATAGCTTTCACTGTACAGGTTCATCTGCGCATACCAATCATGAACAACAATGGGGTGCTCGAAGCGCACCAATGATATATGCACTTCGAGTACCTCATGTACGAATGGTCTTGCCTCCACTGAAGCACATTCGAGGGCTTCCCGACCGTGATTTCCTCACGATCGGCATACGGAAAAACTATATCGTGCGATTACGGGGGCGCAGCCCTAGCCTCAGCTGGAGGTGCCTCAGCTGGAGGTCAGGAAGGTTTCGTTGCCTCGGGTGAAGTCGAGGACGGCACCGGCGAGTTGGACCTCACCTGCCAGTTCGGGGTCGGCGGCCAGAAGCTGCCCGGCACGGGTGCGGGCGTCGGCGATCATGTCGGCGTCCTTGACCACGCGCAGGAGCTTCAGGCTGGACTTGCCGCCGGATTGGGCGTCGCCGAGCACATCGCCGGCACCGCGGAATTCCAAGTCGGCTTGGGCGATTTCGGCACCGTCGAGCGAGTGGTGAATCACTTCGAGCCGTTGCTCGGCCGGGGAGCCGGGTTCCGCACGGGAAATAAGGAACGCCCACGAGTTGGTGCCGCCACGCCCCACGCGGCCGCGCAGCTGATGCAGCTGAGAGAGGCCGTATCGGTCGGCATCAAAGATGACGATGCAGCTGGCCTGCTTGACGTCCACGCCGACTTCGATCACCGTGGTGGACACCAGGATCGGAGTCTCGCCGCCGGCAAAATCGGCCATGACCTGGGTTTTGACGTCATCCTTGTCGCGGCCGGTCAGAGTCGCAAACCGAATGCCTTGGAACTGTGGAAGTTTCTGCAACCGGTCGGCGATTTCGGCCACCGCATGCAATGGCGGGCGAGCCACGGTTTCGCCATTTTCGTCGAAGGTTTCGTAGGGGTCGTCGATGCCGATGGCATCGGCCGCCGCGCGCGTCGCACGGCCGCCCGCAGCTGTGCGGGCACTGGAACCAGATGCTGCGGCGCGTCCGCGGGCAGAACCGGCTGCTGCCGAAACGCCGGAACCGCCTTCGTTCTCCTCATCATCCGCATCAATGCGCGGGCACACGATATAGGCCCGCTCCCCCGCGTCGACTCGCGCGCGAATGTGCGCGAACATACGCCCCATGGTGGCGGCGTCGGCCTCATTGACCACCACGGTACGAATCGGTTTGCGGCCGCCAGGCAATTCGGTGAGCCAGGAAATATCGAGATCGCCAAACCAAGTCATGGCGGCGGTGCGCGGGATGGGCGTGGCGGTCATCACCAGTAGATGCGGCGTGGTGCCGTCATCGGTTTTGGCGTTGAGGCTTTCGCGCTGTTCCACACCGAACCGGTGTTGCTCGTCGATCACCACCAAGGCCAAGTGCGGGGCTTGGAAGGTCTTGGAAAACGCCGCGTGCGTGGCCACGATAATGCCCGGCTCACCACTGGCGGCCGCAGCGAGCGCCTTACGCCGGGCGGCAAGCTTCATACCACCGGTCAGCAGGGTGACGGGAATTTCCGCAGTCACCTTGGAAGAAGAGACCGTCGAAGCACCGGACGCGCCCATCGCGCCCTCAACGTCGGCCGCGGCATCGGTCTCCTTGGCACCCGGCTGTGCAAGGGTCAACCCCGACACCATCTTGCTGATGGTCTCGTAATGCTGTTCGGCAAGCACCTGAGTGGGAGCCACCAGCACCGCCTGATAGCCGGCGCCGACCGCCTGCAGCATGGCCGCGAGCGCCACTACGGTTTTGCCGGAGCCGACTTCGCCCTGCAACAGACGCTGCATGGGCCAGTCACGTTCAAGATCGGACGCGATGTCGTCCACCACCTGACTCTGCCCGGCTGTCAGTGTGAACGGCAACGATGCGAAGAAGCGGTCGCGCAAATTGGGCAAATTGGGCAGATCAGGCAGATCGGTCGCAGAACCGCGCTCCGATGCTTCTGGTTGCGTACTTGGCTCCGCAACCGCTTCGCCCACCGACGCTCGAGCTGTTTCCAGCGCCTCGTTCAGCGGGCAAGGATGCGCCGATGACTTGTGCGCGTGCTGTCGAGACTTCAGCAGCGAGGTCTGCGAAACGAAAGCCTCCTCATAGCGCAGGGTTTCGATGGCCTCCTTGAACCGGGCCGTGGAGGCCGGATCATGAATGGCCAGGAACGCCTCAGCCCGATGCATGAGGTTCTTGGCCTTGCGCACCGATTCGGGCAGCACATCTGGGATGGATTGGGAGAGCGCCTCAGCACCGGATTCGGCGGTCGTGCCGGACTTCTCTTCCCCGTTTTGGACGGCGATGGTGTCAGTCGCGGGAGCCACAATGCCGGCTGCCCCAGCGCCAGCGAGTTGCCCGTCAGGCGTGGATGACGTGCGGGCCCCCATCATCCACAGCAATCCCAGAATCGTCTCATGAATATGTTCGGACGAGATACGCGAACTGGCGTGATATACCGGGCGGGGCCGGCAGACGCGGGTAAGCGCCTCTTGCACGGTATCGGCGTCGTATTTCAACGCGGCCCCGGAAGGGGCAGTCGCGGCCGGCGGATACGCGGACTGCGCACTGGCATACGGATCGGCACTTCCCGCAAACGCACCATTGCCGGATGCCGCGCCCCGAGCGTAACCCTCAAGCCCCGCTCCTGCTCCGGCCGGCACGGGCGCGACAGTGAGGATTTCGGGATGGGTGAACTGCAGCTGACCCATGTATTCGCCGGGCATACCGGAGACCACCACAGACGTGCCGGCGCGCAGTCGCACGCTGACCCAATCCACATACGATTTACGATACGAGAAGAACGTGAGCCGGGCCGTACTGCCGGGTACGCGACGAGACCGGGCGAAGTCGGCGTCATCGACCGTCGCTTCGAGTCGGTAGCCGCGGCGAGCGTTCATCGGCACCACGCGCATATCTCGTATCACGGCGGCAAATGCCATCTGCTGGCCGGGTGCGGCCTCGCGGATGGCGCGAAGCGGCACCGGTTCGGTGACGCGGAAAGGATAGTAGGTCAGGGCGTCGCCGACAGTGACGATTCCCAGCGATTTGAGCGCGGACACGCGACGCTTGTTGGTGACCAGCGAAGCGAGAGTGGTGCCCATAGTGATGCTCATATTGGCCTATTCTATTCGCACGGCCTCTTTAGGCCGCAGAAACAACAAAACCCGCCAAGCCGAAGCTCAAACGGGTTTTGCTCCACGTTAGTACGCGATTCACGCGGCCACGCGCTGAACCTTGCCAGCCTTGAGGCACTTGACGCACACGCGCAGGCGAGTGTTCTCGCCATCAATCGTGGTGCGCACAGACTGCAGGTTCGGGCGGAAGCTACGCTTGGTACGACGGTGCGAATGGGAAACGGTGAAACCGGTCTGCGGTCCCTTGCCGCACACTGCGCAACGAGCTGCCA
>ERZ1673744.3084-NODE-3084-length-11574-cov-5.101745_pt1 | contig 11574 bp, 11 predicted proteins | sample MGYA00580207_ERZ1673744 | MGnify/ENA primary metagenome ERZ1673744 (study PRJEB41218, sample SAMN15661751) | gut metagenome | host: Homo sapiens | place: Canada: London | collected 2015-08-20/2019-03-30 | study: EMG produced TPA metagenomics assembly of... | reverse complement strand
CATGTGCTACATGGATATGCGTCAGGCCGAAGCCCGCCGGGTCATGGAGATCGCCCGCCGGAAGGATAACGTCCCCGTCCGGGTCACCACCTCCATGCACGAGCTGGTAGAGCGGGCGTCCAATCAGAACTTTGTTCCTGTAGTAGACGACAAGGACGCGTTCATCGGCCTCATCACCCGAAAGGCCATCATCCGCTACTGCCGGGAAAAGCTGTTCCCCGAGGACTGATCGTTTACCGTCAGAATCAACTACATAGCGGCAAATCCATAATGAAAAAGCGCTGTCACTTGGAACCGATGGTTCTGAATGACAGCGCTTTTGTTATTTTCCCGTATACGCCATAGGTTGGTTCAGATACTGCTCCCATAGAAAGTTTTCCGGGGATTTTTTCAGGCCGAAAGCCTCCCGTATCCCCTGACACAGCATTTTCAGCTTGTATTGCAGGGGCGAGGCCGCAAATAGCGGCTCGTTTCCCGCCGTCATGGCATACTCAAAGATCCGCGCCCGGTCTTCCTTGGGATAGCTCATGGAGTAGGTGTCCACAAAGCTGCGGGTGTCCGGCTGCAAAAACTCGCTGCCATCCCGCTGAGCGTTGGCGAGATAATCGTAATCGTACTCAAATCCTACGGGATTCAGCTTTGCCCACTGGTCGAGGGCGATGCTGTTGCCTAAGATGTGGGTCTCCATCACATGGTAAAGCTCGTGGTACAGCGCTTTTTCCGAGGTATCCCCCGCCGCCAGCACGATGTAGGCGTCCGTCCCGTTCATAAACTGGATGCCGTTCGCCCTGCTCACACTGCCGGATTCGGCGCTGCCGATGATCTCCCGCACCAGACAGATCTTCAGAGAGGAAAAATGGGAGACTGCGGCTTCCAGCATCCCCTCCGGGAAATTGGCAAGGCGCTCGTTCAGCCAGTCCAGCTCCCGTTTGAAAACCGGCACCAGATATTCCGTTTCAAAATTGTAGTCCCATGGCTGCACCAGATTGGCGTCCTCCCACAATAGCACCTCAACGCCGTAGGTATCGCCGATGGTTCTCGCGTAATACTCGCACCACACCAGCCCGTGATAGTCCGGCTCCTGGTCGGAATAATAGGGGCCGGTGTAGACCTCCGTGTCGGAAACGGCGAATTCCAGCGCGGCTGTGTCCCAGCGGTAAATGACCGGCCGACCGTCGTTGTTGTAAAGCAGGAAATAGACCCAGCCGTCGGCGGACTCCTCCACCGTCAGGGGCAGGCCGAAGAACGGAAGGGTCACGGAACTGCGGCGGCGTCCGGTTTCCAGATCGTAATAGTCCAGCTTGATCTCCGTATCCGACGCAACGCTGGCCGTCACCGCGTCGGCGAAGGTCTCCAGAAGAAAGTCCTCCCCGCTCAGCTCCGCCGGGGTCAGAGCCAGAGGGGCTTCCTCCCCCGCCTGCCCGAACAGCAGCGCCCGGGTGCAGCCTGTGGGGAAGGAGATAAAATAGCTGTCGCCCCGGGAGCGCATCGTCAGCTCCTGCGCCCCTTCATATAATATCCGCCCGCTTTCCGTGGAAAGCAGCAGCGTGCTGGCATTGCCCTCGTTGTCCGCCACGCGGCATTGCAGGACGGTGTCGTTCAGGTGCAGCCCCGTCACGCTCTGTTGGGCGAACCCGGCTTCCTTGATGACCCGGCGAATGCCCGTTTCCAGATTCCATGCGCGGACGCCCGCTTTGGTGCAGTAGTACAAGGTCTCCCGGTCGCGGGACAGCAGGGGCGTTCCCTCCAAGTCCTCCGGCACAGGAATGTGGGTGATCTCCCGCAGAGAAGCATCCAGCACCACCGTCTGCCGGTTCACCGGGTCAAAATAGCTCAGGCCGCTTTCCGTGACCTGTAGGGACGGGTTATCCGGAGTAAGGCCAAAATCCAGCTGGGCGGTGGCCGCTATGTACAGTTCCTCCCCGGAAAGCCGGGTGATGCGGGTGCTGACCTCGGTGTCGGAGAACACCAGCAGGTCACTGCCCATGGCCTTCATTCCGGCCACATTGGCAGCGCTCAGGGGATACGCCCGCAGGGCGTCGCCGTAACGCACTTCCACCGGGTCACTCGGGTCATGCAGCCCGGCAGGCGGCGCTGCTTCCACGGGAACGGCCTCCGTCTGGGTGGGGAACGTCGTTTCCTCCCCCTTCCCGGAACAGCCCGCCAGCAGCAGGCACAGCAGAATCAGCGCGGGATACCATCGTTTCATCTATTGTCTCCTTGCAAGGGTGTAATCGTCGCCCTGCCGGTAAAAGGGGCAGTGCCGGGAGGGGGAATTGGCGATGCGGTAAACCTCGTCCTCGTCCAAATCCATCATGCAGTAGTATTCGTCGTACTCCTCATCATAATCATAATACCAGCAGGTCTCGCATTCTGTCGAATCCACGGTCATTCCTCCAAAATCCGAAAAGAAAATTCTCCGTTTTCATAAATCAGACAGCTGTGGCTCCCGTCCTTGGGGATGGAGACACTGCCGGGGTTCAGGCAGCGGACGCCGGAGCGCACTTCGTCCATCTTCACATGGGTGTGCCCAAACAGGAACACGCTGCCCTCCGGCAGGGGCGGAAGATCATCCGGGTTGTGGTGATGTCCATGGGTCAGATAGAAGGTTTTCCCGTCCAGAAGCAGCTGGGAAAACTCCGCCATGCAGGGAAAAGGCAGAACCATCTGGTCAACCTCCGCCTCGCAGTTGCCCCGAACGGCGATGATGTTTTCCCGGTACTGGCTCAGCATGGGGATCACCTGCTTTGGCGCGTAATCCCGGGGCAGGTCGTTCCGGGGGCCGTGGTACAGCAAGTCTCCCAGCAGGATCAGCCTGTCCGGGCGTTCCGTCTCGATCAGGTTGCACAGGCAGCGGCACCAGAAGGCGCTGCCGTGAATATCGGACGCAATCAGCAATTTCATAAGAAATCCTCCATATTCCAAATGCTGCACAAGGGTCGGTGAAGCCACCGACCCTTAATTTTTCTATAACTGTTCCAGATACGCTTTCACGTCGAAAGGCCTAAGCTTTTCAACCTTCCGCAGATACAGCGGATGATGGGGGTGTCCCTTCCGGGAAATGGCCCCGGCGCAGCACCACTCGGCCCCGTACTCCTCCCCCGCCAGCAGCATATCCCGCAGACAGTCGGGCAGGTACTTCCGCTTTTCAATAATCGCGCCCCATGCCGCCCACACCACCGGATGCTCCGAAAGAGACAGCACATACCGGAACGCTTTCAGGTTTTCCTCGTGGAGCAGCGGGTTGCAGACCTTTTCCATATCGTCGGGAGAGGTCGCCCGCTGGGCGTAGACGTTGAACATGATGAAGCTGTCAAACCCGTTCCCCAAGGCGATACGCTCCACGGATTTAAGGGTATTGTCCAGCGCGTCGGGTCTGGCCGTGGAGGGGTTGATGCCAATGCAGATCAGCGGCTTTTTCCCCCGCGTCCCCAATATGTAACGGTATTCCGAGTAAAAATTGGGAGCGTATATCCACTTTTTGATATCGTATTCGTCGCTGGGGGTGTCGGCGGCTTCCAGCGCCTGCCGGAAGGTGACCAACTCCAGCTCCTGTGTCGTTCCGCTGGGAATGTGCGCCATCAGCTTTCCTCCACCGGCGGGAACCACAGGCTCTTGCTGGGGTCGTGGAAGTCGCAGCTCTCAGGGTCGCGCCCCGTCTGGAGGCACCAACCGGCAAAGGCGGTGTCCAGAAAGGGATACACGCCGTCCATGGTGGATTGCAGACTGACAGTGGAGCCGTCCTTCAGGTACAGCTCCGCCACGATGCTGCCGCCCTGCACCACGTACAGCTTCTGCCCTACGATCTCCTCATAGCGGTGCACGGCGTCCTTCTTCCCGAACCGGGACATTAGGAAGCTTTCCCCGTCGTAAAAAATGCCGAAGCTCAGGTAGTACACCGCCAAAAAAATGCCCATAGCAAACACGATCAGGCCGCCCACGATCAGCACCGGCCCGTCGCCGATGCCAATGCAGAACGCCATGACGCCCAGCACCGTCAGCACCACGCCGAACACGCCGAAGCGCTTGTTCGCCCGGACGGCCATGCCGGAACGGTGCTGCGCCTTGCCCCGGAACGCCCTGGAAAAGCCCTTATCCACCAGATAGCACACGCCGAACACGGCGGCTGCGATCAGCAAAACAATGACAAACTGCATATCTTTCTCTCCTTGTATATATGCGTCTACGCCCAGAGCACCGTGTCCACGGGGATGTCATGTTCCTCGGTGTCCAGATGGGGCAGCATCTGAAAATCGTAGCACAGCGCCAGCGTGGGATGGTTCGGCTCCCGGGACAGGAACTTGTCGTAAAAACCGCCGCCGTAGCCGATGCGGTGTCCCTGGGGGTCGAAGGCCAGCCCGGGCATCAGCACCAGCGCCGTCTCGTCATGGGCGACCGGCTCGTCCGCGATGGGTTCCGGAATCCCGGCGTAACCCTTCGCCACTTTGGTCAGGTCGTCCAAGTAAATAAACTTCATTTCGTCGCCGTAACACTTGGGCACGGCCACTTTTTTTCCGTCTCGGAGCGCCTGCTCCAGCATGGGGACGGTGCGCACCTCCTGGTTGTAGGGCATGTAGCCGTAAATGGTTTTTGCCTTGCGGTAGGCTTCCGTCGCGGCAAACTGACGGCCAAGCTCCCGGCTCCGCTCTTCAATTTCTTCCGGCGTCATCGCCCGTTTTTTCTCCCGAATCCGGCGGCGCAGTTCTGTCTTATCCATTGTCCGTACCCTCCGCTTTCTCGCTCACCGGGTGGAACATCCGGAACCACAGGAAAATGGCGATCTGCCCCGGAATGCCCAGAAGGTAAATTTTCCAGAAATTATACCGGAAGATCAGCAGTCCGGAAACATGAATGGCGATCAGGAATCCCCACACGATGGCGGAGATCAGCAGCCGGTTTTTCCGGAAATCGTGCCACGCCGACAGCAGGCTCAGCATCACGATGGCGTTGATGGGTACGGCGTAGAAAAAGGCAAGCCAGCTGTAGCGCTCCACGGCGTGGAACGAGGACATGATGACGAATATTAACAGCGCAATGAACCACACCAGCGTGGACGACAGCGCCAGAATCACATTCTTGTTGGCCTTGCGCTTGAGCGCCTTTTCGGACACCTGGGTCATGGCTTTTTCCAGGGTGCCGGGGTTTCCCGGCAGGGCGTTGGGGTCGGCCAGCAGTTCCCCCACCGGTATCTGGAACAGCTCTGCCAGCTGCACCAGCGTCATCACATCCGGCACGGATTCTCCCCGCTCCCATTTGGAGACGGCCTTGTCGGAATAATTCAGTTTTTCCGCCAGTCCCGCCTGGGTCAGTCCCGCCTGCTTGCGGTACGCGGCAATATTGGAGCCGATCTGATTTCTCAAAGTCGCGTCGTCCATGGTTCCCCTCCAGCATATAGTTACAGCTATCTTATCACAAATGGGAACCCTTTGCAACAGGGAAACCGGCAGATGCTTCCGAAATAAATCCGTTTATCCCCTTGCATTTTCTTCCAATCCATGTTATGATTGGTTTGTACACCACGAAACCTTCCCACTGTAAGGAGGCAACGCTATGAACATCCGAAAACTTTTGACCCGGCTCGTCTCTCTGGCACTGATCGCGGTCTTTCTGCCCACCGTCGCGATGGCGGATACCTGGTACTTGGAGGACGGCAGCATCACCGTCTCCGCCACCGATAGCGGCCAGAACGTCAGCCAGGGCGGCGTGACCAAAGAGGATTCCGCCCCCGTCATCCGGAACCGGGATTCTTCCGCTTCCACCACCAACAATGTCACCATCAGGGCGGACACAGGGGCGACGGCCAACGTCACCCTTGAGGACACCAACATCGACACCACCGGCGGCGCAGGGCCGAATGGCGCAGGCGACGCGGCGGTGAGAACCGAGGGCGGCGGCAATGTCAACCTGAACGTTGAACTGGACAACACCCTGCAAAGCGGAAACACACGCGCCGGTGTGGAAAAGGGCAACGGCGGCAATCTGACCATCGGCTCCGAATCCGGCTCCGGCCAGCTGGTAGCCACCGGCGGCGACGGCGGCGCGGGTATCGGCGGCGGTGAAAACACAGGTGCCGAAAACATCACCATTACCGGCGGCGATATTTTTGCCATCGGAAACGGCGGCGGCGCAGGGATCGGTGGTGGCTGGGACTGCAGCGCCTCCGACATCACCATCACCGGCGGAAATGTCACAGCCGTAGGGAAACAAGACGATCCCGGCCGTATTGGCGGCGCAGGCATTGGCGGCGGCGGATCTCAGACTTCGAATGCCGGCAGCGGCACCAATATCAAAATCACCGGCGGACGTGTCACAGCAGTCGGCGGCAATTACTCTGCGGGTATCGGCGGAGGCTATGGCTCCAATGGTGAAAACATCACCATTTCCGATGCCGAAGTAATCGCCATAGGCGGCACATGCAGCGCCGGAATCGGCGGCGGCTGCCGTAACCTCGACTCCACTGCCGCCGGAGAAGGAAAGAATATCTCCATTTCCGGCAGTGCAAATGTAAAGGCCGCCGGCGGCGTGGGCGACAGTATGGACGGCGCAGGCGCGGCCATTGGCGCGGGCGGATCGCATCAGGGGACAACCCTCGTCGATGCTCAGGAGGGGGATGTGGATACCTCCGGCCTGTCCCCCGACGGCAGCGTCGAGCGCTTAGACCCCGGAACGACCTTTGACATCCCCCAGCCCAAGCCCCGCAGCAGCTTCCTGACTGCCTCCGCTGAACCCCAGCCGGTCAAAGCGGCGCTCTATCGCGTCATTGACGAGACGGGCAAGGCGCTCCCCGTGGAGACGAAGCAGGAGGACGGCGTTCTGCTGCTCACCGCCCAGGCCGACATCGCCATTCTGGAGGGCGCGGTCTCCGGACTGCAAACCCTGCAAGGCCGGGGCATCGATACCATCACCTTTACCAACGGCACCATCTCCGTCAGCTTCTCTCTGGCCGAGGTCATCGCCAAGGGCGCGTCTTCGGACGTCTACCGCCTGACCCTCTCCGGCGGCGAAGCCAATTTCACCCTGGCTGACGCGGACATTACCGCGCTGCTGGGCAAGTAATCCCATAAAAAACACGCCCCGGACATTCAAGGATGTCCGGGGCAATTGCTGCTCAGCTCAATTATCAGCCGCCGAAGAAACGGCGGAAGTATTCGTACCAGTCGTTGTAGTCCCCCTCGCTGGGCATGGACGAATCCTCCTGCGGGGCGGTCTCGACGGTGGTGCTGTGGGGCTTTTCGTCAAAGGTGATGGTCAGCGTCAGTTCCCGTCCGCTGCGAACGACGGTGATCTGGGCAGTGTCCCCTGCCTTGTAGTTCCGCAGAGCGCGGGTCAGGTCGGTTCTGGTGGTGATCTTGTGATCGTCCACTGCGGTGATCAGATCCTTGGACTGGATACCGGCCTTGTCCGCGCTGCTGCCCGGCGTCACGTCCACGACGTAAGCGCCATCCGTGGGCAGGCCGAACTGAGCGGCGGCTTCTTTGTCGTTGTCCTTCACGGTGATGCCCATGTAAGCGCCGGTGACGTAGCCGTAGTCGATCAGGTCGGAGATAATGCCCATCACGTCGTCAATGGGGATGGCGAAGCCGATGCCCTCGATGGACGCGCCGGAGTTGGTGGTGCCGGAATACTTGGCGGTGGTGATGCCGATGACCTCGCCGTACATATTGAACAGCGGGCCGCCGGAGTTGCCCGGATTGATGGCCGCATCGGTCTGGAGCATACTGATGACGGTGTTGTCGGTGGTGACCTCCCGGTTGATGCCGCTGACGTAGCCGACGGTCTCCGTTGCCGCCAGACGGCCAAGGGGATTGCCGATGGCGACTACCATGTCGCCGATGGAAAGATTGCCGCTGCTGCCGATGGTCGCGGCGGACAGCCCCTCGGCTTCCACCTTCAGAACGGCCACGTCGTTGGTGGCGTCGTAGCCCTTCACCGTGGCGGCATACTCGTCGCCGGTGTGGGTGGTGACGGTGATATTGCTTGCATTCTGCACAACGTGGTAGTTGGTCACCACGTAGCCGTCCTCCGTCAGGATGAAGCCGGAACCGGAGGACGTTCCCTCCACGCTCTGGCCGTAGGCGGTGGTCTGCATGGTGCAGGAAATGGCCACCACGCTGTCAACGTTGCTCTGATACAGCTGCGCCGGAGTCATGGCCGAACCGTCCGCTGCCGGGAGCGCGCCGGATGTACCAGAAGGAACGCTGTCGATTTGCTTTTGCAGGTCGTCGATCTGCCTGCCCAGCTGCTGGGTGATCTGGCTGGTTTTCTGCTCCCACTTCCGGTTGACGCCGGAAGCCGTGATCAGGCAGCCGGAAGCCACCAGCGCCACAACAAGAACGGCGGCGATAACGGTCTTCCAAGGCGACTTGCCGGATCTACGGGGCTTTTTCTCCCGCTTCTCTGGCGGCTGCGTCTGGGGCTGGTACTGATACTGATACGGCCGGGGCTGGCCGGTCATATAGGGGGAATTGGCGTAGGGAGACTCCCTGCGGCCCGTACCGGCGGCGTGATAGGTGCCGGACTGGGGTTCGCTCTGGCGCTCCTGAGGAACTTCATTCCGTGGTTCCTGAGGAGCTTCGTTCTGCGGCTCCTGCGGGGCGTCGAAACTCGCTTCGGGAGCCGGGTTATTTTCTTCCGGATATTCGCTATTTGCAAAGGTGTCCATGGTGGTTACCTCCTTCTCTTTTCTTATCCTACTCTATCCGTCACATATGAAGAAATATGTATCGACATGTGAAGGATATTTGAATTTTACAATTTTTCCGGCTTTTCGTCAAGGGGAACATAAAGGAAGCTCTGATTAAATCGGCAAGAACTGTGAGCGAGAGATTTTTCGTCCAATCGAGGCATCGGAAACGGAGGAATACTTTGTGTATTCCCCGTTTTCGATGCCGAAGAGTGGGCGGAAAAGATCCGCTCACAGTCGCAGACGATTTATTCAGAGTTCCCTAAGAAAAAATCGCGGCAGCTTTCACTGCCGCGAAACAAGTTACTTCTTGCGGAAGGACATGCAGTCGGTACACTGATCCACGGTGGGGCAAGCCTCGTGAGTACCCACCAGAATGCGATCCAGAGAGCAGTAGTTCTCGCCCTCGCAGTGGTTGGCGCACTGCTGGACAGTACACTCGATGCTCTTGTTGGCATGACAGTTCATAGTAGCAGCCTCCTTTTCTTTGGATTCGGGAATAGTATGCGCCGCTGTCGGCAAAGCATACAGGAACTTTTTTCCAATGTTGCTTTCCCGTGGCTTTTGTGGTATCTTAGAGGAAAAGGATTTTTGCTGGAGGTCTTTCTATGCCTGTCATTGCTCCGTCTATTCTGTCCGCCGATTTTGCCAATCTGGAACGGGATATTCACGACATCGAGCGCAGCGGCGCCGACTGGGTGCATGTAGATGTGATGGACGGAATTTTCGTCCCCAACATCTCCATCGGCATTCCGGTGGTGAAAGCGCTGCGGCCTGTCACTTCCCTGCCGTTGGACGTGCATCTGATGATCGACCGTCCCATCCGCTACGCCGAGGAATTCATCAAAGCCGGCGCGGACTGGCTGACCATTCATTTGGAATCCGACCAGCCCCAGAACACACTGGCCTGTCTCGACAAGATCCGGGCTATGGGCTGCAAGGCCGCCATTTCCCTGAAGCCGAAAACCCCGGCGGAAGCTGCCATTCCCTACCTTGCCAAGTGCGACATGGTGCTCGTAATGACCGTGGAGCCGGGCTTCGGGGCGCAGAAATTCATGGCCGACATGATGCCCAAGGTGAAAAAAATCCGCCAGATGCTGGACGAGGTAAACCCCGCCTGCATCATCGAGGTGGACGGCGGCGTAGACGCTGTGACGTACAGAACCTGCCGGGAAAACGGTGCGGAAGCGCTGGTCACCGGCTCGGCCTATTTCAAGGCCGCCGACCGGGCGGCGTTCGTCAAGACCCTTCGCGCATAACTGTTTTCACGAAAGAAACGAACCCGGCTCCCATCTGGGAACCGGGTTCGGATTGTGTGTGCTCAGCAGTAGAAGTCCCGAATCTTCTTGGCGCGGCTGGGATGGCGCAGCTTGCGGATGGCCTTGTTCTCGATCTGGCGGATACGCTCCCGGGTAACGCCGAAAATCTGTCCCACCTCTTCCAGCGTGTGGGTGCGTCCGTCGTACATGCCGAAGCGCATCCGCAGAACGTCCGCTTCCCGCTCCGTCAGGGTGTCCAGAATCTCCTTCAGCGCCTCGGCAAGCAGGGCGTTGGAGGTGGCGTCGGCGGGGCCGGGGGTGCGCTCGTCCTCCACGAAGGAGCCGATGGAGGTATCTTCCTCGTCACCCACAGGGGTGTCCAGAGACAGCGTGTCGGCAGCGGTGCGGTTGGCTTCGATGATCTTCTCAACGGGCAGGTTCAGCTCCGCGGCGATCTCCTCCACGGTAGGCTCGCGGCCAAGCTCCTGCACCAGCTTCCGGTTGCAGCGGGTTGCCTTGTTGATGACCTCCACCATATGCACCGGGACACGGATCGTCCGGGCCTGATCCGCGATGGCGCGGGTGATGGCCTGCCGGATCCACCAGGTGGCATATGTAGAGAATTTGTTTCCCTTTGTCCAGTCGAATTTATCGACCGCGCGGATAAGGCCGGTGTTGCCTTCCTGAATCAGGTCCAGAATGTGCAGACCGCGGCCGGAATATTTCTTTGCGATGGAGACCACCAGACGCAGGTTCGCCTCGGTGAGCTTGTTCTTCGCTTCCTGATCCCCCTCGGAGACGCGCTTGGCCAGCTCCACCTCTTCCTCGGCGGAAAGGAGCTTGATCTGGCCGATCTCCTTGAGGTACATCCGCACCGGGTCGTCCAGGCTGTACTCGGCGGCCAGGTCAACGGGGTCGACCAGCTCCTCCTCGTCAAGGCCCGCCAGATTGATATCGTCGTCCGGCCCCAGGTCGAGATCGTCGTCCCCCAGATCCAGTTCCAGATCGGCGGTGACCACCTGAATATTCATGGCGTCCAGACGGTCGTAAATGTCCTCGATCTTTTCCGGCGTCAGCTGCATTTTTTCCAGCTGGGCGTTCAGGTCGGAGGCACGGATCATGCCGTCCTTCTTCGCCTGCGTGATGAGCGCCTGCAATGCGGCATGAACATCGTCCATATTGGCTTTTGGAGCCTTCTTCGGCGTACTACTACTCATAGAGAATCTCCTTTTTTCTATGTAAAAATCCATAAAACTCTTGTGCCGTTAAACTATACCCCGTTTTTTTCGGTATGACAAGGGCATTTCCCAAAAATTTTTCTTTCATCGAGGACAGTTTTCCCCTGATTTCGGGAAAACATACGGTTTACTTTTTGGGAAAAATTCGTTATAATTGTGAGAATAAGGCAGTATGCCCATTTGGGGGCGCGCAAGCTCCTTCGATCCCACATTCATGAGGTAATCCATATGACCGAATTATCCAACATCCGCAACTTTTCCATCATCGCCCATATCGACCACGGCAAGTCCACCCTCGCCGACCGGCTGCTGGAGCAGTGCCACGCCATCGACCAGCGCATCCGCGCCGAGCAGATGCTGGACTCCATGGACCTGGAGCGGGAGCGGGGCATCA